>Ga0163144_10005870_pt1 | contig 27236 bp, 12 predicted proteins | sample OliLak19BULKMAT1_FD_123175 | JGI IMG/M metagenome (GOLD analysis project Ga0163144, IMG submission 123175) | Freshwater microbial mat bacterial communities from Lake Vanda, McMurdo Dry Valleys, Antarctica - Oligotrophic Lake LV.19.BULKMAT1 | ecosystem: Environmental > Aquatic > Freshwater >... | reverse complement strand
TTCTGTGAGGTGCTCAGCCACCGTCTCAGCGGCATCCGGATCCTCAGCGGCGCGGTGCAGCTTCAGCGGTGGGTGTTGACCTATGAGGATCTTGCAACGGCCGGAGGTGCGTCCCGCCTGGTGAAGGTGACCCGCTACGGCATGGAGGGCGGGAAGTTTCCCGTTGAGCTGGTGTTCACGTACTCGCGCGCGCTGGGGGGCGTGTGCCAGCAGGCGGCGTGTGCGCGGCCGTTCCTGGTGTCCATGGGCTCGCTTGGGCTCAACCTGCGCGCACGCAACGCAACGCTGATTGACATCAATGGAGACGCGCTTCCGGACGTGGTGGATACAACGTCCACCACGCGTCACCGCTTCTTCCTGGCCAGGTTCCGCTCGCCCGGGGATCACACCTTCATGCAGCCCAGGAACAGCGGGTTGCAGACGGGCAGCGGACACCTGTTGTCCGCCGGCGCCGTGGAGATCCTGGACGTCAATGGTGACGGATTCTCAGACCTCCTCAACACCGTGACGGGTCTTGTGCTGGAGAATGGCGGCGCTGGGGATTGGAGCCGGCGCTACCAGTATTTCTCCGGAGGTGATGGCTCAGTGCCGGACCTGGAGAGTGACCTGGACCCCGCAGATGGGGACCTGCAGTCCATCCGCTTTGTGGATTATGACAACGATAAGCGCATTGACATCATGAAGAGCCGCGGCGCCGGCACCACCAATGAAACGTCCATCTACCGGAACCTGGAAACGGGTTTCCTCATTGACACCAGCGTTCAGAAGCTGGCCACGGGCTTTGAGACGGACCGCGTGCAGCTTGCGGACATGAACGGTGATGGCCTGATGGATGTGGTGGAGCTGAGCGGCGGCGTGCTGAATGTGAAGCTGGCGCTGGGCTACGGGCAATGGGAAGCGCAGCCGGAAATCACCGGGCTCCCGTTCACGGAAACCGAGCTTGCCGAGGTGGAACTTGAAGACCTCAACAACGATGGCCTCTCAGACCTGGTGATTGTGAAGCCGGATGAGGTCCGCTACGCGCTGGGGCGCGTGGGCACACGCTTTGATGACACGGTGTTTCTCACGTCCAGCACGCTGGGCTTCTCGGTACCCATCCGGGACAACACGGTGACGGTGCTCTATGCGGATATGAACGCGTCTGGCTCTGATGACGTTGTCTGGATAGACCAGACCGGCAACGTGCAATACCTGGAGCTTTTTCCCGTCCAGCCCCATCTGCTCAGCCGGATTGAAAATGGGCTGGGCATGGTCACGGACATCACCTACGGCACCACCGTGCAGCAGGCCGCGCGGGATGAGGCCGCGGGGCGCCCGTGGGTGAAGAAGCCACCATTTGCCATGACGGTGGTGACGCGCGTGGACAGCCATGAGCTGCTCAGCGGCGTCCACCAGATTGAGGATTACAGTTATTCCAACGGGTTCTTTGACGGCGTGGAGAAGAAGTTCCGCGGCTACCAGTCCGTGGTCATGGACCGGATGGGTGATGACAGCATTGAGAGCGGCCAGACCACCAGTGAGTTTGACGTGGGTGACACGGACCCGTGGCGCGCTGGCCTCAACCTGCGCACCACTGAATCCACCGGCACCCGCCAGCTCTCAGAAAGTGTCACCACCTACAACGCGTGCGCAGTTGACGGCATCCCCGCGGGTCTTGTGGGTGACATCCGCTACATCTGTCCGGTGGCGCAGCAGCAGGTGGCCAGGGAGGGTGCGCCGGCCAGTGAATGGGTCACCACGCTCACGGAAATGGAGTATGACGGTTATGGCAACACCACGCGCTCCCGCCGTCACGGCGTGGTGAGTGTGGGCGGAGCGGGTTGCGGTGCCTGCACGCGCCTGCCGGGTGAATACGGCGCACCCTGCGGTGAGATGTGCCTGGGTGATGAGCTCATTGCTGAGCAGTCGTACATTTCACCGCTGAATACCGGTGGCCGCTGGATCCTGGACCGGGTGTGGCGCAAGCGCCAGGCTGCCGCGGACGGCGAAGACAGCACGGAGGTCACCTACTTCTATGACGGTGAGCCGTTTGTGGGTTTGCCAGCGGGGCAGCTCACGGAAGGGCACGTCACGCGCAGTCTCCACAAGGTCAATGCGCTGGGAGACACGGTGCCCGGGCACCGGCTGCGGTATGACAATCACGGCAACGTGGTGGAGGTGTTGGCGTCCACCGCGGACCCGCTGGTGGCGGACAACGGCCGCACGCTGCAGTTCTTTGACCAGGACGGCATCAACCTCAGCGCCCTGGAGACGCTGCACCATGACCGGGAGGGCAACCCGTACGCGCTGCGGCAGGAGTGGCGGTATGACCCGCTGTGGAACCGCGTGGCAGAGCGTACGGAGGCCATGCTCAAGCGCGGCGGGATGGTGGTGTCACCGCGCAGCGCGCATTCCGTGACGTATGATGAGTTTGGCCGCGTCAGCACGCGTTCAGCCCCCGGTGACGCCGTGGGCGTGCCGGGTGAACGGTTCCGCTATGAGCTGGGCAGCCCCACCAGCCGGGTGGTGATGGAGGCGCGCTCACAGACGGGCAGCGCGTATGACCTCCAGACGGTGGGCTGTTTTGACGGCGTGGGAAGGCTCTTTCAGCAGCGCACCCGCATCAGTGACACCAACTGGTTTGTGGGCGGCCTTACACAGTTCAACCGCAACGGCTCCCACCGCCGTGAATATGAGCCGTTCAGCGCCGGCAGCGGGCAATGTGACACGGTTGCACCGTCCTCAGGCGCCTACACGGACAGCACGTATGACTCTATTGGACGCCCGCTGGTCCGCACCACCGTGGACGGCACCAACACCTGGCGTGAGGAGCACAGCTACGGCCCGCTGCAGCGGCTGACCTATGACCGGGGTGACACGGATACCTCCAGTCCACACGCCTGGACGCCACAGCACGTCAGCTATGACGGGCAGGGACGGCTGGTGGAGCAGACGGACCATCTTGCGCCCCTGCAGCCGCTGTCATACACTTTCACCTATGACGCCGTGGGGCAGTACAGCGGGTACAGGGACCCGGCGGGCAACAAGAAGCGCCAGCTCTGGGACCTGGCGGGGCGGCTGGTCCAGGTGGAGGACCCGGACCGCGGCACCACCGTCACCACGTATGATGATGCCGGTGATGCGCTGGAAACCACCGACGCGCGCGGCGTGGTCTTCCGCATGACCCGGGATGGCCACGGACGCGTGCGGGATGCATGGGACGCTGCGGACCGTGACCGGACGTTGGTCAGCTACCACTATGACCAGGTGCGCACGTGTCCCGCTGCCCTGTGCACCAATGCGGCGGGACGGTTGGTGGAGGCGGACCATCCGCTGGGTTCGCTCTGGTACGGCTACTCCGCGGAAGGACTGCAGCTCTACCGCGGCACCAACCTGCGCGGACGGCTCTTTGAAACCCGTTTTGAGTATGACAATGCGGACCGGCTCACCCGGCGCACGCTGCCGGATGGGCGCGTGGTCAACTACCTGATTGACGCCGCCAACCGGCCCACCGCCATTCCCGGTTTTGTGGACGCCCTGGACTATGACGGCCTCAGCCGCCTCCAAGGCCTGACCTATGCCAACGGCGTCACGGAATCCCGCGCATTTGCCAGCACCACACGCCTGGGCGCGTACGAGGTGCGAGCGCCGGATGGAACGCCGCTGATATCGCGCCGTTATGTGTATGACGCACAAGGCAACATCACAGTTCTGACGGACATGGCTGCGGATGCCAGTTCACCCTCAGCCAGTGCGGCCTACGGGTATGATGCGCTGGGCCGCCTGACCAGCGCGCAGCTTGATTCCCGCCGCGCGCCTTTTGAGGAGACCCTCAGCCTTGCGTATGACGGGTTGGGCAACCTGACGCACAAGACCTCCAGCCGCGCCACCAGCCCGGAGCACGTGGGTGATTACACTTACACGGGGCCTGCGCCGCACGCCGTCACGCGCGCTGGCAACCTGGCCCTGGTGTATGACGCTGCCGGCAACATGACCCAGCGGGGGGACCAGGCACTGGTGTGGGACCACCTGGGCCGGTTGACGCGTATTGCCGAGGGCTCAGCGGAAAAGGTACGCAATTATTACGGACCCGGCTCGGAGCACGTGTTGCAGGAGTCCCAGGGCAGCACCACGTGGACGGTGGGCGCGGACTTCACCATCAAGGACGGCGTGGCCACCGCATTCATTGGGCTGGGGCCGCACTACCTGGCCAAGGTGGAGTCCCTCTCACTGGCCACGCGCGTGCTGAGTGACGTGGCGCCGTTGCAGGTGTCCGGTGCCACGGTGGCGTCGTTGCCGGATGGAAAGATCACCGTGGCGGATGCGTGGGTGGCACAGGCGGTGTCCCAGGGAGACCTGGCGCCCACCGGTGCGCCGCCGCTGGATGGAACACGCGCACTGCTCAAGGGTGCGTTGGCGCAGCTCCTTGGCTCGGACGGAGAAATCACGTTCCTGCACACGGATGAGCGTATGAATGTGGTGGCCACCACGGACGGGGACGGCGTGCTGGAAGGGCGCACCACGTATTACCCGCACGGCGCTGAGCGGACCGCGCTGCCCTCGGGCGGGCGTGGGTACAACGGCATGGCGCGCGTGGCCGGCGGGCTCATTGACTACGGCGAGCGCCACCTGGATCCCGTGCTGGGCCGCTGGAGCAGTCCGGACCCGGCGTTTGCTGAGCTGCACCGCCCCGGTTTCATCCGCACTGAGGAAGAGGCCGGCGCGTACGCCGCCATGCACAACAATCCGGTGCGCTACCGGGATGCGGGCGGCCTCTACGGCGTTGAGTCAGCGGGATGGCTTGTTGCCGGCATCATTGTTGGTGCGGCGGATTGGGCACACTGGACCGCGGAGGAAGCGGCCATCAGGGGTGAGAGTGTCAGCAAGCTGAAGTTGGCCGGCTACGCCATTGCCGGCGCGGCGGTGGGTGGTCTGTCCGCTGTGGTTTCGGATGGCTCATCCGTGCTTGAGGAAGCGGGCTCCATGTGGGGCGCATCCATTGTGAACAGGGGGCTGGAGCTGGCCGGTGTTGAGAGTGCGCAGGCACGGCTTGACGCGCGCCGGCTCATCTACGTGGGCGTGGGTGCCGGCATCTCCTTGGCGCTCATCTTCCTCACTGGCGGTCTTGCCATCCCAGTTGCCCTGGGCATCCTGGCTGTTGGTCTGACGCTGAAATTGGCTGGCATTGCCATGGCCCACCACGGGCTTTTGGGAAGAATGAAGGGCTGGTTCAGCAAGGGCAACAAGACGCCCGCGGACGCCGTTGCCCCCACCGCTGACACCACCGCGTACGTCAGCACAGCCCCCAATGACGACGACAACGCCGGGGATGACGAAATGGACAGCCCGCGCGCGGGGAAGTCCAAAGCGAAGAAGAAATGGAGCTGGCGTTCCGGCAGCAAGAGCAAGAAGGGCAACACCACCAAGAAATCCAAGGCCGCCAAATGATGCCGCACTCCGCCCCGCTCCTGCTGGCCGCGTTCCTCCTGCTCCTGGCGCAGGGGTGTCCCAAGGACCCACCGTGCACCCCCGGCAGTGCCGCCTGTTCCTGCCGGGACGGGAATGTGTGTGACACCAACATGGCCTGTCAATCCGGGATCTGCCAGGCGGCACCCGCATGTACGCCCGGAACTCTGGACTGCGCGTGCACCGTGACCGCCACGTGCGGCACTGGGCTGGTGTGCAACAACGCCACGTGCCGTGCGCGTGAGGCGCCGCTGCAAGGTGAGCCCGGCGGTCCCTGCTACCCCAACAGCACGTGCAACAGCGGGTATGAGTGCGCCGCCATGACCTGCCAGGACCCAACATGTCCCGCGGGCAGCGTTGGGTGTCCGTGCACCTCCGGGCAGACGTGCGCGGACAATGTATTGAGCTGCCAGCAGGGCACATGTGCGGTTGCCGGTTGTACGCCGGGCACCCAGGGCTGCTTCTGTGACGTTGGTGTGTGCCGCGGTGGCCTCCAATGTACGGAAGACTTCTGCCGCGGCGGCAACACGCTGAAAATGTATTTCACCAATGCCAATGTCCGCGCGTGTGAGCTGGTGTTTGAGCCCACCACCCGTGCCATCACCGGCGTGACGTTTGGTGACTCCGTCATCGGAGAGCAGCTGGAGAAGCGTGGGCGCGTGGCGGTGGCATTCACCGCGGAGCGGGACCAGGCGCTCCCGGACCCTGTCATGGAGCTGACCCTTGCGGGAACGCAGGCGGCCGCGGCCGCTGATGCCGTCCCGGGGGTGGCACGGTGCGTGAATGGTCTTGGCCAGCCGGTTGCTGCACCCGGCCTGACTTTCCGCTGATTCAGCGCACGTTCCACGGAGCACCATGATCACGCGTCGCCGGTCAATCCTCGTCGTGGGCGTGTTTGCCGCCTGTCTCGTCGCCGCTGCGTCCTGCACCACGCAGGATCCACCGTCCCAGACACCGTGTGAGGCCACGTCTGAGTGCGGAGGCAAGCTCTGCGTGGACAAGCAATGCGCGCCGTGCGCGGATTCCGCAGCCTGCACGCAGGACGCCGTCTACGGCGCGGGCGCGCAATGCGAAAACGGCAGTTGCGTTGCATGCCGGGGCCAGGTGGATTGTGCGTGTGAGGGCACCAACTGCGCCAGTGGCTCCATCTGCCGTGACGCCGTCTGCCGCGCGTGCACCGTGGGTGAAGAGGATTGCACCTGCTTTGGCAACAACACCTGCAGCGCGGGACTGAGCTGCACGCAGGGCGTCTGCACACAGTGTCCGGCCGGCGCAGCGGCGTGCGCGTGCCTGGCGGACGGCGGCTGCAATGAAGCGCTGGAGTGTATGGCCAACCGCTGTGTTCCGCAGGACTGCGTGCGTGGCCAGCTTGAGTGCCCGTGCCGCACGGACCCCACCAATGCGTGCAATGAAGGGCTCACCTGCCTCCTGCAGACGGAGACCTGCGGAATCTGCACGCCGGATACTGCGGGATGTGCATGCGCGGCGGACAACACCTGCCAGGCGGGCCTGGTGTGTAACCTTGCTGACCACACCTGCCGGGTGACCATGACCTGCCAGCAGGTGATGTGCGGCAGCCAGCAGGTCTGCATGGCGGCGGGGCAGGGCACGGACGCGCGTTGCCTCAGCCAGTGCAACAGCGGGTTCATGTGGAACGCCACCACCATGGCGTGTGACGCCATTCCCGCCGCCAACTGCAACGCCGGCGCAGCGGGGAGCATTCTGGCGGAATGCACCGCGCAGAACCGCGGCTGCACGCCCACCACCACGGGCGCCATGTGTGGAAATTGTCATACTGATTTTGTGGATGACAACGGCGCGCTGGCTACCTGCCGCGCCGCGGTGGCCTGCGCCATGCTGACCTGCACAGCCCAGCACCGCGTCTGTGTTCCGCACACCACCAGCGTGGATGCGGTGTGTGGCACCTGCGAGACCGGCTACATCACGGACGGGCTGGGCACCTGCGTGGTGGACACCACGGCCAACTGCCGTGCCAACGATCCCCACAACAGACTGGCGGAGTGCGCTGCGCAGAACCAGACCTGCCAGGAGTCCGCCACCGGCGCCACGTGCGGCGGGTGTGTGACCGGATACGCCATGGACAGCGGCTCCACGCAGTGTGTGCGCCGCCTTTGCTCCGACGCCACCGTGGCCTGCGCAGCCAGGAACCGCTCATGCAGCGGTGAGCCTCTGGCGGTGTGCGGCGCGTGCCTCACCGGCTTTGTCCCAAGTGATGCGTTGGACACCACCAACACCACAGATTGCCGCCTTCCGTTGACGTGCGCGGAGATGAGCTGCCCCGCGGGCAAACAGTGTCTGACGCGGGTGAACCAGGACCCGCTGTGTTCGGATTGGCCCTGCGTGGACGCGGCCGGTGATCCGGAGCTCAGCAAGGCAGTGGATGATTCCACCGGAAGCTGCATTGATTGCGGCATCTCCTGCAGCGGTGAGGGCGAGCTGCGCCTCTGGCCGGAAACCGCCAATGGCCAATGTGTCTGTGAGACGGAGGCCGGCTACTACGTGGAGCTGGGCGGACTCTACGCCGCGCGGCCGTGTGACAAGGACAATGACGGCTGGGTGCGTCAGGGTGCAGCGGCGGCCATCACGTCTGGATTTGATGCGCTCGTCGACAACGCGCGCTGTTCGCTGCGCACCATTGACCGCGTGCGCCTGGGCAATGAATTCAAACAGACGTTGGATGTGCTGAGCTGCGCCGGCGGATTTGTGCCCGTGTGGCCGTGCACGGCGGATGCAGATTGCGGCACTGCGGGTGACTGCAACACCACCAGCAACACGTGCCAGTGCGCGGGGCTGGCCAATCCGCTGCAACTCTATGAGAGCACCCGCAACGACGACCAGGACACGCTGGACATGCAGCTTGATGCAGACGTCCCGCCGTATGCAGACGTGCCCGCCGCAAGCAGCGGCACCACCGGCCGCCGGCTGCGCGCCAGTGAAATCAATCCGCTCACCAAGGCGTGTGTCTCCGCCACCGGTGACTACAATGACAACGGCGCGGATGACATTGCGGAGTGGCAGGGTGAAGAGCCGGCTGGTGCGGAGGCGGAGACCGTGGCCTTCACGCGCTTCAGCTATTTCATTGAGACGAACCGGGGCAGCTACGAGAAAGACGCCTCGGAAGCCTACGGGCGTTATGTGGTGCAGGAGAAGAGCCGCTGCGCAACGGACTTCCCGGTGCAGTACTCCACGCTGGTGGACGGAACGTACTGGAAGGAGTGCGTACGCAACCGTGACGTTGGGTATGAGCGCAACGGCGTCAATGTGCTGGCCGGGTATGACTTTGCGGAGTTCAGCTGCGCGGGAACCACTGGCACCTGCACCACGCCGGCGCCGGCGGTTGGTGCCGCGGTCAGCGGAAGTGTAACACCGCACGGACTTTGTGATGCCAGCGTGGTCCTGCCGCCCGTTGACGGTGTGTGGCGCGGCATGGGCCACCACAGCCAGTTCAAGTGTATCCAGGCGCAGAGCACCATTCCGTCAGACCGGGACACGGCCAGCCCGCACAAGCGCCTCATCACGGAGCTGGAGGACGGAACTGGCGCGGGCGAATACCAGCTCAACCGCTGCCGCGTGGCGTGCCCGGCGGGAGATGAGAACTGCTCGGCGGATTGTCCGGCGGGGAGCGGCTGCACCACCAGCAGCGCCAACGCGGACGCCAATCCAGACACGGCCAGTCTGACCTGTGAAACGGTGAACCGCGCAGACGTGGTGGATGGTGAGGTGGGCTTTGCTGCCGCGCGTTTCCTTCAGACCGCGGGAGCCTATGAGCGGAGCTGCATCAATGAGTGGCAGCCTGCCAATGACGCTGCGGAGTATACGCCGTGGAAAGTGCTTTGCCCCGGCTACGCCGCCACCGGCGGAACAACCGGCGGCGGGCACCGCTACAACTTTGGCAAGCTGCTCTGCGGCTGCACATTCAACTACGGCGGCACCACGTGTGACGTGGGCTGCGTGGATGAAGAGCTTCACGTTGGTGGTGACTGCTCCAGTGATGTGACCGGCTACTGCACGGTGGATCCCACCACCATGGGCCGCAACGGCTGGTGGCTGTGCGGCGCACCCACCACGTCCGCGTATGAGAACACTGGCAGCAACGGTCCGCAGCTCAGTGATTCCGCGGGCGGTGGATGGCGCGTGGTGGGCAGTGTGCCCAGTGACGGCGTTGCGCGCGTGATGCTTGGCGCGTCCGACGGCGGAACCAGCGGTTGGAACGTCTGGTGACCATCCAAGGCGCTGCAACACGAACTTCAGGATTCCATTCCGGAGACACCATGCTCACGTCACCCCGTCACACCCAGAAGGCTGCCCGGTTGCTCGCCGCAGTGCTGCTTGCGCTCCTCAGCGCGTGCACAGCAGGCAACACCAGCGGCTCATCATCCACCGGCGGCTCCTGCACCCCGGGCATGCTGGGCTGTGGTTGTATTGACGGGACCGCGTGCTGGCCCGGGTCAACCTGGGCGTGTTTGGGCGGGGTCTGCAAGGAGCCCACCTGTGACGTGGGGAATGAGGGCTGTGCGTGTTACAGTAACAACACGTGCAACGCGGACGTCAGCGGCAATGCCATGCGCTGCCGCAGCGGCCTGTGTGAAGTGGTCACCTGTGAATCCGGCACGCTCAACTGTGAATGCCTGGAAGACGGCCAGTGCAATGACGGACTGGCCTGCACTCCGGTTGGTGATGGCACCGCATGCACCCGGCGGGATTGCGCCGTGGGAGCGGAGAGTTGTCCGTGTGGAAGTGGCCGGAGCTGCAACGCCGGGCTGGCCTGTGCGCAGAACACCTGTGTGCCATCAAGCTGCCGCCATGGAGGCAATGAGTGTTACTGTAAATCAGACCGGAGCTGTGACTCCGGGCTGCAGTGTAATACAGAGGACCGCTGTGAACAGATTCCCTGTACGCCCGGTGCGCTGGCCTGCGCGTGTGATGACGGCGCATGTACGGCGCAGGGCGCATTCTGTGACAGTGACAACGTCTGCCAGGAAGCCAACTGCCTCTCCGGCCAGGAGGGCTGCGCCTGTCAGGACGGAACCACGTGCGGTGCGGCGCTGGATGGCGCGCGCCTGTTCTGTGAGAGCACCCGCTGCCGCCGTGAGACGTGTGCGCCAGGAAGCCTGACCTGTGCATGCCGGGACGGCTACGCGTGTGATGGCCAGGCCAATTGTGTGGGCGGCACGTGCCTGGCGCGTGGCTGCACACCGGGTGGGCGGGACTGCACCTGTGCCGGTGAAGCGTGCCAGTACGGGCTGCGCTGCCGCGAGGACAACGTCTGTGCCGACGCCACCGGTGCCGTGTCCGGTCCCTGCGGCGTGGGTGACACGTGCAACCGCGGAGGCCGCTGCAATTCCGGTATCTGCGTGCAGTGTACGCTGGGCACACCGGGATGTGCCTGCAATGACGCCAGCGCGTGCTTCACCGGCGCGGTGTGTCTCAGCGGATTGTGCGTGGCGGAAGCGGATGTGCCTGCCACGCTGCCCGCACAGCTGAACTGCTACACACCATGTGAAGACAGCCTGGTGGAAGACGGTGGCCTGCGTGCATGCGGCGCGGACGGTCTCATGGCCGGTTGTGTGGGTGACCGTACGTGCCGTGAAGGATCCTGTCTTCTGGCAGGTGAAGCCAGGCCCACGTGCCAGAGCGAATTTGATTGCCCCGCATACCAGGCGTGTATTGGCGGCGGTTGCTACAGCGAGTGTGACGAGCACCAGCGTTGCCCCGCGGGCAAGTCCTGCAGTGACCATGTGTGCCGTGTGGCCTGTTCATCCACCGGTGCAGCGTGCAGCACCGGACAGTTCTGTGACCTTGATGACGGCGTGAATGGCTTCTGCAAGGCGGCCAAGCCAGGCAGTGTGGTGTCCACGGGCGTGGTGACGGGGACGTTCAGCCTGTCCATTCCCTCATTGGCCGCCACGCAGAACCTGGACTTCAACAACACCAAGGTCAGCGGCACGTTCAGCATCCAGAATGACAGCCCTACGGCGCAGTCCTTTGTCATCCGGAAAGCCACGCACCGTGTGACCATGGCCAACGGGGACAGCAGCACGGCGGCGCGCTCATCGGACGGCCTGGTCCGCGGTTGTGACGGCGGAACCTGTGCGTGTGTGGACAGTGATGATTGTTATGCGGGCTACGCGTGTGAAGGCGGCGCCTGCCGCGCCACGGGCTGCACCGAGTCCACGTGTCCTCTGGCGTGGTTGACGCTGGCGGAGGAGCTGGAGACGCCGGTCGCCGTGGCCGAGCTCACCGTGGACGTTGAGGCCGGTGAAAAGAAGACCATCAAGGTGGCCAACGCGGCGGGCTTTGCAGCGGTGCGCTGGGAGGGACGCCTGGCCGTCAGCAGCAAGCTGGGCACGCAGTCCATCAACGTTGCCTACAGTGAAATCCCAGAGGGCCAGTGGGGCGGCAACATGGTCTATCTGTCTGACTTCAACACCACGGGCCTGGCCGCGTGGGTGGCGGACAAGAACAGTGAGCTCAAGCAGAGCCAGGTGGCCAATGCGCTGGTGCAGCGCTGGATTGCCTTCCGCAAAGGTGCGCTGACGCTGGACCAGTTCCGCGCGGTGCTCACCTCGACGCAGTCCGGATCCTGGGCGTTCCCCAACGTCATGGCGGCGTGCCTGGCCACGTTTGGGTCCCGGTCAGATGCGTGTTTTCTGTATGACGGTAATCAGAGTGGCGTCATCAGCTACTCGGATGATCTTGCGGCGGCGCCCATTCCCACCGGCGTGGTGGAGCTGCCGTTTGCCATGAACCTGCGGGTGCCCGGGACCAACGGCGCGCAGATGACGGGACGGATTGAGAGCAGCAAGGCGCTGCAATACCCGGGCAATCCCGGCGTCACGCTGGAGTTTGACTCGGACCCCAGCGGCTGCACCACCAACGCGGCAGGCACGTGCAAGGTCTTCCTCAAGAACCTCAATGCCAACGTGCACATTGGCGGGCGCTACCTGACCACGCCCTCAGACACTGAGTGCACCACGTGGCGTCCCAACCAGTCCTACAAGCAGGTCAAGGAACCGTGGCTGCTTCCCGGTTTCACGCGCAACACCAGCTATGATTCCACCACCGGGCTGCGCTACCGCTATGAGTGCCGTGACACGCTGCTTCCGTGGCAGAGCGCTGACGCCACACAGATGGATGCGCTGCGGCCGGCCAACCGTTCGCTCACCGTTGGCAATCCCATTCCGGATGCGCGCGCACGCCGCCGCGCGTTCAAGCTGATTGATGGTGCGCTCATCAACCAGAGTGAGCTGATTGTGCTCTTTGAGGAGCAGTTTTCCTCGTTCCTGGGCGCGGATGATACGCAGGGGTTCAGCGCGTACGGCTTCATGGTGCTGCGCCGCAGCAGCGCGGACCTGGACCCGCAGAAGTCTGCCGGGGACCCGCTGGTGCAGGACGTCTTTGAAGGCGCGGTGACAACGGATACCCGCACCGAGCCGTCTGGCGTGCTGGCACCGGTGTGCAGCCGCGCCATATTGGACACGGTGCTGGGCAGCACCACGGCCACGCTCAGCGCCAGCAACGTTGCGGGCGCGGTGAATACACTTTTGAGCGGCATTGCCACGTCCACGTCCGCCAACATCCTGGACGGAACGCAGGATGAGGACGTGCACTACTTCTGTGAGCACACCGGCTACTTTGATGGCGGTCCGGCCAACGCCACCTCCCACTGGCTGGCCAGCAACAGCATTCCCAACAACAACTCCTGCACGGGTTTCACCGGCAACAGCATCTGTGATGACGGCGGACCGGGCGCCACCACCAACCTCTGCAGCCTGGGAACGGACCTCACGGATTGTGACAACGTGATCCGCACGGTGGATGACCTGGACCTCCGCATTGCGTGCCCCGGCGGCAGCAACGTGGAGTACTTCACGGTGCGCCGCAGCGCGCTCACACAGGCTGCCATCTCTGCATTGAGCTGTCAGCAGACGTCACCCGGGACGTGCGGCGCGGTGCTGGAGCAATGGAAGGCCACCAACCGCTACGTGGTCCAGACGCCACCCAAGTACAAATGCAAGAGCAGCACTGAGGTCTACTGTGACGACAACCGGTTTGATCTGCGGGACGGCAAAGCATTTTTTGCTGAGCAGACCACACCCACCAACGGCGCCCGGTTCACTGATCTGACCATGCTGGCGGAGGACGCGTTCCGCTACGTCACGCGCTTCAAGAACCGCTCCACCGGCGCCACGCCAGGCTTTGCCCCGCAGGTGTGCCCCGAGAACAGCGCCACCACGCCGTATTGCTACAGCCCCACGCAGATTGAAGAGATCATGGCGCGGGAGGACTGCCTCCTCTACATCCACAAGACCCACTATGCGGACCTCAATGACCTCAATGATCAGGTCAAACGGGACGCGCGGATTGCGCTGGATACGTACCTGTCCCGGAGCTTCTCCTATGGGCAGGAGGTGGTGGACGGGTCACCGGTCATCCATGACGGTTTTGAGCGGCAGCTTGCGCAGCTGCTGATCATGATGGGGGATGAGAGCTTCACCAAGGCGTTTGCATCCCGCTTTGACCTGGCCGGCTCCAACAACGCGTCCTTTGAAGGCAGCCTTTTTGAGGATGACGGCATCAACCTGTCCGGCGCCGCGGGCTTTGAGATGTACAGTCTGTACCAGGCCACGCAGTATTACCAAAACGTGCTGGACCGGTTCTTCACCCACGCGCCGCTGCTGTGGGCCACCAGCAAGAAGACCGCGCCGGAGAATTTTGTCACCGCCAAGGTGGTGACCTACTACGTGGACAAGGTCATCCGTGCGTCCACGCAGAAAGCGCGCGTCTGGGGAGAAATCTCCAAGCGCTACCAGGCGTTCAACAAGACGGACCTGGCGCGTGAGGTGGCGGAGCGCGCGTATTCCGGCGCCTACCTGGAATCCATCATCATCAACCGCTTCATGCTGCAGGTGATGAGCGCCGTGGGCAATGCGGACCGCCCGCAGATTGAGCGCGCATCCCAGGACGCGCAGCGCCGCTACCGCAGTGCGCTGCTGGACATGCAGGACGTCTTCACCTCCATCCGTGACGGCGTCACCATCTTTGGTTTTGCGCCGGAGTACATCCCCTTTGTTGCCCTGGACCGGGAGGACTACCGCCAGTCCAACGCGTTTGAAGTGTTACTGTTGCGGGCGCGCACCAAGCTGCAGTTTGCCAAGGAGAAGGAGGATGTGGCGCTCAACAGCAACCGCGAATTTGAGACGGACGCCGCGCAGTTCCAGAGTGAGCTGACCCAGGTCCGCAACACCTATGAAGGCCAGCTCGCTGAGGTGTGCGGCAGCTTTGAGTATGACGGCCGCATCTACCCGGCCATTGAGAAATACGCGTACCTCAATGAGCGCGCCACGTTGCTGGGTGACCCGTGTGGCCTCATGCGCACCGGCCAGATCCACAACGCCATGGCCGCGTTTGATGACCTGCAGATTGAGGCCGCGCAGCTCCAGGTCCAGTATGACAACGTCTTCAAGGAAGTGGAGATTGAGCGCAGCACGGTGAGCGCGCAGTGCAATGAAATCCTGGACCTGGCGCAGGCGCAGTATGAGCTCCGCGGAGAAGTGCGGGACGTCCAGGCCGGCATCCGGGCCGCGCAGCTGGTGTCTGCCCGGGTCAATTCCTACCAGGGCTCGCTCTCCACCATTGCGCAGCTTGCCAAGTGTGAGCCGCCCGGCGCGGTCAGCGTGGGTGACTGCCCCACCGGCCTGGCCTCCATGGCTGGCTACCTGACGGCGTTCAGCGTTGCGGAAGCGGCCATCACCGCCATTGAAGTGGGTATTGGCGTTGCGGAGTTCCACATTGATGACCTGGAGCGCACCTCCATCCTCTGGCAGACCCAGAATGAGTGTGACATTGCCAGGATCCAGAGCGCCGGCCGCATCAAGACCATGCTGCTGCGCACGGCTGAACTGGAGCTGGAATTCCTGCAGCTTGAGTACCGCGGGCGCCAGGCCGTGGCGGAGTTGGAGCGGCTGCGCAACCAGGCCCGCCGCCTGCAGATGGAGCAGACGGACTCAGAGCAGATGGCCATCAACATCCAGGCCGCCCACAATGACCCCAACATCCGCATCTACCGCAATGACGCCATCATCAACGCGGAGATTGCCTTCAGCGCGGCGCTCAAAGAGACCTACAAACTGACGCGGGTGTATGAGTATTACACCAGCCAGTCCTACGCGCGCCTCAATGACCTGTTCCTGGTCCGCATGGTGGCGCGCGGGGACAAGAACCTGGAGAATTACCTTAACGAGATTGAGAACTCCTTCTACGACTTTGAGGAGCAGTTTGGGCAGCCCGCCACACGCGTGATGATGGTCAGTCTGCGGGATGACATCCTGAAGGTTCCGTATGTGGATGAGGACGGGAAACCACTGTCAGACGGCGCGCGGACGGACCTGCTGCGTGCGGCGCTGGCGGACCCGGCAACGCTGGACCGCAATGGCTACCTGACCATTCCGTTCTCCACCCGCCTGGACAAGGTCAGCCCGCTGACGCGCAACCACAAGGTGCTGCACATCCAGGCGGACATCTACGGCAATGACACCGGTGACTACCTGGCGCGGGTGTACGTGCGCCAGAAGGGCACCAGCACCGTCCACACTGTCAACGGTACCAAGACGTATTACCGTTTTGATCCACGTACCGCCGTCATCAACGCCAAGTTTGGCGGGCAGGAATATTTTGATTCCACCATCTACTCCGCATACCGCATGCGGGAGATGCCGCTCATCAACACCAATTGGGAATTCATCTTCAACCAGCGTGATGAGTACGTGAACCAGGACGTGGTCCTGTCCGCGCTCTCAGACGTCAAGCTCTACATCTACTACCAGGACTTCACGTTCTTCTGACCGGAGCGCCACATGACCCAACTTCGCACTGACACCATCCGCCGCTTGCAGGGCGCCGCCCTGGGTGTGGTGGCCGCGCTGTCCCTCTCCACCTTTGCGCTGGACACGGAACTGGACAAGGACGCGCGTGTTTTTCCCTACTCCGGGACGCTGGAGTTCAACGGGACCGGATACACCGGCGCCGCGGATTTCATCTTCACCATCACCGGCACGTCCTCACTGACGGACGGCGGCACCGCCACCACCACCTTCTCTGAGCAGCATGAAGACGTGAACGTCTACTCCGGGAAGTTCCAGGCCAGTATTGGCTCCAAGACCACCACCGGTGTCCCGGACTGGGTGTTCAACCAGCAGCGTGTCTCCATCTCCATGTCCGTGCGCAATGGCAGCGGCACGGGCACCAGCGGATTCACTACACTCACCGGCAGCCAGCGCATCTGGCCCACGCCGTTTTCCTACTGGGCCGCGGAGGGTGCGGACATGACGGTGGATACCAAGCTCACCGTGCCCAGGATTGTGGGCAGCGGCACCACGCTGGCGTTGGCGTCAGCGGGAATCTCCTTGGGGACGGGGGACGGGTATCCGCAGAGCACCACGGACGGCGGGCGCTTAAACCAGGTGGCGCTGATGCACGGCAGCACCGGGGACCAGCTCCACATCAATTATCAGTATGACTTTGAAGGCGGCATCACGCTGGGTGGGCCCACCGTCAACAACGGCGCATTCTCCGTCATTGGCGCCACCACCCACACCGGCACCACCACCCACACCGGCACCACCACGCTCAACGGCAACACCAGCCAGGTGGGTGCCCTGTCCGTGACGGGCGGCGCGTTGTCCGTCAACAGCGGCGCCACCACCTTTCCGCTCAGCCTCACGACGACGGCCACCAGCCTGGAGACCGCTCTGCGCACCAGTGATGGCTCCTGGAACCACGGCATTGGCGCGGGCGGCTCCGCCAGTGATGAGCTCTTCTGGTACAACACGGCCACGGGCACCACGCGCCTGAAGCTGTCCAAAGACGGCGCCATGGCACTCAACGGGAATCTCACCGTCAGCGGCACGGTCAGCCACACCACGTCCTGCCCGGGCTCACCGTACTTCAGTGCCAACAAGGACAGTGGAAAGTCCCGGCTCTGCGTCTACCGGGACACCACGGACCGCACCTGGCGTGAGGGCGTGCGCGCGTGCTGGGACAACATCTACGGCTCGCAGCTGTGCACCATGAGTCAGCTCCGCATTGCGTGTATGAGCGGCATGAGCCTGGAGGCCAACTACTGGATGGGTGACCGCGCCGTGGATGATGAGGCGTTTGAGGTCAACACCACCAACTGTGACAACTTTGATGGTGACGTGTCCGCCACGGACCTCAACAAGAGCTATTGCTGCCTCTACCTGCGCGCGGATTGAGACGCGGAACAGTTCAGCCCGCGCCGTCCGGTTGCTGCAGCAGGTCCACCAGCCGGCCCGCGCGGTGCAAAGAACGCAACGCCTCACACACGTTCACGTCCAGCGCCGTGCCTTCAATCCTGGCCAGCGCTTCAAACGCGGTGTCCACGTGGGTGGCGGACCGGTAGGGCCGCGTGGACGTGATGGCGTCCATGATGTCCGCCACCGCCACAATCCGTGCCTCCAGCGGAATGTCCTGGCCGCGCAGGCCGTCCGGGTACCCGCTGCCGTCCAGGCGCTCATGGTGGAAGCGCACAATGGGCGCCACACACTGGAACTGATCCACGTCCCGCAAGAATGAATCTCCCAGCGTGGCATGGGTCTTGATGACGGCAAACTCCTCCGCATCCAGCCGCCCCGGTTTAAGTAACACAGAATCCCGGACGCCAATTTTTCCAATGTCATGCAGGAGTGCGCCCACCCGGACGTGCTCCACCCGTTCTGGTGAGAGTCCCAGCACACCCGCCACACGCACGCTGATGGCCGCCACGCGGTCCGTGTGGCCAGCGGTGTACGCGTCCCGCGCTTCCAGCGCGCGCACCATGGTGTTGAGCACCTTCACCTGCTGCTCTTCATGTTTACGGCGCTGCAGGGCCAGGGTGCGGTTGGCGGTGAGCAGCTCACCGGTGACGCGGTGCATGTCCCGCATGACCACGTGGTTGTGGAGCGCGCGCTCCAGGCGGGTGGCCACCACCTCACTGTGGCCAAAGGGCGGCGTGAGGACGTCATCACAGCCCAGCGCCAGCGCTTCCTGCATGTTGGCCACGGTGGGCATGCCGTCCAGCACCACCACGGCCATGGACTCATCCACGGAGCGCGCCAGGGAGACCAGGCCCCGGGCGTCAATCTCATCACCCCGGCCAATGACCAGCATGTCAAAGGACCGGTTGGCCAGCAGCGTCTTGGCCACGGCGTCACTGCGCTCCACCTGGGCCTTCCAGCCCCGGAGCTGGCAGGCCTCCACGGCAACGCCGCAGAGGTCTCCGTTGGCGCAGACCATCAGCACGCTGGGCGCCTGGTTGGACGGTGCACGGATCTGCTTGAGCGTCTCCAGCTCCACGCGCAGCAGCGCTTCCGCGCGGACCTTCTGAACCATGTCCACCACGGACTGGCGCAGCTCCATGGGGCGCAGCGGCTTGGCAAAGAAACGGTGGATCTCCCCCTGGTTGATGGCGTGGACGGCGCGGTCAAAGTCTGTGCTGGCGGTCATCAGCAGGCGGGCCGCGTTGGGACGCAGGTTCTTGGCGTAGGCCAGCACCTGCGTGCCCGTGGTGTGCGGCATCATCTCATCCACCAGGATGGCCACCGGGTCCATCTTGTCCAGCACTTCCAGGGCGCGTTTTCCGTCGCTGGCGGCATGGACAATGAAGTCCCGTTTGAAGGTCTTCACCAGAATGTCCAGAAACGCGGTGTCATCGTCCGCCACCAGGATTTCGCCAAGGACGGGGGAGGGCGCAGCGGTGGTGGACATTCAGGGACCTCTGGTGATGCGGCAGAACGGCAGCCCGGCGGTTGTAGCGGGAAAAGTGTTGGCTGCCCATGACGGAAGGGACAAACGGCCGTCGTCATGGTGCTTGGGCGCAAGCCGGGCTTGCCCACAACCACGGCTGCTCCTACGGTGCGCGCCCCGCCATGCCATCCCGCCGCCAACTAACCGTCGTCATGCTTGCTGCGCTGAGCTCCTGTGCGCAGTGCCCGGATCCCCTCAGTGCACCGTCCATCCCGGTGGACCGGCTCCATTTCCCCACAGGCCTGGCGGTCCATCCCACCCTGCCCATCCTCTTTGTGGCCAACAGCAATTTTGACCTGTCCTACAGCAACGGTGCCGTGCTGGGCGCCAACCTGCAGTGGCTCTACCAGCGGCTTCAGGACGGGGACATCCCCATTGAGCGCATTGAAAGTCCGTTCACGTCCGCCGCGCTGGTGCCGTCCATTGGCGGGCCGCTGCTGATGTCACCGGATGGGAAACACCTCTACCACGTGGGCCGGCAGGACAATCTGCTGGTGGCTCTTGACGTGGACGCCAGCGAGGACGCGCTCTTCCTCCACTGCGGTGACCGCACAGAGGGGCTGCCGGATTGCACCACCGGGGACCACGTGGAAGCGCTTGCCAATGATGATCCGTTTGGCCTGGCCGTGCGTCCTTCCGGCAACGGCTGGCAGGTGCTGGTGGGCGCGCTGCGCAACGGCGGCCTGCACTTTGTGCAGCATGATCCCGGCGTCAGCGGGGAAAACCGCCTGGTGGCCGTCACCCGTCTCAACCTGGGCAATGATGACCGCGGAGCCTCGTTGGCGCTGCTCCCCTCTGTGGCCGGTATGCCCGAGTACCTGCTGGCCTCTGGCCGCGTGATTCCCGGCACGGATCCCGCGCAGGGCCACGTGCGTTTCCTCAGCCTGGATGAAGGGCCCACCGGCGTCACCGGGCGCCTGGATCTGCGCAATGAGGCCGGCGCCATGGACGTCCGCGGCGTGGCAGTGAGCGCGGCGCGGGAACGTGCCTACGCCGTGGTGAAATATCCCGCGTCCCTGGTGGAGATTGACATGCGGCGGGACCCCGGCGGCGTTCCGTCCGGACGTGTGCTGCGCACCACGCAGCTTGGCAAGGAGCCCAGCACCGTGGCGCTCTATGAGCCGCCCTCTGGACCCAACCTCATCCTCACCGTCAGCTTCCGGGACGGCCTGCTGGTGGCGCTGGACATGGACACACTGGAGATTTTTGATGTGGTCCGGGATGTTGGCAAGAACCCGTTTGATATTGCCGTGGACACGCGCAACGGTTTTGCGTTTGTGAGCAACTTCAACGACGACACCGTGGCCGTCATCCGCCTGCCCCGCGGCCAGCTTGAGAACGGCCAGTTGGACCTGCGCTTTGGACTGGCGGCGCGCCTGGGCTTGAAGCGTGATGACACGCAGACCAATCCGGACCTGCCCACGTCCCTCACAGACCTGCCCACCCTGCCCCGGTTCTGACACCATGCGCAAACGCAACTCCGTCGTCACTGTGCTCTCCCACGGCCCGCTCATGGCGCTGCTGCTGTGGAGCTGTTCAGATGTTGGGCAGAACCTCCCCGGTCCGCTGGCGCAGTTCTGCGGGACGGATACCAGCCCGGGCAGCGGCAACCTGGACCGCCCCGCCTCCGTGGCCATTGCCGTCATCAAAGATGAGGCGGGCGCGCCGGTGGGCGCGTTTGCGCTCAACGTGAACCCGGACCTGCGGCAGGCCCGCGCGGTGGATGTCCGGCAGGGAACGCTGGTCCGCTCGCCCGCCGTGTATTTCCCCATGGCTGTGAAGATGGGGACGTTCACGGAAGACGTGGTGGTCAGTGAAGACGGACGTGTTGCTTTTGCGCTGGACGCTGCAGACCGCCATCTCATTGCCTTCCGCGTGGGTGACGCGCCGCCCGCCAACAACCCCAACGAAAATGAGAACTGGAAGCGTTACAAAGGTGAAGGCGGCAATGACGGTGAGGACGGAATTCTGGATGTTGATGCGCGCCCCACCGGGGTGGCAGTGCGCGGCCGTGATGATGACACCGGTCTGCTGATTGCGGTGTCCCACGCCGGTGATCCGGTGGGCAGTGTCACCCTCATCACCTGGGTGAAGGGCAACGTGCGGGAGCGCCGCCGCATCAACGTGGGTGGCCGTCCGTCCGGCGTGGGCATCACGGAAGACCGCGCGTGGGTGGTGGCGTCCAATGCGCTGGACGGCAATGCGTTCCTGGTTCCCGCCGCGGCGGACCCGCTGGTGGAGCCTCCGTTGACGGCGTGTGACGCCACCGTGCGGACGTGCACCTTCAGTGTTGGCCTGCCCAGCAATGACGTCACCGTGGGGACGCAGCCCTCGGTGCCCGGCGGCCTGCGGTATCCCGTGGCGTTGTTCACGCATGTGGATGTGCCGCGTGTCTCCGTGGTCCGCCTGCGCACTGAGGGCAACGCAGACACCCCGGCCAGGGTTGTGGAAGCGCTGGAGGCGCAGGTGGCGTTCCCCTCCACGCCGGTGGCGTCCGCGCTGGCGCCGTTGGGTGCGCCCATCTGCTGCCGGGGTGGTCCCTACACCAACAATCCGGAGCTGCTGGCCGGTGGTGGATTTGCGTATGCGGTGGTGGCCCTTGTGGACGGAAGTGTCACGTATCTGGACCTGAACGCCAAAAGCGCGGACGGCCGCCGCACGCCGCGGCTGATGGACACCAACACGTTGCTGCCGGGCTTTGTGGTGGACCTGAACACGGAGCCCAGCATCTACCAGGAGCCGGGCCTGGAGGCGGGTGCAAGCGCAATTCCGTCGCTGCGGCCGCAGGTTCGTACCGAGTTGCTGGCGGACATTGCAGACCTGGGTCAAACGGTGGTGAACCAGCAGGTGGACGCGGACTACACGCTGACGTGGGAAGGCGTGCTGGCCACGCTGGGCGAACGCCGCGGCCAGGTCACGCGCATGCAGCTTCAGCAGGGCATCCTGCAGGACGCGCTGCCCGGATTGGATTTTGCGGCGCAGGGTGTGCTGCCCGGTGACATCCTGGAGTTGCCGGTGCAGGAAGGCTGCGCGTGTCCGGTGGCGGACCCGGACGCCGGCACCTGTGACGTGGTTGCGGCGCTGCCCATTGTGGAGCTTGCCGGCCCCACCCTCCGGGTAGCCGGCACGTTTGAAGCGCGGGACTGCCTGCTGCCGCCCGGGGCCACGGAGAACTTCTTCAACTACCGCATCCGGGTGTCCCAGGCGTTTGAAGTGCGGCGCTCAGATGATGCAACGGCGCTGGGACGGGTCCGCTATTTTGAGCCGCTGACGGTGCCGGGTGCGCGCATCCAGCTCCTGCCTGCGGGTTACCTGGGCGGTCTTCCGGATGTGCCGGGTCAGCGGGGCGGCATTGTGGAGGGGCCGGTGACGCCGGTGGCGCTCAACGCGCCGCCGCAGGGGACCACACTCCGCATTCCGGTGCGCTCCAACTTCAGCCCGTTCCGGATTGACCTGGATGACGTGGACTACAGCCTGGGGCGGTTCCTTCCGGGCAACGCCGTGCCCACCGGGATTGCCACCGCCATGGCACCCACCCGCGCCGGCGCCGCGGGCGAGCAGGCCCGCGTGGACATCAAAGCCATTGGGTTCATGAGTGCGGCCGGCGGCGGCTTGCTGCTGCAGTTTGATCTTGGCGTCCATCCCAACTCCGTGGACGGCAGGGTGGTCCGCAACAGCCTGGACCCTACGTACAAGGTGTTTGAGTAAGACTCTTATCTGTGGCGCCGCGCAGCTTGCCGGCCAGCCGCACGCGGTTATCCGGCCACTCGCTCTGCAGCAGTGAATAGATGGCGGTGCTCCTGAGCCCGCCGTCAAACGCCGGCATGTGCGCGCGCAGGATGCCGTCCAGCTTGCCGCCAATCCGTTCAATGTTGGCGCGGGACCGGGCGTTGCGTTCATCCGTCTTCAGGTTCACGCGTTTCACCTGCCAGACCTCAAACGCGTGGGTCAGCATGAGCAGCTTGGCTTCCGTGTTGATGGCGGTGCGCTGCGCACTCTGGGCCAGCCAGGTGAACCCAATTTCCACCGCGTCCCATGCGGTGCTGGTGGCGGCGCCGGGCCAGACCCAGCGTTCGGCAAAGGCAAACCGGGTGCTGCCCACCACACGTCCGTCCCGCCGGTCCACGGTGGCAAACGGACAGCCATTGCCCAGGCCAGCTTCCGTCAGGGCGCGGTCAATGTACGTGTGGGCACTGGCAAGATCGGACGGGACACCGGTGAACTGGTAGGTGGCGCGGCTCTGGGACGCTGCCGCAACCAGCGCTTCCGCGTGTGCCGCCGTGAGGGGTTCAAGCCGGACGTGCCGGCCTTCCAGCGTGAGGGGAAAGTAGCCGTTCATGCGCCCATGATGACGACGATCTGGTCTGCCCGCCAGGGCCAGTTCCAGGAAGTGCGCTGGACCAGTTCATTTGAACTTCATGTACAGCTCACCCAGTGCCATCACACCCACAGAGATGAGCAGCGTCCACCCGCAGGCCTCCCACGCCCGCACTTCCCAGTCCCCGTTCATGGCGCCCCCATGGTGTTCATCTCCAACACTCCCAGCCGCAATGGTCCTACAGTTTTCATGGGTGTCACGCCCGGGGGCAGGTTGCCGTCCGTCAGAATGAAGACGGGGCGGGCGCCAAAGAGTTCTTCGCGCAGTGGCAGGTCCGGGACTCCCTGCAGGACGCTGCGCTGGAAGGCCAGCTTCTTGTCCTGGTTGGGCCGCTTGGGCTCACTCACCGGGCGCGGTGTGCGCATACACTCCACGCCCAGCATGTACGGGCAGAACTCATCCCCCGGGAATTTCTCGACGACAACCGCGTCCGCCGGCAGCTCACCCGCCAGCGTGAGGCCCGCTTCAATGGCCGGAGTTCTGGGGCGGTCCGCGCCCACAAAGCGGCTCTGCATCCACATCCACGGCTCCACCAGGAACAGCGGCGCCACCGCCAGCAGCCGCAGCACCGGTCTTGGCCCCATCAACAATGCCGCCACCGCGGCGCCGCCCAGGGTGGCAATGGGATACGCCGCGTCCGTGAGAAAGCGTGACGGCGTCAGCGCCTGCACCGCGCTGCCGGAGAGCAGATGGGACACCACCTGCCAGAGGTCCGCACACACGGCAAACAACGCCACCAGCGCCGCCAGGAATGCCATGGGTGCCAACGGACGCCGGTTCAGCACGCGCGGCATCACCGCAATGCCGGCCACGCAGAACGCCAGCGCCGGCGCGCCGGGCATGTCCTTCACCAGGGTGAGCCAGTCCCAGTGGTACGGCTCGCGGTAGGCAAGGGCGCCGCTCTTCTGCGCGGCTTCCGCGGCGCGCCACACAATCACCAGCGTGACCGGACTGGCCCAGAGCAGCGCCGTGACAACGGAGCGCACCCCCTGCACCACCGGTTGACGGTCCTGGCGCGCCCACGCTTCCACCAGCGCGTGGAATCCCAGCACCGCAATGGCCGTGAGCATGACGTGGTGGTGCACCAGGAACGCCATGCCCAGCATGAAGTCCGCCAGCCGCCGTGACGGCGTGTGTTCACGCTGGCTCATCAACCCATACGCAGTGACCATCAGCGCCATGCCGCCCTGGTTGGGGAGCCCGCCCCAGAAAAGGTAATCAGCGCCGCCAAAGTGCATGAGCTGGCCGTACATGGCCGCGGCCGCCACGCTGGTGACGGCGTGCCCCGTCCATCTCCAGGAAAAGAACAGCACCGCCGCCGTGGAGCACAGACCCAGGAGCAGCCCGTTCTGGGCGCTGAAGGCGTGGTGCGGCGCCTGGCCGGAGATGGTGGCCTCTGCAATGACCGCCAGGTGCCCACCCCACGGATAGTTCACGTGGATCCGCTCAAAAGGCTCCAGGGTCAGCGGAATCCCACCCTGCACCATCATGGCCCGCACCAGCGCCAGGTGGAACTTTGGATCAAATCCCGGCGGCCAGGCACCCAGTTTGTAAGTGTAATACGCGCGGTGCACCAGGGACGCGGCCAGCACCACCACCGCGGCCAGGAGCAGGGCGTGGGGCAGGGCGTCACCCGCCGTCATCTGGCGCCACCGCCGCCGCAGCACCAGCGCTCCGGTCAGTGCCACGCCAACCAGGAGCAGGATCAGTCCCAGACCATTGACACCCTTGAGTGCCAGGAGGCCGCAGGCCATCAGCAGCACGTAGGCAACTGCCGGCGTCAGCCCCAGCCATTCCAGCGCATGCAGGCGGCGGCGGAGGATGAGCGGGGCCAGCGGCGTGGCGGCCAGCAGCGCCAGCGCAAACGCCAGGGATTCACGCGCCAGCCACATGGTCACCACGTGCAGGTTGAGAGGTCACGGCCGCGCACCGTGCCTCCCTGGGCCCCCGCGGGGCAAGTCTCATCCATCCAGCAGGGGGAGGAGCACCGTGGACCAGCGCTCATACGCCAGGGCGCTGAGGTGCAGGCCATCCGGCAGCAGCTCCGGCACCACTTCAAGGCTGGCATCCAGGAACATCCCGCCGCACTCCACAACACAAACGCGCGGCGCATCCAACGCGCGGAGCAGCGCGTTGGTCGCATCATTCTTGCGCCGCAGCGGCGAGCCTGCCCGGTCTGTGGGGAAGATGCCAAACAGGATCATTCGCGTGGTGGGCATCTGCGCCAGGCACGTCCTGACAATGTCACCAATGTTCTCCGCTACGTGTTCCGCGGGCAACTCCCGGTCATTGGCCCCCACCTGCAGCACCGTGATGTCCGGTGAGAAACCGCGCAAAAACCCATTTTGCACACGCCACAAAAGCTGCCCGCTGGTCTCACCGGGAATGCCAATGTTCAGCGCGCCGCGCGGCTCCAGCAGCAACGTCCACAGTGCGTTTGCCGTGGTCTTCCAGCCGGAGATGATGGAAGCGCCCATGAACAGGAGGCGGACGTCTTTAGGATGCATGGTGGTTGTGGTGCCTAGCACGGCGAGCGTGGATACACAGCATTAAATGTAAAACACTTGATCACGGACCTGACGGAGGCGCCGGTACCACCAGCACGCTGCATTCCGCATGGTTGACCACGCGTGCTGCGTTGGTTCCCACGGCCCGCGCCAGCGCGCTGTGCCCGTGCCTGCCCAGCACAATCAAAGACGTCTGGTCTCCCTTGGCCTGCGCGCAGATCTCCCGCCACGGCGTCCCCACCCGCACCTGGATGCCGCCCGCGCGCACGTTGCCCAGAGACTCACGGAGGTACTCCAGGTCCTGGCGGCTGCGCTTCACAATGGATTGGGTGAGTGTCTCCAGGGATTCGCCCAGCTCACGCATGGGAATGTTCCCCAGCTCCGGGACCACGCGGATGAGGGAGAGGGTTGCGCCGCGCGCGCGCGCCGCCTCACTGGCCGCGGCCAGCACGTGGGGCGCGTGATCACTCATGTCCAGCGCGGCCATGACGGAGGTCCCGGCGGGTGAGGGACGGACCACGGTGATTGGACAGGATGCATGGTTGACCACGCGCGCCGCGGTGGTTCCCAGCGCGCGGTCCACCATGTGGTAGCCCTGCGCGCCAATGAAGATCATATCCGCCTTCTCCTGCGCGGCCGTGTCCACAATGGACTTCCACGGCGAGCCCAGCTCCACCTTCACGGATTCCACCTGTCCCTGCGGCAAGCTGTTGGCCCGGGCCTGAAGGTCCGCGCGGGCGTCATCCAGGATGTGCGCGGCAAAGACCACGGGGGAGGCCACCATCAGGTCCGTGGGGAGCTGTACCGGCGTCACCACGCGCAGCAGCAACAGCCGAGCATCCACCAGGGCAGCGTGCGCCGCCGCCGCCCGGAGCACATTCCCCGCACGGTCAGACATGTCCAGCGCAACCAGCACCTTCTTCATGGCCCACCCCGCATTAAAGTATAACACACATAGTCGTCAGGTTCGCGCTTCCCGCGCTGCCACCGCCTTGAAGATGCGGGACGCGCGGCGGCTGTGCTCCACCTCCGCAATGTCTGAGAGGCTGATGACGCCCAGGGGGTGGCCCAGGTCATCCGCG
>Ga0163144_10005868_pt1 | contig 27242 bp, 30 predicted proteins | sample OliLak19BULKMAT1_FD_123175 | JGI IMG/M metagenome (GOLD analysis project Ga0163144, IMG submission 123175) | Freshwater microbial mat bacterial communities from Lake Vanda, McMurdo Dry Valleys, Antarctica - Oligotrophic Lake LV.19.BULKMAT1 | ecosystem: Environmental > Aquatic > Freshwater >... | reverse complement strand
GGTTTATTTGAATGGTGCGGACGAGAGGACTTGAACCTCCACAGCCTTTCGGCCACAAGCCCCTCAAGCTTGCGTGTCTACCAATTCCACCACGTCCGCATATTAATCTGAAGAACAGCGCTTATTGTAGCAGAATATTCGGTTTTTTTGAAGTCTGTACTATACTGTAGGTAGTACCTTTTAGCCAAGGAGTGGGGATGTCAAAGACAAAGAGTCAAAATGAGCAAATAGAGATTCTTCAACACGATATTTTTGATGCAATTTTCTCACTAATGATTTTGCAAGGCCACAAGAGTATTAGGCTTCGTAGCCATTATGATGAGGCCTGCGTGGCTGTATATAAAAAAGTAGAAAAGATGTGCGATGAAAGTGATAAGTATTGTGGATTTTATTTTGTTCAGCATCCAATACATGGCGATAGCCAATTAGCTCGCGACAGTTTACGTGAATGGTGTTCATGTGGTGCAATGAATGTACGTGTGCCAGGTGATGGCACATACTACTTTGATCTTACTTTGGCCGAGGCAGAAAAATGGCTTACTAAAAGTATTCAATATACTACATTTAGCCGTGAAGATTTTGATAAGCTTACAAAAATATTTTTAAATATTTATAGTCAGTGATTTAGATGAGTAATCTAGATTTTTTATTTGTTATGCTTGTCGAATTATGTATTTGATCGTAAACTATACCCAAGCACCTATTGGAGGTTAGTATGCCAGTCTCAACTGCACAAAATATCAAAGACAAAATCTGGGACGAAGTTGGCCCCAAAATAATTCGCACCCTCGAAGCCGCTTGGGCGCCAGTTCACCCACAAGCAGTTGCTGAAGAAATATTTGATCAAATCTGGCCAGATATTTTGAAAGAAATTATTACTCAATCAAATGGTATGTTCGAAGAAGGCACAATGATGCCGGCAGTTCGAGCAAAAATGCAAAGTCTACGTGACAATGAAATCATTGAGTAGAGGCGAGCAACGCTTGGCTAAATAGGGCTGTATTAATACAATTTCCAGATCTTTATTGATCTGGAATATTTTTTTGTGCAGACGTTACTACATTACTCAGTAACATAGCTACTGTTACAGGCCCAACTCCACCCGGTACTGGTGAGATGAGGTTAACCTTGTTTTTTACATCGTTAAAGTCTACATCGCCCTTTGCCACTCCCTCTACCTCAGCTATTCCAGCGTCAATAATAATACTGCCCTGTGGAACTAAATCTGCTGTTATTAGCCCTGGCTGGCCAGTGGCACTAATAATAATATCTGCTTGTTGTGTTATTTTTGCTAAGTCTACAGTACTGGCATCTGCTAGCAAAGTGTCTACATTTAGGTTTTGCAACATATAACCAAGAGGTTTACCCACAAGTTTACCTTGTCCAATAACTGCAACTTTTTTACCTTGTAAATCTACAGCAGATCTCTTAAGCAGTTCTATTATTGCAAGAGGGGTAGCCGGCTGAAGTTTGGCTTGATTGTGCTGTAGATCAAGTAGGCTTTGGTCGCTTAAACCATCAACGTCTTTTGAGGGTGGAATAATATTGAGTAGAGATTGTGGGTCATCGTAGTCATTGATTGGGAGTTGTACTATAATGCCATGTACTGAATTATTATTGGCGAGCAAAGTCATGCGTTGTATACAGTCAGCTTGAGTAGTATCAGATAGATCAATATATTCATATTCAATGCCATTTTTTTCGGCCTGTTGTCGTTTCATTTGAATATACATTTCTGAGCGGCTATCAGGGTTATAGGCAATATTGACAAGCTTAGGAGTCACCCCAACTTGTTTTAACAGCTCTACTCGTGGCTTGAGCTCAGCTAGTATTTCTAGTGCTATTTTTTTGCCATCAATTATATGTGTCATTATATATAGTATAAAGCAATACACTGGTAAATACAGTTTGTATAAAAAAAGATCTCTAGCAATATAATTTACTTCTGAGATCTTTTTTTGGTGGGTGATGAGGGGCTCGAACCCCCGACATCCTCGGTGTAAACGAGACGCTCTAGCCAACTGAGCTAATCACCCAAATGAGTATATTATGGTGCGGGTAGGGAGACTCTAACTCCCGGCCTCATCCTTGGCAAGGATGCGCTCTAAACAACTGAGCTATACCCGCCTACGCTTCCAGCTACGGCGGGCAGGCCCGCTTTCACTTCTGGGGGTGCGTCATGAATATGACACCTCTGGAATAACTGGATATAATCCATTTTTCAGAAAGAAATTTTTCGTGGTGGCGAGACTCGGAATTGAACCGAGGACACGAGGCTCTTCAAGCCACTGCTCTACCAACTGAGCTATCTCGCCATAACAGGGTTGAATATTTTCAAGTAACGTTGAATATAATACCAAATTTCGAGTACTTTTTCTAGCCCTTTCGAGAAAGGAAATAAACAGGTATAATATGCATTGTTCTCTACCTCAAAAATATGGCGCGTTGGCCGAGTAGTTAGGCAAAGGTCTGCAAAACCTTGTACACCGGTGCGAATCCGGTACGCGCCTCCAATTTACTCTTGCACATGTGCCAAAAGTAATCTGGGCGGGTGGTGGAATTGGTATACACGACAGACTTAAAATCTGTTGCCTATTGCTGGCTTGCGGGTTCAAGTCCCGCCTCGCCCACCATAACAAATGACCCACGAAAGTGGGTTTTTTGTTACAAAAAAATTGTCTTACTATATTTAAGAATGTATAATAATATTCAATATAATAAGTAGAAGATAATCAGAAGGAGTCTAATGCAAAAAATTGAGTTAACAATTTCAGAAGTACTATCTGAATCATGGCAAAAGGTAAAGTCACAATACGGTATTATTATTGGTAGCTTACTAACCGTCTGGCTAATTAATGGTGCATTTAATATTCTTAGTAATATTGCAAATGCATTTACTGATACAGGCGCTACCTCTACTCGATTAATCATGACATTAATCAGTTTAATTATCTCAATTGGTTCGCTAGCAGTTGGTAACCTCTTATATATTGGCCTAACACGTATTGAGTTAAATATTATTGATACAAAACAAGCTCTGTATGCTCAGCTATTTGATAGTGAAAACATCTATTGGCGCTACTTGGGTGCAACTTTCTTGTATGCCCTAATAGTTCTTGGTGGCCTTATTTTATTTATTATTCCTGGCATATACTGGGCTATTAAGTATCAGTTCATAGCAGTAATAATTGTTGATAAAAAACTCAAAGTCACAGAGGCCCTAAAGGCTAGTGGTGAAATTACTCAAGGGCACAAAGGCTGGCTTTTGGGCTTTAGCTTAATACTTGTACTTCTTAATATAGCCGGCTTTATGGCGCTAATTCTTGGCTTGCTTGTCACTATACCAATAACTGTAATGGCCCAGATCTATGTATATCGCAAGCTAAGTATTAATATCTCTAGCACAACTAGTGTAAAAACACCGGTAGCTAATTGAGAGATTACTAAAAAGGCGTATAATAAGAGAGACTAACTAAGAAAGGATAATGAAATGATTATTTGGATTGTTATAGGAGTGATTGTTGTATTGCTTATTGCGGTTTGGGCAATATACAACGGACTCATCAAGGCACGTGTACGTGTAGATGAGGCACTTAGTGATATTACTGTACAAGAAAAGCGCAGATTAGACCTGATCCCTAACTTGATCGAAACAGTGAAGGGGTATGCTAAGCACGAGAAAAGTACTTTTGAAGAAGTAACCAAAGCTCGCTCAGCAGTTATGAACACACCAGAAGGTGACCTAGGTAAACGCGCAGAAAATGAAAATATGCTTTCTAGTACTCTCAAAAGCCTGTTTGCGGTATCAGAAAACTACCCAGACCTAAAAGCTAATGAAAGCTTTTTGAGCTTACAGTCTGAGCTCACTGATACTGAAGACAAGATTCAAGCATCACGTCGATTTTATAACGGTAACGTTCGTGACTTTAATATGAAGTTGCAGGTGTTTCCTACTAATATGCTTGGTGGAATGCTTGGCTTCAAATCACGTGATTTTTATGACGTAGCCGAGAGCGAAAAAGAAGCAGTAAAAAAAGCTCCAGAAGTAAAATTTTAGCTATCAATTAGCTATAGACTAATCTTAGCCCTAACCAAAAAGAAAAGACCCCCAACAGGGTCTTTTCTTGGTATAATGTATCTATGTATACAGAGATAGCCCGCAACAAACGTAATAGTTATGTCTTAATTTTCTTCTTTTTGCTACTCATTATTGGTTTTTGTTGGGTATTTTCTTTGGCCTTTAATAACCAACTCATTCTCTATCTTGGTGTGGGTTTTTCGCTTATTTACGCTGGCATTAGTTACTTTACTAGTAGCTCGATGGTGCTAGCAATTTCTCGTGCTAAGCCAATAGAAAAAAAAGATAATCTAGTGCTTTATAGAACAGTTGAAAACCTAGCAATTACAGCTGGCTTGCCTACGCCAAAAATATACATTATTCAAGATACAGCCCCAAATGCCTTCGCTACTGGTCGCGACCCACAGCATGCCGTAGTCTGTGTAACCTCAGGCTTGCTTGAAATGATGACCAAGCCAGAGCTAGAGGGTGTATTGGCTCATGAGCTGAGTCATGTTGGTAACTATGATATTCGTTTTATGACACTGGTAGTTGTGATGGTTGGGGTAATAGTATTATTGTCTGACTGGTTTATACGTATTTCATTTTTTTCTGACGATAGCGACTCTGGTGGTGGCAACTTACAGACTATAATGATGGTCGTTGGTTTGGTTCTGGCTATTCTTGCACCATTTATTGGCCTACTAATGCAGTTGGCCTTTGGTCGTAAGCGTGAATACTTGGCTGATAGTTCAGCTGTATTACTCACTCGTTATCCTGAAGGCTTGGCAAGTGCTTTAGAAAAAATTGACAGTGATACCAGGCCACTACGTGAGGCTAATAGAGCCACGGCGAACTTATATATCATTAGTCCACTCAGGGCAAATATAAAAGGTGGATCAAAAAGTCGGTTTGCTAGTTTATTTAGTACTCATCCACCAACGGCCGAGCGTATAAAACGATTAAGAAAAATGGAGACACACGCATGAGTACTAGCAAAAAAGCCTCGCTGAATCCACTCTCACTTTTGAGAGATGCAGTCACTATATGGAATTTACGATTCTGGCGAGTTGCTTTACTCACCGCAATTATAGCAATACCGGGTTCGATTCTGCGTATTATTCAGCTTGATAGTACGACTGATGCGAGTATTATTTCTAGCCTAGCTGGAATGTTTATGACAGTGGCACTGACCTGGGCATTTTTGTATGAGAAAGACCTAATGAAGCTACGCTTTACCCAGCTCTATGTTAAGTCGAGTAGTCGTATCTTGCCTTTTATTGCTACCTCAGTACTATTTGCAGTTACAGCCTTACCTGCTTTAATGGGTATTTTTATTATCGTTCTGAGTGCTGCTGAGCAAATTCCTCTTGGATTTTTATTTTTTGGTCTGGCTGTGGTGCTATTAAGTGTGTTTTTTGTAATTCGTCTTTCGCTTGCTACTGTACTCGTTGTACAGAATGAAATATCAGCACTCAATTCTTTGCGTTTGAGCTGGCAGGTTACAAAAGGTTATTTTATGAAGCTCACGTTTGCTTGGGTGGCAATAATTATTGCTATTATTGTAGTTAGTGGTGCCTTACTAACTCTAATTGGACTTATTAAGTTTATGAGAGAAAACGACTATGCATTGGCATTGAGTAGTGGTGTGCTTTTGACTTTCTTACTTCCGCTATTTATTGGCTATAGTGTGCAAATAGTAAAAAGACTTGAGAAATGAATAAGCCAGAGGCAGCTAAAAGAGTTGCTCAGCTTCATGAAATTCTAAATGAATACCGGTATGAATATTATGTACTTGATAAACCAACAATTACTGACGCTATCTACGACTCTCTTAATAGAGGATTACTAGCTCTAGAAGCAGACTATCCTGAGCTTGTTTCGGCAAACTCACCAACCATGCGTGTTGGTGGTAAAGCCGTTGCGGGTTTTGCACAAATTACTCATAGCAAGAGAATGCTTAGCCTGAATGATATATTTAGTATAGAAGAGCTTGAAAAGTGGGAGGCACGTATGCACAAGCTGCTTGCTAAGACTAATTTAGAATATTATGCCGAGCTTAAAATGGATGGTTTAGCTATGGCGCTACAGTATGAAAATGGAGTGTTTGTACGGGCAGTAACGCGAGGTGATGGTACAACCGGTGAAGATGTGACTCATACTGTACGAACTATTCAGACTGTTCCATTGCAACTTCGGCAAACCAAAAAAGCCCCGGCATCTGTCTATGACTATTTTGAAATTCGCGGTGAAGTAATAATTCCACGGGTTGAGTTTGAGCGTATTAACGCTGAGCGGACAAAAAATGACCTTCCTTTGTTTGCTAACCCCCGCAATGCTGGCGCAGGCACAATCCGTCAGCTCGACCCTAGTGTAGCAGCCAGCCGAAAGCTACAGTTTATTGCCTATAGTATTGAAATGGATTTGCCAGAGCTTGCGACCCACAAAGACGAGCACGAGCTGGCGCGCGCTCTGGGTTTTAAAGTTGATCCGCACGATATGGTCTGTAAAGATTTGAAAGAAATAGAGATCTTCATTACTGCTTGGCAGAATAAACGCGATGGCTTACCCTACAACATAGATGGTTTGGTGTTTGCTATCAACTCAAATAGTGAGTTTGAGAGCCTCGGTATTGCCGGTAAAGCACCACGGGGCGCTGTGGCATTTAAGTTTCCGGCCGAACAAGCCACGACTGTTCTTGAAGATATTCGTGTCAGTATAGGGCGCACAGGTGCCGTTACGCCGTACGCCGTACTTACTCCTGTAAAAGTAGCTGGTAGTACGGTACGGCGAGCTACTTTGCATAACGAAGATGAGATTGTTCGCAAAGACGTACGTATTGGTGACACGGTGATTATTCAAAAAGCCGGCGATATTATTCCTGAAGTCATAGAGCCAATTACCAAGTTACGCACCGGCAAAGAAAAGATCTGGCATATGCCAACAGAAATTAACGGAGTAAAAGTTATTCGGCCTGAGGGTGAAGCTGTGGCACGACTCGCCGACCTTACGGTTGGTGAAGTGCAATGGCAGACTTTAATTCACTTTGTTAGTAAAGCCGCTTTTGATATTGATGGCCTAGGTGAAAAAATCTTGCAACAGCTTATGGAGGAAGGCTTGATTGAAACAGCGGTAGATATTTTTACACTGCAAAAAGATGATCTTATTGGGCTGGAGCGTTTTGCCGAAACGTCTGCACAGAATTTAATTACTTCAATTAAAGAGCATAGTAGTGCTACATTAGCCCGATTTATCTATGCATTAGGTATTCGCCATGTAGGCGCCAAGACTGCCAGCGATATTGCAGTGTATTTTGAGAGCCTAGACAAGTTTTTGACTGCTAAACCTGAGGTGTTTGATAGTATCGACGGAATTGGTGAAGTTGTGAGCAAAAGCGTAATAGATTGGTTAAGTAACAAAACGAATCAAGAATTTGTTCAATCACTCGTATCTGCAGGTGTGCAGGTGCAGAAAGAGGCTGCTAAAAAAACTGGTAAATTCACCGGCACCACCTGGGTATTTACCGGTACTATGGAGGCTATGAGCCGTACAGAGGCGGGCGCAAAAGTCACTCAGCTTGGTGCAGATGTGGTAAATTCTGTCAGCAAAAATACTAGCTACGTTGTTGTTGGTGCTGAGCCGGGGAGTAAATACGATAAGGCTCAGAAGCTTGAAGTTACAATATTAAGTGAAAAAGAATTTTTGGAGAAAATAATATGAGCAATAAGATTTTAGTTACAGACTCGCTATTTATTAAAGCCAAACATGTTAAGAAACTCGAAGTAGCTGGTTATGTAGTTGAGAGACTCGACAAGCCTAATGCGACTGAAGATGAATTGTGCGAAGCAGTGAAAGGCAAAGTTGGTTATATATTGGGGGGGTCGAGAAGGTAACTGACAAAGTTATTAACTGCGCTGACGAGTTAAAGACAATTATATTCACGGGCACCGGATGGACTGGGTTTATACCAGGACACGAGCTTGCAGCAGAAAAGGGCATCGCAATTGGCGCAGCACTACATTTAAATGCGCATGCCGTAGCCGAATTTGGTTTTGCTATGACGTTACTAATGTCTAGGGACATGATAGATATTGCTCGTGGCGGCTCCAAAATATTCGAAACCACTCAATCGCTATCAGGGCTGTCTGTCGGAATAATTGGCTTGGGGCATATTGGTAATAAATATGCTCAAATGGCAAAAGGTCTAGGGGTAAGTAAACTTTTCTACCACAGTCGTACAAAAAAACCGGATATAGAATTAGATACAGGAATTATTTACAAAGAAAAGCAAGCTATCTTTGAAGACTGTGATGTTATCTTTGTATCTGTGCCGATTGGCCCGGGCAAAGGCTTTATTGCCAAAGAACAAATATACGGACTAAAGAAAGGCTCATTACTTATATCAATTTCAGATCCTTTGCTTTTTGATATTGATGCTTTGTATGAAAGGCTAAAATCTGGAGATATTCGTGGAGCATTTGACGAAAATATAAACGATGAACGTTTGCGAAAACTCCCTCTTGGGGTTTGGTATACTCCCAACGAATCAAGTGCTTTCAATACAGGTAAAACTATCGAAGATGTAAGCAATAGCAGTGTAGATACCTTACTCAACTTACTTACGAACGGCAAAGACAAATACAGAGTCAACTAATCATACGTGCTACAATGAAGTCTATGAACCGTAAGCGAAATACCCTCTACTGTTTTAGCCCGCCTGTCATGATTCTCACAATGATTATCGAGGTAGCACTAGCAATCTACGCACTCGTTCGGTTCAAACACACTTTGCTGCGCAATCTGGCCATTGCCACATTTTTACTACTAGCGTTCTTCCAGTTTGCTGAGTTTCAGGTTTGCGCAAATACACTTGGCAATCCCGAGCTATGGTCGCGGTTTGGGTACGCAGCTATAACCTTACTTCCTGTACTGGGAGTGCATGTAATATCTTCGATTAGTCACCGCCATAATCGCCAGCTTCTCATAGCTCTGTATAGTATTTCTATCGCATTTGCCCTGTTTTTTATATCTACTCCAGATGCAATCGGCATGACACGTTGTACCGGTCGTTACGTATTATTTTCACTGCAGCCGGCGATTGCATCGATGTATTATCTTTTCTATAGCACAGTTTTACTTATAGGTACTGGCTTGGCAATAGTGAATTTTAGAAATGAGAAAAGACAAAATATTCGCCACGCCTATATTTGGTTTGTTGTAGGTAGCCTCGCATTCTGTCTACCTACCGGCATAATCTACATACTTAGACCGAGTAGTCTAGATAGTTTGCCTTCAATAATGTGCGGTTTTGCTGTGCTCTTCGCATTTGTTCTAGGGCTGAGAGTCTTGCCTCTGGTAGGCAAGCAAAATACTCCTGTACGCAATAAAACAAGGTAACAATGCTTGCAAACACTATCTAGAAAGGAGCAAAGAGAGAAACTTGTATAGTATATACTAATTGGGCTCACATACTTTTTATGCTTGTAAGACCCCAGGGGTGTTGCGGTATACTAGCAAAGTAAAGGAACGCACGGGGGAGCGTTCCTTTACGCTTTTTATCTCTCATTTTTTAAGCAATAATTCGAATGATTTCATATTTTCAGGTATAATGTACTCCATATGGCAACACTGTCTCCCAAACAAATTGAACAAGTAGCTCGACTAGCACGAATAGAGGTATCACCCCAAAAACTACCCGAAGTTGCTAATGAAGTTAACTCAATAGTAAGCTTTGTAGATAGCTTGCAAGCTGTAGACACAACAGGCATTGTTGTTACCTCGCAGGTAACTGGTTTGCAAGATGTGTGGCGCGAAGATGTAGTAAAAGACTGTCAAATATCTCGAGATGATCTCTTAGCGAATGCCCCAGAAGTACAAGACGGCTATATTAAAGTGAAAAAAGTACTCTAATGGCAGATCTGGCTTATCTTTCAATTGCGCAAGCCCATGAGGCGTTACAGTCGGGCAAAGTTACCTGTGTCGAACTCACTCAGTACTATCTAGACCGCATAAAAAAGCACGACGAGTCTATTGGTGCAGTACTGACGCTATGCAGCGACACAGCTCTAGAAGCTGCCCAAAAAGTCGATGAAAAAATTCAAGCGGGTAAAGACATGGGTTTGCTTGAAGGTATACCGTACACTGCCAAAGATATGTTTTTGACGGCTGGAGTACGCACTACTGCAGCCAGCAAGATACTAGATGCATTTATTCCACCGTACTCAGCAACTGTGATAGATAAGCTTAATTCAGCTGGCGCTATTTTGATTGCAAAAGTTAATCAAGATGAATTTGCCCATGGTGGTAGTACAGAAAACTCAGCTTACCAAATAACTCATAATCCCTGGAATACTGAGTATGTTCCTGGCGGTAGTAGTGGTGGTAGTGCGGCTGCAGTGGCTGCTGACTTTGGTATATTTAGTCTTGGTACTGACACAGGTGGCTCTATTCGTCAGCCCGCTGCGTACTGTGGTGTGACTGGCCTAAAACCTACTTATGGCCTTATCAGTCGTTATGGAGTGGTAGCAATGGCTAGTAGTTTTGACTGTATTGGGCCAATTACAAGGAGTGCTGAAGATGCAATAATCGTACTGAATACAATTCAGGGTAGAGATGTAATGGATTCTACTACAATAGAATCAACAGCAAACCATCAGCCAAGTAAAGATCTAAAAATTGGTATAGTCAAAGAGTTAACAAATGATAATCGGTATTCAAAAGCTCTTCAAACTCTTGATGGTCTCGGTAAGAAAAATGACGTTGTATTACCAGGTGGCGATATGGCTCTCGCGACCTATTATGTTTTAGTGTCTTCAGAAATCAGCTCTAACTTAGAGCGCTATGATGGTATTAGATATGGTAGTCGTAATGATTCAGCAACAAATCTTGAACAAACTTATAGCCTAACTCGAGCAGAGTTTTTGGGGCCAGAAGTACAACGGAGAATTCTGACAGGTACCTATGCACTCTCTAGTGGGTATTATGATGCGTATTATAAGAAAGCTATGCAGGTTCGTACGCTAATTACTCAGGAGTTTGCCCAAATTTTTGCAGACTGTGATGTGATAGTTACCCCAACTACACTTGAGCCAGCTTTTAAAATTGGTTCTAAGTCAGACCCAGTTGAGATGTATAAAACTGATATTTTGACCGTTTCTGCTAATCTAGCTGGCGTGCCAGCCATTAGTATCCCGGCTGGTATAGATGAGAAAACTGGGCTACCACTTGGCTTACAGATAATTGCTGCCCAGGGTAATGATGCTCAAGTATTAGCAGTCGCCGAGGCTTTTCAAAAGACAACAGAGTGGCATAAAAAAGTAGAGGAGATAATACAATGATAAATTCAGCAGTTTCAGGAATAGTAGCAGTGCTTGTGATAAGTGCGTTAATATATTTTTTACTCAAGCAAAAAGCTAAGGGTAATGGCAAGAAACGATCATACGACCCCCAGCAAATTGATCGCTCAGGAGAAACCAAGGCAAGTAGTGGAGTTAATATTGAACTCGTACAAAACAAATGGCGTGAGATTACAGCTATGCAGTCTAGCGGGCCTTCTGGCCTAAAGAACGCTCTCAGTGAAGCTGATAAATTACTTGATTATGTAATGATTCAAAAAGGTTTTGTAGGAGACACTATGGGTGATCGTTTGAAAAGCGGCGGCTCGGCTTTTAGTAACCTTAATGCTATTTGGGGTGCGCATAAACTCCGCAATCAACTTGCCCATGAGGTAGAGGTAGACGTGGTAGCTGATCAAGTAAAACAAGCTATCGCAACACTTGGTAGTGCCATACGAGAGCTAGGAGTACAGTTATAATCCGTTATGTCTAAGCACTACACTCCTACTATCGGTATAGAAATACACACGCAGCTTGCAACAAAAAGTAAGATGTTTTGTGGGTGTGATAATGATAGTAAAACTGCAGAGCCCAATACAAATGTCTGCCCAGTTTGTTTAGCATTACCTGGTGCATTACCCGTTATCAATAAAGGCGCAGTTGAGCTAGCTATTAAGCTTGGCCATGGCTTAAATGCCAAGATAGCCACACACACGAGTTTTGATAGAAAAAACTATTTTTACCCAGATTCACCCAAGGGCTATCAAATTACGCAAATGGATGAGCCAATTATTCAGCAGGGTTTTGTAGAGATACTAGTAGATGAAGAGTTTAAAAAAATTGGTGTACATCATGCTCATCTAGAAGAAGATGCTGGTAAATCTACTCATCCAACTGGTGCTAGCTACAGCCTTGTAGACTTTAATCGTGCCGGTACGCCACTGGTAGAAATTGTTTCAGACCCCGATATGCATACGCCAACTGAAGCAAAGCGGTATTTGCAAGAAGTGTACAATATCGCTACAACCCTGGGCATAACCCATGGCGATATGGAGCATGGTAATTTTAAGTTTGATTTAAATATATCTGTCAGCGATACAGACGAGTTAGGCACGCGTACTGAACTCAAAAATCTTAATTCATTTCGTAATGCCGAGAGGGCTTTAAAATATGAAATTCAACGGCAAATTGATTTGCTTGAGGATGGTGAAGAGATTACTCAAGAAACCCGTGGCTGGAATGATAGTAAAGGTATAACGGTGAGTCAAAGAGGTAAAGAACATGCTCATGATTATCGGTATTTTCCTGAGCCAGATTTACCTCCCCTTGAGCTACAGGTTGATTTTATTACAACTATTCAAAAATCAGTATCAGGTGTAGTCTTGCCAATTATAGTGCGTCGAGAGCTCAGCGAGCTTGGTTTGACCTCTAATGAACAAGACATTTTGATTGGGCAAGCCAAGACCCGTGATATTTTTAATGATACAACCAAAATCTTACAACCAAAACTCCATAAAAAAGCTGTTAATTGGCTGGTGGGAGATTATCAAGCTTGGATGACAGAAAATAGTGAGGCAAAATCTCAGTTAACCGCTGAGAATCTAACAGATTTAATTGAGCTAGTTGAGGCTGATAGTATTTCTTCTAAAACCGCCAAAGAGATTTTTGGTGAAGTAGTGCTTGGTGCAGACCCAAATAAATTAATTGCAGATAAAGGTCTTACACAGGTATCTGACGATACTGAGCTCAAAAAAATTATCTCAGAGCTTATTACACAAAACCCTCAAGCAGTTGCTGATTATCAATCTGGCAATGCAAAGGCAGCAGGCTTTTTTGTTGGTCAGGTGATGCAAGCTACAAAAGGTCAAGCTAATCCAGGCAAAGCCAACACGCTTGTGCTAAAATTACTAGAAGCACACACTAATGAATAATTTAGTAATTATCAACACTCAAAAAGTTACCGATAGCTTTGTAAACGGATTTTATACGTACGGGCCACGTACGATAAGAGCTATTTTATTTCTTATATTAGGTATAATTTTTGTTCGACTATTCTCTCGACTACTTGAGAAATTTATTGGGGCTCTAAAACTTTCTTTTGGGTTGAGAGAGATTTTACTTATTATTATCAAAGGTATTTTGTGGGTATTACTCGGTGTAGCTCTATTACAAATAATGGGACTCTCAAACGTTGCTATTACTATTGGTGCCTTGGCGGCAGCATTTTCTTTTGGTATATCGCAGGGCCTTACTCCAACAGTGCGAGACTTAATGTCGGGCTTACAGCTGAGTAGTGACCGTGATTTTCGCGTTGGAGACAAGGTGATTGTGGGTGACAAAGATCTGCGGGCCGAGGGTTATATAATAGAGATGGATACCAAGAAGACTCGCATACTAGATAAAGAGGGTCGCCTGCATGTGTTTGCCAACTCTGTCATTGATAGTAATGAGTGGATTCTACTTGAGCATGACGAGATCGTACTTGAACATCTAGGCAGAGATGATATAATAAAGGTGATAAAACATAAGGTAAAAAAAGGGAGTAGTAAACAATGAATGGATTAGAAATTGCCCTTATTAGTGTGCTTTCAGTAGCCACGTTAATATTGATTATTTATACGGTGATATTTTTAGTAATACTTGTTAAAGCACTTAAGCAGGTTAGCTTAGCAGCAGAAAAAGTCCAAGAAAGTGCAGATTCGGCAGTCGAGCTTGTAGACGAAGTGCGTCGCACGGTTGTTAACCCAGGCATTATTGCTATGATGATAGAAAAATACCTTCACACGCGTAGTCGTTCAAAGAAATCAGGAGATGATAAATGAGCGGCGGCAAAGGATTTTTTAAAGGTGTAATAATTGGGGGTATTGTTGGGAGTGTTGCTGCGCTTCTGTATGCACCCAAAAAAGGCGAAGAATTGCGTGCTGACATCAAAAAAAAGCTAGATGAAGCTGACACTGAACTTACGCATAAGATTCAAGAAGCCAAAAAATCTGCTGGCTCAGATGCCAAAGAACTTATCGAAAAAGGTGAGAAATTAAAAAAAGAAATTGCTAATCGTAGCGCTGAAATTTCGAAGAGTGGTAGTAAGGTAAGTGGGATTGCAATAGATGAAGCAAAAAATCTTGCTCAACAGGCCAGTGAGCTCACGGCTCAGCTCGCCAAGTCTACTAGCAAGGTTGTAAAACTAGGTCAAAAAGAAGTTAATAGAATGCAACGCAAGGCCACCACAGCACGAGCCAAAAAGACAAATGTAGATAGTGGTAAGCCTACTACCCCAAAGAAATAGCATAAACAGAAAGAGATGTATATATGGCAAAATTTGCCAAAAAAAAAGTATCTCAGCAACAAGCTCAGAAAAATATTTTTGATGCTACCGCCCTCGACGTTATTACCGAGCTATTACAAAGCCCAAAAAAGCTTTTTTGGTTGAATTTTCGTACTGGCTTTATTCGAGGTTTTGCTGGAGTGCTTGGCGCCGCTATTGCAATTGTAGCTGTAGGTATTATTGTTGCTCTCTTTGGAGGCTTGCCTTATATAGGGAGTTTTTTACAAAAAATCGGCGAGGCTATTCAGTCTAAGTAGGCTTAACGTTCTTTTCTGACAATCACCCTATCTTCATTGAGGATATGTTTACTATGGTAAAATAGAGTAACGAAAGGGCGGGATGGCAGAGACAAAAACAAGTGATAAGAATGAAGTAATTGAAAAGGTGCGAAACCAAGCAGGTTTCGTTGATTTTGTGCATCTTCATAATCATACTCATTACAGCTTACTCGATGGTTTGCAAAAAGTACCCGGCTTAATAAACCATATAGAGTCATTGGGGCAAACTGCCTGTGCCATAACAGATCACGGCTCACTTTCTGGCGCTATTGAATTCTATAAAGCTGCCAAAGAGCGGGGCATTAAGCCAATAATTGGTATAGAAACCTACGTTGCGCCTCGCACTCATCAAGACAAAAATAGTGCTGAAGACCGTACTCCTTTTCACTTGATTTTACTAGCGCAAAATATGCAGGGCTATCAAAACCTTATGAAGCTGAGTACTATTGCAAACTTAGAAGGATTTTACTACAAGCCACGTGTTGATCATGATCTTATAGAAAAATATAACGAAGGTATTATTTGCTTGAGTGGCTGCGTTGGTGGTGAGGTTGGATCGAGCTTGCTTGGTGATAATTATGAACAGGCTAAAAAAATAGCAACCTGGTACAAGTCTGTATTTGGTACAGAGCGCTATTATCTAGAGATGCAACCACATACTGATTGGGAGCCTCAAGTAAAGGTAAACACAGGCTTGCAAAAGCTTGCCAAAGAACTTGATCTAGATCTTGTTATAACAGGTGATGCCCACTACTCAAAGCCAGATGATCATTATCCGCACGATATTTTACTGTGCGTTCAGACAGGCAGTACGGTTGATGACCCGAAGCGTATGAAACTTGATCAAGACCTAAGTGTCCATAGTGGCGCCGATATTCTAGAAAAATTCAAAGACCATCCAGAGGCTTTGGCAAATACTGTAAAAATTGCCAATATGTGTGAGCTAGAGATAGAGCTTGGTAAAATACTAATTCCACGGTTTCCTGATGTTCCAAAAGGTGAGACAGAAAAAACCTATTTACGCAAGATGGTTTTTACAGGCGCTGCTAGTCGTTATACAGATATGGCTAAAAAAGATTTATCTAATCTCACTGAGGCTAAAGTGAAGCCGAAGCTTTCAAAGGTAGTATTAGAGCGAATTGAATTTGAGCTAGGAGTAATAGCCGATATGGGTTATGAGGGCTACATGTTAATTGTTGCTGATTTGATTAACTGGAGTAAAGCACAGGGTATTGTGTGTGGGCCCGGGCGTGGTAGTGCGGCCGGTAGTATAATTGCCTATGTCACTAAAATTACTGAAATTGACCCATTGAAGTATGACTTGCTATTTGAGCGGTTTTTGAACCCTGAGCGTATTAGTATGCCAGATATTGATATGGATTATGCTGATGACAGACGTGAAGAAGTAATAGCCTATGCGACTGAAAAATATGGCCAAGAGCGTGTGGCACAAATTATTACCTTCGGAATAATGGCGGCTCGCAATGCCGTGCGCGATACTGGTCGTGTGCTGGGTATGCCGTATGGTGAGGTTGATGCTATAGCAAAGTTGATCCCGGCCCCCATCCAAGGGCGGCATGTTCCACTTGAAAAATCTATTGTAGAAAACCCTGAGCTCAAACAAGAATACGAAAATAATCCGCGCACCAAACAGATAATAGATATTGCTATTAAGCTTGAAGGTACTATTAGAAATGCTGGTACTCATGCCGCTGGTGTGGTGATAGCGCCAGAAAACCTAGTAGAATATGTACCTTTAACACGAGCTAGCAAAGGTGGCATTTCTACACAGTATTCAATGAATCCAGTCGAAGAAATAGGATTACTCAAATTTGATTTTCTTGGCCTGTCAAACTTAACGGTTATTAAAAACACCCTGAGAATTATGCGCAAAGTATATAACGTTGAGCTAGAGGTTACTGATATTCCGATTGATGATAAAAAGACCTATGAGCTGTTGAGCTCTGGTGATACAACTGGTGTTTTTCAGCTAGAGTCGGCTGGTATGAAACGCTATATTCGAGAGCTCAAGCCCGACCGTTTTGAAGATATCGTTGCTATGGTCGCTTTGTATCGGCCAGGCCCAATGCAATGGATAGAAGACTTTATTAACCGCAAGCATAACCCTAGCTTAATTAGTTATGGTCACCCCAAGATGCAATCAGCCCTTGAAAACACCTATGGAATTATTGTGTATCAAGAGCAAGTTATGCAAATTGCCAAAGATCTCAGCGGCTTTACTGGTGGGCAGGCCGACACTCTACGTAAAGGTATTGGTAAGAAAAACCCCGAGGTAATTGCAAAAATGAAACAAGAATTTATTCAGGGTGCAATTAAGACAAGTAAGGTAGATGAGAAGTTTATTAATGATTTATGGAAAAGTATTGAAGACTTTGCGGCTTATTGTTTTAATAAGTCACACGCCGCTTGTTATGCGCTTATCTCTGTACAAACTGCTTATCTCAAGGCTCATTATCCCGCCGCATTTATGGCCGCTCTTATGACCTCTGATCATGAAAACTTAGACCGGATTGGTATTGAGGTGGCTGAGTGTCGCAAGATGGAAATTGAGCTTTTACCACCAGACGTCAATGAATCATTTTTTGAATTTGCTGTTGTGCCAGAGACGGGTAATATTCGTTTTGGCCTGGGTGCTGTCAAAAACGTTGGTGATGGGCCAATTGAAAAAATTCTAGAAGCCCGTGCCGCCGGCGACAAGTTTGGTAGCCTGCAAGACTTTTGTACCAGAGTAGAAGCCAGTGTTATTAATAAAAAAGTGATGGAGTCTCTCATAAAGTGCGGAGCATTTGATGAAATGGGTGAGAGAGATACTATGCTTGGCAATGTTGCGGTTATTACAGGCTACGCTAGTAGAGTACAAAAAAACGCTTTGAGTGGCCAAATAGATATTTTTGGTAGTATTGGTATGCAAGAAGAGGCCCCTCCACTCGCATTAGAATCACCCAAAGAAAAGCCTGATGCTCGCCAGCATCTTATGTGGGAAAAAGAACTCCTCGGCTTGTATATTAGTAGTCATCCGCTTGATGATTTTAAAAATTATTTCACCACCAAGACTCAGAGTATCAAGCACTTTTCAAAGACCGATGATGGTAAGCCAATTACGATTGGTGGCATTGTGACGGGTTTACGGCAGATCTATACGCGCAATAATGATGCCATGGCTTTTGCGCAAATTGAATCACTTGATGGTGATATTGAGGTGATTGTGTTTCCACGTACTTTTGAAAAAGACAAAGACATCTGGGCGCTTGATAATGTCTTAGAAATCAAAGGCAAGATTAATGCCAAAGACCGCGAGGGGAACCCAACTGATGAGCTCAAGGTGATGGCCGATACTGCACGGCTAGTTAATCACGAAACCGCTCGACATTTTCCGCCACCTGAGCAAACTATTATGGGAGCTGCTCAAGTTGAGGCAGAGAGTTCGTACCCAAATGCTCAAGATATAGATAATATTGTGGTGAGCCTGCAATCTACTGCAGACAGCCAGAAGTTACTAGGCATTAAAAAACTTATCGAATCACACCGAGGTGAGATTCCGTTTCTGCTCTACTTTAGTCAGACATCACAAAAAATGAAATTACCAACAGGTGTTGATGGCAGCGGTACGTTATTAGCTGGCCTAACAGAACTGGTGGGTGAAAATAATATAGTTATAAAAAAAGCTGAAGTGAAAACTTCAGTTTAGCTCACCACAAGCCTTTTAGCCTTGCAGACCTTACTCGATTGTGTTACACTACTTTGGTTATGAATGCTATTACAGAAATCGAAAACAGCCAAAAAAAGACCAAGCTACCAGAAGTGCACGTAGGTGATACCGTTAAAATTCACCAGCGTATCTCTGAAGGTAAAAAAAGCCGTATCCAGGTTTTTGAAGGTCTTGTTATTCGCTATCGTAAAACTGGTAGTGTACAAGCTTTTATTACTGTTCGTAAGATTGCCTCAGGTATCGGCGTAGAAAAAAGCTGGTTTGTACATAGTCCTAGCATTGAAAAAATTGAAGTTATGAAGCGTAGTAAAGTACGCCGAGCATTTCTTTCATATATGCGTGATCGTAGCGGTAAATCAGCTCGTTTAGTTGAAATGGGCTTTGATAAAGAAGCAGTTAATGCCTCAGATCACCGCACCTCAGCCCAAAAAGCCGAAGAAGAACAAGCTGAGATTAAAAAAGACATTGATGCTAGTGCTGATACAGCCGCTAAAGATGATGTAATGAATCAGCCAGACACTGAAAACACTGATGATGAAGTCAAAAAAGAACAAAAAGATGCTGCCAAAGACGATGCAACTCCTGCATCAGATAATGTGCCTGAAGATGCTCCAGCTGATGAAAAAGTAAACTCAGACGGTAACGACGAACAACAAGAAGCCGCTGAAGAATTTCAGCAAGGTGTCGACAAAGCCGAAAAGAAGTAAACTACCACCTCTTGTCATCCCGCACTTGATGCGGGATCTAATAAAATAGACTTATCCGGGTCTTTTTTTATTGTTTGAAGTAATCTAGGAGAACTCTCTTTTTACCGTCATTCCCGTATCGACAGGAATCCAGTCTATGTTTTTTTTCTGGACACCGTACCCGAAACGTCGGTTATGACTTTCGATACGGAATGACGATGAGTTTTTTTATATAAAATTGAAGACCGCGGTGTGAGCCGCGGTCTTATTTGTTTGTAACACATTGAGGTTACATTACAGTCCTTTCGAGACGGATTTTGCTAGTCGGTTACGACCGACTGTTTTTGACGAAGGCCGCGAATGTGACCATTGCAAGGTGTCACTGTCGTCCCACACTGTGCTGTCGACTATCTCCCAATGACGGCGACGAAATACAGACGTCATCTCAGACCAGCCTTCGAATTCTTCGATGAAACTTTCGTCTTCGTCGTAGACACGAACTCGCGGTTTGTAGTCGTTGAGAATCGGCTCGACTATGAAGAACTTGGCCTCAACCGGAATTTTCGCATCCATGAAAGACTGGTTGACGTACAGACCTTGGCCAGTACGTATTTCAATGAGTTCTTTGGTCATCACAGGCCCTTTCGGGGTTGCGCGCGGGCGGTTTTGGCTGGGGACGTTTCTTTATCGGCAAACTTTTCGCCGCAGAACGGACAGAACGAGATATACATTACATATACATTTGCATCAATGGTGTCTTCGAGAACTGGTGCAAAATAGTATTGATTATACTTCCATAGTATGTAGCCCTCGGCAAGTGGTGACGTGCACTCGTGGCGCAGGTCTTTTTCGTCGTCGCTCAGAGGTTTTTCATTGTCGCTCATCTCTAGGTCCCTTCGATAGTATATCTACTCGAACGTATAAATACTAGCATAAAACTATGTAAATGTCAATAAATTCTGACATTTCTAATAGTAAAAAACCTCCCAATAAATTGGGAGGCAATAGTACAAAAAGTTACTTATGAAGGCCTTTTTTCTACTTTTTCTCTTGCTCGCGCAAGAATTGATTGCATCTCGTCAACAGGGCCATCAAAGGCCATGTACTTAGTTGAATCGTCATTGCTTTGCAAAACCACTCGAGTTTCACTTACAAAAACAATCTTATGATAGTGATTGGAGTTGTAAACCACAAAGGCTTTGAAGCCACGCTGAGGGTCTTCTGTAGTTAGCTTTGTGATCTGGGTTGCCTCTGGCGATTCAACATACCCTAGAGTAATCAATCTGGGTCCTCTCGGCCTTGTGTAATTATAGTTTGAGACATGTTAGCGTCTGTCATTGAGATTTGTAAATTTGGCGAGCTCTTCATCTTTGTGAGCAGTGGCCCACTCAAACAACTCAACCATGTCAGCTACTTCACCGCTAAACGTGATCTGAAAATGGATCTTGTCCTCTGGGTTCCAGACCACAACCAAATTAGTTTCGTTTAACTCGGTAATGCAGAAATCTGAAGCAACAAAGCCTTTGAGATGACTGAGTGCTCGCACATTACTGAACTGGCCTAAATTGACCTTGGTGATTGGCTCACCGTCAGCTAGATAGTTGGGGGTGGTTGTTTGGTGTTTTACCAAAATTGACCGCATCAATCACAACTTTCTTACGTAGGTACACCCGAACCTCAAAATAATAGCATAAATAGGCTACAAAGTCAATTAATTATATTTTGTTACATTCAGGAGTATAATAATATTTATATCAGGAGGAGTGAGAGAATTGAAATCGGCCACTATGCGGTTGCAAACACAATTACATACAAAGGGCTCTATTTTTGTAGCCGGCATCGACGAGGTTGGCCGTGGCTCTTTAGCCGGGCCACTCGTTGCCGGGGCTGTGATTTTGCCAAGTAATTGTCGGTTAAAGCTATATGACTCTAAACAAATACTTGCAAAAAAACGCCAAGAACTTTCATTGCAAATTCAAGCTCAAGCAATAGGGTTTGGGCTTGGTTGGGTTAGTAATACTGAGATTGATGATTTTGGGCTAGCTTGGGCATTGCAAGAAAGTTATGAACGGGCTCTGTCTGATATGGCTGTAGAAGTAAGTCATATAATTCTTGATGGTAGTCAGAATTATCTATCTGAATATGAAATATGTGAAACATGCATAAAGGGTGATCAAAAAGTTGCCTGTGTGGCAGCTGCCTCACTGCTCGCCAAAGTAGCCAGAGATGAATATATGTGTCTGCAATCTGTTAAATATCCAGCCTACAGGTATGAAACAAACGTTGGCTACGGCACTGTTTCACATCGAGAAGCTATCAAAAAACACGGTTTAACCGACCTGCACCGCAAAAGCTTTTGCTCAAATTTAATATAAAAAACCGACGATTAATCGTCGGTTAATTCAGATTGCTGAAGCAAAAACTCATTACTCCAGCCAAGCTTTTTACGGTAATTATTGGCGTGTTTTTCAATATTTGCTCTAATGAGTAGGCAAGTAATCCACATACCAAGGCTAAAAAAGATACCAGTTCGCAACAATTCTGTTCGAAACATCATATTGAGAAAGAGTGTTGTGATCCAGATGAGATTGGCGATTCTGCTAATCTTTAAGCAATAACTTTGTATTTGAATGAGACTATGCAAGCGACCGACAAAATACATTTCTTCTGTGTCTTTCTTCATATCTCTCTCCTCGAGTGAGCTAGAGAAGGTGCATCAAACTAAAATCAAGCTTACACCTGTGGTCTGAATAATGTCAAATACCTATGCTTTTACTATGTGGTCAGGTGTGTAATAATTCAAAAATGGCTTTACATAATCAACATGGCGCTCAAGCTGAAGAAATTTCTCGTGATTATCTTGAAAAGAATGGTTATATGATTATTCAGCAGAACTACAAAGATAGGTTCTGTGAGATAGATATTATTGCCAAGAACAAAGAATTTATTATTTTTGTAGAAGTGAAGTACAGAGCTCGAGCAGACTTTGGTGGGGCTGTTGGGGCAGTGACGCCAGATAAATTACGTCGAATGCATCTTTCAGCAGAGTTTTGGTTGAGTCAGAATCAAAAATATAAACTTTTACAGCCTCGTCTTGATGTTGTGACAGTGGTAGGTGATATTGGTGACCCGCAGATTACTCATCTTGAAAATATTGAGTATACCTAGAAAAATTAGTAAAAAGTTGACAATAAATAACAATTATATTACATTATAACTGTTGACCATACTCTCAAGAAAGTGGGTAGGCCAGTGCTAAAAAAAGTAGACTTTGCTCATTTAAAAGATTATCAAAATCAAGTGATTGACATGAAGGAAGGTTCAGCAATAACAACTTTACTAGTAATCTGTCCTATAACAGGTATGATTCATCTGAGAATGATTAATGGCGAGAAAGTATCTGGCCCCGGTATAGAGCTTATAGGATCAATTGACTATGAAAGTTATGAGAATGGTGCGGAGGTTGCAGAAGAGAATCGAAAAATGTTTCGGGTAGGTATGTATTATGTTTTAAAGTCAGAGCAAGGCAAATGGGTGAGCCACAAAGTAGTAAAAGAGATTCAAGTAAGAGACTTAACATCCCGTGATGCGCCTAGAGTAAGTAAGTCATGAGTTATAGATCAATAGGTTCGGTCAGGTATTTTGACCGAACTTTTTCTTTGTAAAAAGTTGTGTTAGCACTCTTGACAATTGAGTGCCAAATTGACTATACTATATGCATAGTCTGGTATTGGAAATGTGCATAGTGTATGCGCCCAAGTGCGAGTCGGTGTTTAAAAACAAAAACAGCCGACTTTTTTGTTCCAAAAATGCTTCAATCTACCAAGACTAACAACTTAATACTACAATTGAATATTCGAAAGGAAATTATAAATCATGCAAAACCAATTTCTCTCAGCTATAGAACAAATTTGTGAAGAAAAAGGCATTACTAAAGAATCAGTTATTGAGGCTATTGAAGCCGCGCTTATTGCTGCCTACAAAAAAGACTTTGGTGACAAAGACCAAGAAGTACGCGTAACCCTTGATAATGAATCTGGCGAGGCTCGTATTTTTGTCAGTAAAGAAGCAGTAAAAGCCGTACAAGAAGGTTTTGAAATGCTACAAATTAGCTTAGAAGATGCTAAGAAGATTAATGCCGATACCAAGCTTGGTGAAATGGTTGAGTATGAAGAAGACAACAAAGAATTTGGTCGCGTAGCAGCACAAACTGCCAAGCAAGTTATTATGCAGCGTATACGTGAAGCAGAACGAGAAGTTGTGTTTACGGAGTTTTCTGACAAAGAAGGTCAGATTATTGCCAGTACTGTACAGCGAGTAGAGCGGGGTAATGCCTATATCGATCTTGGGCATGCTGTTGGCGTGTTGTTTCCTAATGACCAGTTGCCAAACGAGCGTTATTACACCGGCCAAAGACTAAAAGTATATGTAGTACGTGTAGAGCAGACCTTGCGAGGCCCACAAATTGTTGTTAGTCGCTCACACCCAGAAATGATTCGTCGACTATTTGAAATGGAAGTACCAGAGATTAGTAATGATAGTGTAGAAATTGTTGCTATAGCTCGTGAAGCAGGAATGCGTACAAAAATTGCCGTCAAAAGTAATCTTGAGGGTGTAGACCCAGTTGGTACTTTTGTGGGTGGTCGGGGTAGTCGTGTACAGGCTGTGATGAATGAAATAGGTGAAGAAAAAATTGATATCATTGCTTTTAGTGAAGACACAAAAGAGTATATTGCTGCAGCTTTGTCACCAACCAAAGTATTGAGCGTCAAGCTAAATGAAGATGCTAAAAAAGCCGTTGTGAAGGTACCAGAAGATCAATTGAGTCTTGCAATCGGTAAGGCTGGCCAAAATGTTCGCTTGGCCGCTAAGCTAACCGGCTGGAACGTAGATATTGATGGAGCTGACGATGCTGGCGTAGAAGAAACTGCTCAGGCAGTAGAAGATGAACCAAAGACCATTAAGACTCAAGATCTAGAAGAGTCATTGATTGCTGAAGTGAGTGATGCAAAGTCTGAAGAAGATGCAGTAGAAACAGTTGTTACTGAAGAAATTGAAGAAACTACTAATTCGACAGATAGTGATGATAAAACAGATGCTAAAGAAGAAAAGCCAACCAAAGAGAAAAAAGCTGAAAGTAAGTAGTTCGTCAACGTTAAATCTAAGGAGGTGTTAGATGCAACCAGAGTTTCCAGATGTTTTTGAAAGATTTACCCAGAATGCAAAAAAAGCCTTGCAGTACAGTGGTCAGCTAGCAATTCAGATGGGTGCCAATTATGTTGGTACTGAGCATTTATTGCTTGCAATACTAAAGGCCAATACTTCACTTGGTGCTCGTTTACTGTCTGAAAGTGGTGTTACTCTTGAAAAAATTAACCCTTCTTTACTATCAAGTACTAGCAGTAGTTCAATCTCAAAAAACACCACCGGGCAAATGATAGACTTAAGCGAAACTGCCAAAAAAACCGTTACTCTGGCTCTGCGTGTAGCCCAAGAATTTGGTCAGCCTTATGCTGGTACTGAGCATTTGTTGTTTGCTATTTTGAACCAAAAGAACTCACGTGCTCAAACAATACTTGCCGAAATAAAAGTTGACCCCGGTAAGTTGCGAGACGACGTCGAGAGCTTTCTACAAAATCAACCCCACAGTTTTGATCAGGCTGCATTGCCAAACGGGCAGAGTGCTCCGGGTAATGGCAGTAAGTCACCCGCACTAGATCACTTTAGTATTGATCTGACTCAAAAGGCGCGTGACGGTAAGCTTGATCCAATGGTTGGCCGTGCGCCACAGCTTGAACGAATGATTTCTATTTTGAATCGGCGTACCAAAAATAACCCTGTACTCATAGGTGAGCCGGGGGTTGGTAAAACTGCAATTGTAGAGGGCTTAGCTGAAAGAATTATTACTGAAGAAGTTCCTGATCTTTTACTGGGTAAGCGTATTATGATGCTCGATATGGCTTCTGTCATTGCTGGTACAAAGTTTCGTGGTGAGTTTGAAGAACGTCTGAAAAAAATCATTGATGAAGCCAAAGAGGCTGATGATGTTATTTTGTTTATTGATGAATTACACAATGTGGTAGGTGCGGGTAGTGCCGAAGGTGCAATAGATGCTGCCAATATTCTCAAGCCAGCCTTAGCGCGAGGTGAAGTGCAAACCATTGGTGCCACAACAATTGAAGAATACCGTAAATATATAGAAAAAGACTCAGCTCTTGAGCGTCGTTTTCAGCCTGTGCAGGTGCCTGAAGCTACAGTTGATGAAACCATTGATATCTTAAAAGGTTTGCGCTCGCGCTACGAAGAATTTCATCATGTTGAAATCTCTGATGAGGCTATTGAACAAGCTGCAAAACTCGCCAAGCGTTATGTGAGCGATAGATTTATGCCAGACAAGGCTATTGATCTAATTGATGAAGCCTCAGCTGGAGCGCGCATTAATCGCGGTACTATTGGTAAGCGCCACAAGCAACTTGAGCGTAAGCTGGGTGATTTGATGAATAAAATTGATGATGCAGTATATAACCAAGATTTTGAATACGCCGCCAAGCTCAAAAGCGAAGCCTCAGTAGTTGAGAAAAAACTCAACGAGCAACTCAAGAAAAATGAGAAAAAAGCCGTCGTTGGTGTGAGTGCCGAAGACATTGCTCTTGTTGTTGCACAAACAACCGGTATACCAATGACTCGTCTCATTAAAATTGAGACAGAAGCCCTTAAGAAGCTTGAGTCTAGCTTGCGCTCTAAAGTTATTGGCCAAAATGAAGCAGTTGAAGCAGTTGCAAAAGCTGTACGACGTGCCCGTACCGGCATTGCTGATGAAAACCGACCAATCGGATCATTCATTTTCTTGGGGCCTACAGGAGTTGGTAAAACCGAACTTGCCCGTATGCTTGCTCAAGAGCTTTTTCAAGACAAAGACGCCATGATTAAGGTGGATATGAGTGAGTTTATGGAGAAACACAATGTTGCACGTTTGGTGGGGGCTCCAGCTGGCTACGTTGGCTATGACGATGGCGGGCAGTTAACTGAAAAAGTTCGCCGTCGCCCCTATAGTCTTATACTTTTTGATGAAATAGAAAAAGCCCACCCTGATGTTTTTAATATGCTACTGCAGATTCTTGAAGATGGTCAACTAACCGATGCCAAGGGCCGTAAGGTAGACTTTCGAAACACGATCATCATAATGACCAGCAATGTGGGTGCTCGGCAGCTGCGTGACGAAGCTGCAATCGGCTTTGAAACTCATACCCAGAAGCAAGAAGAGCAGTTAGAAAAACTGCATGAAAAAATGCAAAAAACCATTAAGACCGAACTCAAAAAAATATTTAGACCAGAGTTTTTGAATCGTATTGATCACGTGGTGGTCTTTAAGGCTTTGAGCCCAAATGACATTACTAAGATAATTGATTTACAGCTCAAAGATCTGGCTCGACGACTTGAAGCAAAAGAAGTGATGCTAAAATTCGGCACTGGCGTGAAGGCTCTATTATTAAAAGAAGGCTACGATGCTGACAACGGTGCTCGGCCAATGCGTAGGGCAGTACAACGACTTATAGAAGACCCGCTTGCTACCCAAATGATCGATGGTAGTATTAAGCCAGGTGATATAGTAAAAATATCGGTCGATAAAGAAGACAAAATTGAACTCAAAGTCGCTTTAGGAGTATAAATTCCTAAAAACACTTTCGCTTTGTGTTCGTAGTATGATACTATAGATGTATAAGTAATTTTAGTGTCAAACATTCGTCATCCTCAATCGAAAATGAAATCATGCTTCGGAATGGGGATCTAGAACTGAAAAAAAGCCTGGATCCCCAGTCAAGCTGAGGATG
>Ga0163144_10005866_pt1 | contig 27249 bp, 21 predicted proteins | sample OliLak19BULKMAT1_FD_123175 | JGI IMG/M metagenome (GOLD analysis project Ga0163144, IMG submission 123175) | Freshwater microbial mat bacterial communities from Lake Vanda, McMurdo Dry Valleys, Antarctica - Oligotrophic Lake LV.19.BULKMAT1 | ecosystem: Environmental > Aquatic > Freshwater >... | reverse complement strand
CCCGGCCAAGCCACTGCACGCTCAGAAACGACCCGCATAGACCGCCGCATCGATCGTCCAACCCGGGGTGGTGTCACTCACGACAGTTTCACTGCATGCCGGGTCGAAGATCCCGCAGTGACCAGCGAAAAACCGCCCAACCGCTCACCAAATTAAGCGCCACGATTCCGGCCAGGAGTCCGAAGACCAGGACCAGCGTGGGCCCGGCCGGCAGGCTCGTCGCACTCGGCCAGACCGCGATGGCCGACGCCACCGTTCCGATCGCGATTCCCCACAACACGAGCCGGCCGAACTCGGAAAATACCATCCGGCCGAGGACGCTGCGCGGAATCCCAATCGCCGTCATCACCGCAAATTCGCCCCGGCGTTCGCGCAGGTTCCGCGCGACGACAATGGCCAGACCGAGACTGCCCAACACGACCCCCAACGATCCCAGCACCGTGAAGATCGCGATGTAGGTGTTCTCGATTTGATGGAACGTAGCGAGCACGTCGCGTGTGATCTCCACCCGACCTCCGACGTCACGGCTGGAGGTCTCGAGCCGATTCCGCAACGCGGGCAGTTCACTCGATTCGCGCGCATCCACGAGGAAGCGCGAGTAGCCCGCGTTCGACGGAAATTTCTCCAGGAAGAGCCGCTCATCCACGATCAGATAACCCTGCAGAATCGAGTCCGGCAGCGTTCCGAAAATTTGGATTTCAAAGGGCCGACCCGACTCGTCCATGTAGACCAGCACGTCGCCGACTTTTCGCTTCAGGGCCCAAAGGAGCGTATTCTCGTCCACGACCGCCGGAATCGCCCCATTTGCCTTCGCGTCCCTGAGCACGTTCCATCCAGGTCCGGCGGAATCGGCGGAGTCAGCGTGCGCCGCAATTTTGAGTCGAAACGCGCCCAGGGCGGCGAGCTGCGCCGAATCAACCGCGAGCAATTGCGGCTGGGAAGTCGTATTGAGATTGAAGCAATTCACGTTGTCGCCCACCCCGGCACGGAGAGGAACGATCTCACCCAGTTGAGCCGCTTGGGCCTCGAAGAGCTCAAATCCACCCGACCGACCATCGCGCGCCGGATTCAACGCCGCCGTCGTTTCCACCCAAAACGAGAAACCACCGGTACCGCTGTTCCGTTCCCGCCACTCGTCACCCACGCTTTTTCGAAACGACGAAACCGAGAGCACCATGAAGACCGCCGTCGCAATCAATCCCACCACCGTGAGACTGCGCGAACGCCGCGCTTTCACGTTCAACCCGCCGAGATACCGCGCATCCAGCGGCGCCTCGCGATCGACCGGCGCCGAGGTCGCCATCCATCCCCGACACAAAGCGATGCCCGCCGCCAACAGCGCAAAGCCCGCGAGATAAAACGCCCCCTGCGCCGGAAGGCCACGACCGGAAAGCGCGAGCGCACCCGCTCCCATCACCAGCGTAACAATTAAGATGATACGCGATGACCGCCTCACCTTCGCCGGTGGCGTGATCTCCTCCGCCTGCGAAGCCAGCCGGATCGACAAGGTCGAGCGCGTCTGTTTGCGAATCGCCCACCAGATCGCCAGCATCGAAAGCAGAAGAAAAGCGCCCGCACCCGCGGCCATACTCACCGGTTGCGCCGCAAACAGGAACGTCTCGCCCGCCCCTTGTCCGGCCCAGATCGATTCGAGATACCGCAGGATGCCACGCGTGTAGAGCACCGCGAGCAGCAGACCCAGTGCGCAGCCCACGAGGAGGATGACAAATCCTTCCGACAGCCGCCATCGCAACAGCTGCCGCGCCGGCAACCCCACTGCGCCCAGCAGCGCATCTTCCCGATTGCGCTGCAGCAGCGAGAACTGAAGCAACATGGCGACCAAACCCAAGGCCGCGATGATCAGGAAAAAACTCATGCCGACAAACAGCCCGCCAAAATCAACCGGAGAGCGCGCGGCCTCCTCGGCGTTCGCCCGGAAATCGCGCACCTGCAGTTGATTCATTCCGGGCCGCAACGCGCGCAGGATCGTGTCCGCCAGCTCCGCTTCGCGTTCGCGTGGATACGGAATGCGCAACGCGGTGTAACTTCCCCAGCGGGTCGACCAGATTTCCCGCCCGGCCTCGATCGAAAGAAATGCCTTCGGAGCTCCCCGATAGTTCTCCCAATACCGATCGTCCTGACCGCGGATCCGACTCAGATCGAGCGGCAGACCCGGATCCCAATCACCGGGGCTGTCCACGTCGCTGATCCCAGGAAAGTCGGGCATCCACGCACGGTCGGCCGCCAACCCCGCCAAGGGCACCACGGACTGCACGCGAAACGTCGCACTCTGTTCGACCAAGGCCCCACCGGCACCGGTTTGGAAATACTTTAAAGTGACCTCGTCCCCCACCCGCGCCGCCAAGTCGTCCGCCAACCAGTCGTTGAGCACGATGTCCCTCGGACCGAGATTCGCCGGCAAAAACGGCGCCGCCACCGCGGTGGTGGCGGTGGCGATGGAGTACGGCGTGGCTTTGTCGCCGACCCGGAATTCATTCACGAGATACGACAACACCGGCTGCGCGGCGGGAAGGGAGGTCGTAATCGCATTGGCCAACTCCGGATCGAGGAAAACCCGGTTCGAGGTCACCGCAAAGGCCGCCGCGATCTCGTTCCACTTAAGCGCCAGCCCGTAGTCCGGCAGACGTACCGTGTTTTCAACTACGCGGTTCAAATCGGCCGGGAATTTCGCCGCGTCAATCAGCAGCACATTGGCCCGGCCCGTCTGCTCGAGGCTCTCCTGCAGCATTGAGATCGGCAGGAAGACGGAGGGCGAAGGAACCTGAGTGGTGTCGAGACTGAACCGCCCGAACGAGGGATCATCCACCACCGCCGCGACCGTACCACGGATCGCCTGCAGCGTGCTTTCCGCCCCGGCCACGGGCGCATTGCCTGCAACGATTCCCGGCTTCTGCAGCCGGACGATGAGCGTATCGCCGATCTTGATACCCAGCCGCCGCGCCAGGGTGGCATTGACCGCCACGGCGGACTTGGCCGCATCGAGCGCGACGGTCGCCGGTGTCGGCGCGAACTCCCAGAAGGCTCCGGTGACTCCGATCAGCTGCACCTGATTCACCACGCTCTGGCCCGAAGCGGGCGCCGCCGTACCGCGAGCCAGGAGGACGGGGACAACGCGCACCTGGGCGGCGGCCGCCAGATCCGCGGCGAGTTCCTCGCGGAAAAATCGATCCCCGCCTACCAGCAAATGAGTGGCCTGACCGGTTCGATTCGCACCGATTTGCTGAAGAGATTTCTTCACCGAGTCGCCCGCAAACAGCGCTCCCAGCAAGACCGTCGCACCCAACACCGCTCCCGCCAGCACGCCTAAATAGGCGAAGCGATAATGAAGCAGACTGCGGAGAATAAAGCGGGCGGCCGTCATCGGTGTTGTCGCTGCGAGCGCGGCCTCAGCTCACCAGTCGCCCGCCTTCGAGCCGGTACGTCTTCTGCATCCGACGCGCGAGCCCGGGATTGTGCGTCACCACCACCAGCGCCACGTGCGCCGCCTCATTCGTCCGCAGGAGCAGATCGGCAATGCGTTCCCCCGTGGACGGGTCGAGCGAGCCTGTCGGTTCGTCGGCGAGAATAATCTTCGGCTGGTTGATCAACGAGCGGGCAATCGCCACCCGCAACTGCTCGCCTCCAGAAAGCTGATACGGCCGGTGTTCCATGCGGTCGCGCAAACCCACCTGCTCGAGCAGGGACTGCGCGCGGGCCCGGGTCGTGGCGACCTCCTCATCCCAGCCGCCCGCCAGGCGCGGAACGAGAATGTTCTCCAGGACCGAGCACTGGGGCAGCAGGTGATGCAGCTGAAAAATAAATCCGATCGAGCGGTTGCGAAAACGAGCCGCGGCCCCCGGCTCAAGGTCCCCGAGTGCGACGCCGTCGATCGTGATGGATCCGGCGCTAGGTTGATCGAGCGCGCCCAGCAGATTGAGGAGGGTCGTCTTGCCACTGCCCGACGGCCCGACAATCGCCACCGTCTCCGCCGCTGCCACGGACAGATCGAGATCCCGCAGAACCGTGACGGGACCGGCCGGGCTTTCATAGGATTTCGAAACGCGGGAGACCTCGATCATGGTAGGATGCTTAAGCGCAAAGGACGGCACAGAGGGAAACAACGCAAGCAGGCTCGTTCAGGTTGGTACCTTCCACCGGCGTGCTTTCATTTCAAATACAGGAAGCGTTCCGGCGGGAACTCGTTCCACCCCCAGGCGCATCTGGAACGTGGCGCGCAAGTGCTTGGCCAGTTCACTGGTGGGATCGCGGTCGTCGTTCGCTTCGAAGCGAACGGTCACTTCGGGCAAGGTCGAACGCTTGTCGATCTCGACCTGATAATCCCGTACGCCGGCGACCGACCGCACCGCAGGGCCGACCGCCCAAAAGCCTAAAAACGGACCGAAGGAAAACGCGAAAAACGCCGCATCCCCGCGCAACGCTCCGGCTTGCTGCCACCCGCATTTCCAGTTGTCCAACACCCACTGCCAGCTCTCCGGATTGTCCAACCAGATCAGCGGTCGCCCTCCCGTTCCACTGGTCTGATGATAGCGCGTGTAACTCTTCAACGGATACGTCAGGTTCGAGCCGTAGGGCGGGTTTTCCAGTTGATCCCGCACCAGTGCATCCTTCGTGGTGAAGGGCGTGCGCGCACAAAACTCCACGAGGGAACCGAAGCCCGCACGCCCGCCGGCCTCCGCGAGTTTGGGCTGGTAAAATCGATTCGTGGGCGCGATCGCGGCGATCAGGCCGTTGAACGCCGCCAGCTGCTGGGTCTCAGCCGGAGTCATTCAGGTGAGCGTTGAGGATTGAAGCTGCGCCCAACCAAACCGCGAAACACTCCCCCGACTCCGCTCGTTGAAGGGTCCGAACCCAGCTGAGTCGGCCCATGAGCATCAATGCCGGGCCGGCGTCACGGTCGCCGAAATTGCGGCGGCTTTGGGCGCGGGCGCAGGACGGTAGAGACTTACAATACAGCCCCCGCCTGCCGCCATCACAATTCCGAGATAGAACTGCCACGGCACCCCGGCGAGGCCCCCTTTCGGTGGATGCATCCACGTGGCGATGACTGCATTCACGATCGGTGCTCCGGCGAACACAATCGACATGACCACCTGGGGCGTGCCCTTGGCGCCGAACGCCAACAGAATTCCGAATGCTCCAATCGCACCCAGCGCACCGGCGAAGAGCGAAATCCAGATGCCCCGGCTGGGGAAGGTCCAATTGGAACCCTGCAACTTGAGTAGAACCAATGGCGCGAGGACCGCGAAGATAAAGTACGCGATGCCCACAAACAAAAAGGCCTTATAGCGGCCGTTAACCGCGTCCTTCATCGCCATCTGCCCGCTGTGCAGGAAGACGCCGTAAAGGCCCCAGGTAAAAACGGTCAGGAGAACGTAGAATAGCCACTGCATAGTATTGGTGTGATATGAAATCGATAACCGGAAGTCGCAAGGGTTTGCGCTCAGGGCGTGCGAATTGCCGGCGGTTTGCCTTGGAGTTGCTCCGAGACTGGCCCGACGAACGATTCGAAACACTGCCTGAGCCCTTCCGGAATCGGTGACTTCCGAATCGCGTGCGTCCCGGTGTCGAGCTGCACATGAATGATCGAGCACGAACCCGTCGCGACGAGGGAGCGCGTGGGTTCGTCCGCGACGAACAACCAAAACGAGTAACGCAGGCTGCTCGTCCGGAGTTCCTCAATCCGCAGACAGATTTCCAGCGTCTGCTCAAATCGCGCCGGCGTCAGATATTTGCAGGAAACCTCGAGTCGCGGCCAACCTTCGTGTTCGGTGCCAGTCGCGGTGTGCACACGGTATCCGAGCGACCGGAAAAACGCGTGCTCCGCCGACTCCACAAAGCGAAAGAAATTCGCGAAATGCATCATGCCGGCGAGGTCAGTGTCGGCGAACTCAACCAGGCGGCGGTGACTGAAATGAAAGTGGTCGGGAATCTCCATGTGGTCAGTCAATCAGTTCGTCGGAAACGCCGCCCGCGCTGCATTCGAGGCGCGAGTCAGCGAATTCGTCAGCTGGCAGAACTGCACGCACATGGTCGCGGCGCTAAAGTGTTTTTCAACGCCCAATCGTCCCGCCGCGCTGAACTTCGCCCGCTGCGCCGGATCCGCCAGCAACTGCTGCCAGGCGAGAGCGAGTGCCTTGGCATCGCGGGGCGGCACACACACCCCGCCGCCCGCGGCGCCCACAATCTCAGGAAACGCCGAGGCATCCGGCTGCACCACGGGAACTCCGCACGCCATCGCCTCAATCACATAGAGGCCGAACGCTTCCGGATACACCGCGGGAACCGAAAAAATCGTCAACCCCCGGAGGAAGGCGATTTTCTGGTCCCGCGTAAGATTCGGCGCCCACTCGACCCGCCCCTCCAGGCCCGCCGCAGACAGACGCTGCTTCAGTTGCGCGATCAGGGGCTCATCGCCCGCGGTCGCGGCTCCCGCGATCTTGAGAAGGGTGACGGTATCCTCCAGCTCCCGGGCCAGCACGATGAAGGCATCGACGAGGAGCTCGACGCCCTTTTCCCGGATCATCCGCGCAAAGTATCCGATCGTTGGATGCGCGGGTGGCTCCGTCGCCACACTATAGCCATCGAGCGTCATCCCGTTATACATGACCTCCACCGACGCGGGATTCAGCCGCAGCCGCTCGCGCATGAGCGCGGCATAGTAGTGACTCGGCGCAATCGTCAGGTCGGAGAACGCCAGTCCTTGCTCGAGGGTGCTCCAGCATTGCGAACGGTAGGGCTCCGGCAGGCCGTCGAGAAATGAATCCTCCCCTTGAAAAAAGGTGACAATAGGCACGCGCAAGCGCCGCTTCAGTTCCGAGGCGAAGCCGGCGAGCAGCGCATTGGACAAACACACGAGGTCCGGTTTCTCCTCCTCCAGCCATTCCAGCAACTTGTCCCACTCCTTGCGAAACGGGCTCGTCTCCACGTTGAGCATCTCGAGCGCCATCTTCCCGTGTTCCCGCGCCGAGGTCATGTGACTGTGCCGGGCCGCCCATCGCAGCAGACTCGGACGGTTCAAGAGGCGATCGAAAAACGCTGGAGTCTTCCGGAAGATCGATAGTTTTTGCTGCAGGAAGATGTTGATTCCACCGAAGAAAATCGGGGCCTTTTCCAAACCCGGAAGCACGTTCTCGTCCAGCATCAGCGGGAGGTACATCGGAGCGATGGTCACATCGTGACCCGCGCGCAGAAGTTCACGCGCCAGCGCATTGTCGCGCATGCACGCGCCGCAATAATAACTACCGGTTCCAGCAGTAAGAAAGATGATCTTCACGGGCAAACGAGTCACTCTCGCCCGACAACGGGGAGTCTTTGGAGATGAAGTAGTTCCCGGCCAGAGTGGATGTATTAACAGGAGTGGCGGGGAAGGGAGTGACGTTGTTCAAGAAAGGGGTATTGCGATGGGCGGGGTCACTCGCTGCTGGACGTTTCGATTAACGATTGGATGCAGCCTGGCCGCGAATTGAAAAAACCGTGCCCTTGTCGCCACCGACTACGATCTGCTGCTCGCCAAAGGCAGGTGATGCGATCAGCGGTTCACCGACATCGAGTTGCCAAACCTCGGTACCGGCTTCGAGACTCGCTGCATAAAGTCGGCCATCGCTGGAACCAAATAACACGCCGTCGTTAAAGACGATCGGAGAACCTTCGATGCGTCCGCCGGTGCGGAATTTCCAGACGTTCTCGCCCGTCTTGCGATCGATTGCATGCAGATGCTTGTCGCGCGAGCCGATCAGCACGAGACGATCATTGACCGCCGGCGAACTGAAAAACGGCAATGCGCGATCCTCGTAAACCCAAGCCACGGTCCCGGCCTCGACATCGAACGCCACCGTCTGATTCGCATAGTTCCCACAGAAGGCCATCGTGCCAAAAGTCCCAATCGAGGCCGGGATATACGCTTCCGTTGGGATGCGATGGACCAGTGAGCCATCCTTCAGGTTAATGACGTGAAGTTGCGAGTCGCAGCCGCCGAACACGATGTAGCGTCCATCCACCACGGCCGGGGCGCCGTTGATGTAGTCCTCCGTCTGATACGACCAGACGACCGTCCCATCCGCACCCTTCAACACGCGGGTCGTGCCATCGTAGCCATTCAACACGACCCAATCCTCTCCGCCGTCCGGGCTCTTGATCAGCGTCGCGCCGGAACTGATTTTCTCATCAGTGGAAAAACGCCAGACTTCCACTCCGGTCTCTGCCTTGAGCGCATAAAGTGAGCCATCGTTGGAAGAGAGGAAAACCATCGTGGCCGTCACCGCCGGGGCGGCCGTGATGGCGTCCTTCGTCTCGAATTTCCATTTCTCCTGTCCGGCGTCGGCGGACAAACAATAAAGCGTCCCCTTACTGGTGCCGACGTAAACCCGGCCATTGAAGATCGCCGCTTCCGCGGAAATCGACGCATCCGCCTTGAACGTCCAGGCAATCGCCGGATTAAGCGGGAGAGTGGTCGCCGCACTGCCACTCAGCGCCGGGCCGCCGCGCGTCATGGGCCAGGAAATCGGGGGGGCGACTTTCGCCTCTGTCTTTTCAACCGATTCCGGCGCAACGGCTCGCTCCCCACATCCGGCGAGAAAGAACGCGACTACGCTCAAGGTAACCAAAAAATGGTTACGACCGGACCCATCCCAAAGTGGGGTCGCTCCTGGTGTACCCGACAGAGCAGCGGGAACACGGCCGGTTCGCCACAGCTCACACGATCGCATCGGCTTGGAGCGCATGCCGGTACAGTGCGACGTAATCGTCGACCTGCAAAGACCGCGGGTTGAATTTTCCCGTCCACTGTTTGGCCGCGTCCGCAGCCAGCTCCACCAGATCGGTGGCGGCGCCATTGACCCTAGGAAGGGAGCTCCGCGAAACCACCTCCGTCACCCACTCGATCAACGTCAAGGAGCTGACGCCAGCCTCCCGCAAAATCGCCGAGTAACGCTCGTAAATCACCTTCACCGCGGGCTCAACCGCGTTGTAACGCATGACGTGAGGAAGCATCAACGCGACGGCATGACCGTGAACCAAATTGTGCCGGGCCGTCAGGGGATTTGCCGTCGCATGCGCCGCCCCGAGCATGCTGTTCTCGATCGCAAGGCCGGCGAGCGCGGCACCCACTTGCATCCGGCCGCGATCCTCGATGGTCGCCCGGCCTGCAATGACCGCGCCGATCGCGCCCGAAAGGTGCCGGAACGCTCCTTCCGAATAAACGGAGGAAACAGCATTCCGCCGGGTGCAAACCGCGGACTCCAGCGCGTGCGCCAACGCGTCCAAGCCGGTCAACACCGCCACCGCCTTCGGCTGCGTCGCGGTCAGTTCCGGATCCAGAATCGCGATCCGGGCACACGCTTTGGGATCGCCGCAGGCCATCTTCTCGTGCGTGTCATCGCGACTCACGAGTGCATAGGACTGGCATTCGCTGCCGGTCCCCGCCGTCGTCGGAATGGCGATGAACGGCAGCATCGGTTTCACTGCTTTGCCATAGCCGTGATAATCGCGCATCGCCCCCCCGTTGGTGAGCAGGAAATTGCAGGCCTTCGCCGTGTCCATGCTGCTGCCTCCGCCTAGCGCCACGATGCAGTCGAAGTGTAGCCCGCGCGCCGCGTCGCGACACGCCGCCGCGTCGGACTCAGTCGGGTTCCCATGGGAATGATCATAGATCGTGACGGTGATGTCCGCGGCTTCGAGCAGCCGCTTCACCGTATCCAAATGTCCCGCACGCGCGAGGCCGCTGTCGCTGACCAAAAATACCGAGGAGCCGCCGAGTCCACGCACGCCCGCCGGCAATTCCGACAGCGAGCCAGGTCCAAAAATGATCTTGGGCGAGGGCTTGGAAACGAAAGGCTCGATCATTCGAAGGCGCGCAGGGTTAACACTGATTTCGTTCCGCCAAATCGCGGCAGAGGAACCTCTGCTGTACCCGGTCTTCGGCCTGAGCGAAGCCGAAGATTCCAAAAAAATCGCAGGCGGGGAAAATCCGGATCAAGATCAGCATCGTCAGATTTTCCCGGAGCGCGAATCAGGCGTGAGCGGTTTCCAAGGTCACAAGATCACCCTGCAGCGCCCGGCGGCGGTAGAGGAACTCGAACATGTTACCCTCGTGGGGCTGCTCCCATTGGACGCGGTTGGTTGGATACGGTCCGATATTCAGCCGCTCGATGTTCGTGCTGGTCATCAGTTCGCTCGTCCACTCGCGATCGTGGGTGAAGGCTGAGACGACCAGGCTCTCCCCGATCGTATCAATCATGCGTTCCTGTGGCACCTGGAGAATGCTCGCGAACGGGAACATGAATTCGGTATTCGCGAGCGGGTGTTCAAGATCGTCGCACGCCACGAGCGTGGGCTGCAGAAAGGTTTGACCGTGAAGTTCGACCAGCCGCGGGCCCTTGCGGTAACGCGCGGTGATGTCCTCGGCCCCTGGCTGCTTCAAGAGTTCGTCGATGCGTTCGTTGATGCCACGCGCCATTGCCGGATTGGCAAAACCGCAGAGTAACGCGCGCTCATCATCGCGCGGAAGCGGTCCGATCTCCGCCAGCTTGCGAGCAAGCGCATCGGCCAGTTCATCGCGGTGCCGCCCAACCAGAACCGAGGATGCGTTGACGCAACTCCGGCCACCGTTGGAGGCAATCGAGTTCAAAATGACATCGAGATGCTTGGACCAATCATCGGCAAAATCATCGCCAATGAGCACCTTGCTGCGACCGGAGCCGTGCACCTGGATGTGCCGGTAGGGCGCGTACTTCTTGAGGGTGGAATCGTTGCCGAACGCAATCGCCCGGCCGGTGCCGAAGAGCAGCGTGTCGCCGCCATCGTGGGTCGTCGGATAAAAGCCAAACGCTTCGCGCGGGAATCCGGCGGCAATCAGCGCCTGGATGATGCGAAAGGGGGTGAGTGGATCTTCGCGACCGGGCTTCAGGATCACCGGAATCTTCATCACCGGTGCGGGCAACCAAAGCGAATTCACGCCCGGCGAATTGCTCGGCAGGAGCACGCCCAAGCTGTCGGTTTGCGGGAAGAAATTCACGTCCAGGCCGTCCTGCTGAATCCAACCGCGGTCAAACAACTCCAGTGGCATTCCCCGCGTGAGACCTGCAATAATGGCGCGGATGTTAGCCATCGCGGCATGCACCTTGGCCATGTTGGAACGACCCAGGCTGTAGGGCATGCCCGTGAGTTGGGATAGCGCCGCGACGTACTCTTCCGGGCTCTGCAATTCCTCGCCCATGCCCCACGGCAGATCGCCCTTGAGGAAAAGCTCAGCTGCCTTCTCGCAGGCGTCCGCCAGGGTCGCACACGGAATCGCCTGCAGGCTATCGACGGCCCGCGAAATTCCCTGCAGATCGCGCCGAATCAGGCCGGAATTGGCAACGCTGACTTGGACGCCACGGCCTTTGAGGGCGAGATTGATCGTATCCAGACTTTGGTACGTTTGTCCCAAACGGAGGACGGGAATGTGAATGGAATCGTTCATGGCGAATGTGGTAGTGGCAACTCTGCGGCAGTCAGTGGCTCCCGCGAATCACGCGAATTGACGCGAATGAAAACGGGAACTGCATAATCGCAAAGTCATCGTGCAGGATTCTTCGGTTCTAACGTGAATTTACGGCAGTTCGCTTGTTTCGCGGTCGGAACGTCTGAGTTCAGGGATTAATAAACGCCTTCGATGATCGTTTTCGTCGAGGACTGGAACGGGCGCACATCGCCCACTCCATCCCAGGCAAACTCAGCGCACGGCCCGCGGCGGATCGCTTCGTCGCGCTCCATGAAGCGAGGCATAAAAAACTCCTTGGTCATCGTCGTGAGCTCCACGCGACCATATTCACCGTAGGGAACGAGTTCGTCGGGTTTATCGGGATTCACGACACGCAAGACCGCGCGCGGCTGGGGCGCGTAATACGTCAAACTGTAGTTGTCCTCCGGCTTGAGTGTCCGGCTGATCGCGAGCCCCATGAGCGTGTTGCCGTAGGTGGGCGCGAAGTTGACCTTGTCCTCCAGCACCTCCTCGACGACGAAACGGACGTACTGCGGTGTCATCGTGGTGCCACCGGCAAAGACGCCTTTGAGGCCGGCCTTCACGAGCGACATGCGCTCGGCGAGATTTTCCAACAAACGCGGCGTCGTGAACATGCACTGAATGTTGCGGTGACGAAGGATCGTGGCCGCTTGATCGATCACATGCTCCTGGTATTTCCGGGCCATCGCAATTTCGCCCATGCCGATCAGCCGCTTTACCCAGCGCGGATCAAGATCCACGAAGTAACAGGAACCGCCGCGATAATTCGCGAGATGCTCGATGGCGAGGCGGAGGCGGCGTGGCCCCGTTGGGCCCACCATCAGCCAGTTCGAGCCCATCGGAAAGAAATCCGGGCCGTAGTGATCACTGAACTCCTCGTAATCGACTTTGTAATCATCCCAACCCACGCGCTGCTTCGGCATGCCGGTGGTCCCGCCGGTTTCGAAAACATTATAGGGGCGACCGGCAAACGCCTTGGGCACGAAGCGCTCGGGCTGTTCCTTCCGCAGCACTTCGTCATCAAAATAGTCGAACCGCGCCATGTCCTCATAGCTCTTGATTTCCTTGATGGGGTCCCAACCGGAGGTCTCGGCCCATTTGAGCCAATAATCGCAGCCGGTGGCGGGCGAGAAATGCCAGGCCACCATTTCGCGCGTCCAGGCATCGAGAGCGGATTTGGCTGATTGAGCAGTGTGTAAAGGACGAGTATTCATGCCGTTTTTGGAGGGAAAAATTTTGCGAGGGTTTCGTCGGAAGGAGGTTTCGTCAGGAGCGAGACCACGACCAGAGTGATGACACAGGTCGCCAGCATCGCCGTGACCGGCAGCATGCCGCCGATGAGGAATTTTCGATCAGCGCCATAGTCGGACGCAACAAACAACCCGAGCCACACCGCCGCAGTGAGGTACACCGCGGCGAAGGCTCCCGCTCGGGTCGTGCGCTTCCAATAGATCGCGGCGAAAATCAGAGGCGACAGGGCCGCGTACCCACTGAAACACCAGACTCCCAGCGCGAAGATCTGCCGCGTCTCAATCAGGGTCAGCAGAAACGTGATGATGACGATGCAGACAATAAAGCCGCGCGCCAACCAAACCATTTGCGTATCCGAAAAGCGGTCCCGTCCGTATTGCTGCACCACGATGTCGCGCGTAAACATCGTGCCGACTGCCACGAACTGGGAATCGAGCGAGGACATGATGGCCGCGAGGATCCCGGCGGTGACGAGCCCGGAGATGACCGGCGTCGTGAGTTTGCCCACCATCAGCCCGAGGACCGCGTTAGCGCTGGCGCCGGCGGGGATCACCGCCGTCTCGGTGCCAGGCATGATCGCGCCGGTCGCCCAAAAACCAATCAGCACGCAGGGCACCCAGGTCAGAATCATGCAGATCGGATGGCCGACGAGGAGCAGCTTGAAGGTCTTGGCCGATCGCGCCGTGAGGAAGTTCTGGAAGAGATGCGGAAACATCGCGGCCGAGAGCGGGATCAAGCCATATGAAAAAAACTGTAGCTCGGTCATGTTCCCCTCTCGCACGGCCTTCGCCGGATTCGCGAGCTGCGAGGCCGACTCCATTCCGCCCAATTTCACCGCAATCAACCAGAAGGCGAGTAGACCCATCGCGATGAAGACGAGGGTTTGAAACGTATTCGCCCACGCGGCGCTGCGGGCGCCACCGATGAATATATAGAACAAGACGACCGCCGAAATCACCGCGGACGTCAGCGCCGGCGGAACCGCACCTCTGGTGGCAGCAAACAATTCCGGAAACGCATTGGTCGTGACGCCACTCACCACCGATCCCGCACCCAATAGGCCAATGAGAAAATACGGGATCAACAGACCAACGAGCAACGGAAAGAGCACATAGCCAATGCCGGGGCTTTGGAAGCGATCGCGGAAAAATTCGACCTGCGTCATGTAGCCGTGACGCTTGCCCAGCGACCAGAGCGGCACGCCGATCAAAAAGAAACACGCCGAATGTACCAGCGCGGACCACGAGGCAAGTTTGCCAAAGGTGCCGACGCCGATCTCGTAGGTTTCCGCTGTACTGCCCACCATGGCGAACGCCGTCATCGTGGTGCCGTACACCGCCATAAAAAGCACGAAGGGGCCGAGCGAGCGACTCGCCACAAAGTAGTCGGCCGCACCCCCGCGGAAGTAGCGGTTGCTGAGCAGCGCAAGCACGATTAACAACGCCAGGTAGGCGCCGATAATAATGACTGGCGTCATCGCGACGAAGAGTGTGGTTGCGGCTTACGCTCCGGATTCGCGCCCTTCGAGACCTCTTCGTCCAAGGCGTGCGGCCAACAAAATTTCGTCACCAGAAACCACCCCACCGCGACGAGTAGCGTCCACCCAATGTGATACGCCAGGCTCACCGGGAAAATTCCGAGCACGAGAGTTGCATCGCTCCGCCACCAGAAGTCCTGATGCAGCACGAGCAGCAGCAGAAAAAACAGGAGGATGAGTGTTCGCTTCGACATCGAATAGGAAACGGGGGCGCTATCCGACAGAAGCCACGGCAACTGCGGCTGGCGAGTGACTCCGCCCGCCACGATCATCCCGTCTCCACATCCACGCATCCGCCGCCAGTACTCGGGAGAGCGACAAGCGCGCGAACGGCGGGGTGGATCGTTGCGGCATTGGTCAGAATTACTTGGAAGCGGCGTTACTGCCCGATCGCGAACAAGTGAGTCTGCGTGGTCACGTAAAGGATGTTATTCGCTACGACCGGAGAACCGTAAATCGGCGTGTAGAACTCGGGCTTCCCGATGAGCTGCAGTTCGCGACCGGCCTTCAGGATGACGAGTTCGCCGTCCTCGTTTCCGCAATACACTTTGCCGTCGGCAACGAGCGTCGAAGACCAGATGCGACTATTCGTCTGATAGACCCAGAGCTGCTTGCCGGTTTTCGCGTCAATACAGTGAATGTCGCCATTGTATTCCGCCTGGTAAATCAGATCACCATCGACGCTCAGAGTGGAAATAGTCCGACCGACGTCCTTGTTGACCCAAATGGGTTTGCCCGTGATGTCCCCGCGGGCGGTGAGGTCGATGCAGCTGAGCATGCCGACGCCGTCACCGTGCTCCGGATCCTGGCCAATTGCGAAGTAGGCGCGGTTCTTATCCACCACGATGGTTGCGATGATCTCGCTCGGGCCGTCATGCGTCGCGTACTTGAGCGGCGCGCCATTCTTAGCGCGATATTCCGGCGGGTTGGCATCGTAGCGGAAGAGCTCTTTCAGGGCCGGAAAACCGTCGGCATGCTGATACGGTTTGGTTTCGAAACCGTACGCCCAACCGTCTCCGCCGCCCCACACCAGCATGGGCGAACCATTGACCGTGGTAAATGCTGCGGAACTCCAACTCGCATGCAGCACGCGCTGCGACACCCCGGACGCTTCCTCCGCGATCACCTCGCCGGTGTTCTTATCCACCGCGATGAGCGCGGGCGCAAAAGGAGCGGGAATGTTGAGGTGAGACCAATCAACGCCGTTCGACGTGGCGACGTAAACGACGTCTCCCACGACCACCGGCGAAGTGCTCGAAACATTATGCGGGAAAATTCCGAGCTCAGTGCGCACGTCCCGGACCCAAATAATATCTGCGTGCTTATTCGTCAGCTCGACCGGTTTTCCGTCGACCGAAGAAAATTTGGCCTCGTCCTTGAAATCACCGTCATTGCCGTCCGCGAGCCCCTTGACGTCAAAACACACCACCTCGCCACGATTCGTGACGACATAACCGCGATCGCCTTCGATGGCGACCGAGGAGCAAAGGCCGACATATTCCCAGTCACTGACCTTGCCAGCGCCGACCTTGGGAATGAGGAGCTGCCAGATCAGTTCACCGCTCTTCTCATCAAAACACATCAACACCCCGCGGTCGCCCGTCTGCTTGGGATCGCGCGGTGATTCGTTGTTCGTACCGACATACACGCGACCGCCCGCCACCACCGGCGTGCCGTAGGCTTGGGAGCCGAGCTTCGCGACCCAGCGGACGTTCTTGGTCGAGGTGGGATCAATGGTTTCGCTCTTGGGCAGGAATTTTCCGCTGACGATGTCGTCGGGAATTCCTTTCGCCTGGGTGACCATGTTGCGGCTGGGAGTGCCGCCCCACATGGGCCAGTCGGTCGCGTGCACCGCGGGCGCTGCGAGGACGGCCGCGAACACGGAAACCGCCCGGAGGCTGGCACCGGCGGCATGCACGGAAAGGAAGGTCGGGAGAAACTTACTCATTGGCGACGAGGGAGAGGTTATCGATGAAAACCCGCTTGAGGCTTTGTGGTGAAAAAGCGAATACGCCAGGCGCACCGTGCGCGTGGATCTTGTCCTGCCGGACTTCAATCGTCCATGCCGCCGGCTCGGCCTGCCCGCGCTCCCAGAGCTTGGCGCGGACGAAGCCGCCTTCGCCCATCCGGTCACGATCAACGCGCGTCTTCAGCCGGTACCAGGTGTTCGGTTTGACGTCGAAAGGCACCGAGGCCTTGACCCGCTCGTGGTTGCTCGAGACCTCCAGGATGCGGCTGTTACCCGTCATGGCGATGACGTAGCGTTGGTTGACCAGGCCCACGGTCGACATGACGCGGCGCGTTCCATCGGTCATGACATCGGCCTCCAAGGTATAATCACGGAGGTCCGGTTTGCCGATGAAGTTCATCGTCCGCTGAAACAAGATCACATCGAGCCGGTTAGCCGCGACCTTGCTGCCACCGTGCTCGAGGATGGCCCATTTCACGCGGGCGCCCAGCCAGGGCAGGGGTGGAAACGCGACGGCCTCACCGAGTTCGTTCTTCTGCGCGAGCGCGAACGCCTCGAAGTCCTCTTTGAGTCCGAGCCCCGCGACAATACGTCCACGGGTCACACCCGTAAGGTTCTTCCACTTCGCCTGCAGATTCCCGACCGAGAGCTTCGCTTGCGGCCCCGCTTTCAGCACATTACCTGAGACGGTCGCATCCACTTCCGTTTTCATGGGAGCGGTCGGAGGCGACCACTTCGCGAAAGCCACCTCATCGGTCACCGCGCGGACGCGGCGGCCGGTTTTATCCAATCCGTAAACCGTGAATTTTTGCGACTCGCCGGGCGCGAGGGCGAATTCCGCCGGGACGACCTGAAGTTGGGTGATTTCACCGAGGGGCGGCTCAGCGCGGGCTGGCGACGCCGGAGCGGCAGACTTCACGGAAGCCGCCGCCACCTTGGTTTTTGGACCAAAGCAATGCAGCGCCTGCTTCGTAAAGATGAACACCGCATCGCCGTTGAACGCCGGAGCCCCGAGACAGGGCGCGCCCATTTTGTTAACTGAAATCACAGTGGCCTTGTCACCACCGGGTTTCACGACGTGGACGGTGCCATCCTGCATCGGCACATAGAGCTTTCCGTCGGCATACGCCGGCGAGGCGTGCAGCTGATCGGGCGCGAGTTTCTCGCTCCAGATGGTCTTGCCCGTCGTAACATCCGCCGCCACGAGACTGCCCGTGGCGATGGTCGAGAAAACGCGATTGTCCACCATCACCGGGGAACTGCTGAACGCGATAAACTCATCATTCCGCCAGACTTCGATTTCCGGCCCAAGCACGAGGGGTTTCGCGCCCGCGGGATACTCCGTGGGAATTTTCAAACGCACCAGCCGACCCTGACTCGTCGAATCCACATTCTCCTTCCCGTGGATGGCGATCATGCCGTCCTTGCCGACGAGGATCACATCCGCATTCACACCCGCCTGTGAAAGATGGAAACGCCACACGGGCTCGCCCGTTCGGGCATTGACGCAAACGATATAGCCGCAACCCGTGCCGGCATAGAACACGCGCTGATCACCGAGATCGCCAAAGACCGGCGTGGCAAACGAGCTGTCGATCGGCGCAACCCCTGGGGTCGAGAACCACGCGAGCTCACCCGTGCGTTTGTCAAAAGCATAGAACCGGTTTCGCGCCGGGCCATCGGTTCCCCAGTTTGCCGTGATGCCGTCGGTGATGACCAGCGGTCCGTCGATCGCGAGCGAACCCGTGCGACCATTGGGAAACGTGAGGCGACCAAATTCCTCCACCATCGAATGCTCCCACAGCAACTTGCCGTCGCGGGAAAACGCCATCAGCTGCCCCCAAGTCGACTCCAGATAAATGTTGCCGGTCTCGGCATCAACCACCGGCGCACCAATCCCATATCGATTGTACGTCGTGTCACTCAGGTAATCCCGGAACCGATATTCCCAGATCTTCACACCCGTTTTTTCATCGAGACAAATCAGCGCCTCTTCCAAGTCCGTCGTCTCACCGTAAAAGCCGAACGCGTACACTCGCCCGTCGGCAATCACGGGCGTACCCGCCCCATGCACCTTGAATGACCAGCGGTGATTGGGCCCGCCCAATTCAAGCGTATCCGGCAGCTTCGCCGGAGACTTCGAGACCCCGTTCTGAGCGGGGCCCCGCCAATTCAACCAACCAGAAGCGGCGTTAAGTTCGGAAGCGATCAGGCCAACGGCCAGAGTGCCAAGTAAAGCGACGGAACGGGCTGCGTATCTCATGGGAAACAAAGGGGGGGGAAAGGGAATCCGGGGCGAAGACGACTGACTCTAGCTCAATCGCCCCGAGCTACTCAATACGAGAAAGAGAGTTGAACGCCAAATCGTCGCGGTGCCCCCGGACTGCCGGCATAAATCTCAGGGTTGATGAATTGATAATGCTGTTTATCGGCCAAGTTCTGACCATAGACTGTGGTGGTCCAACGATCAAATCGGTAACGCAATTGAGCACTTACGATGCCATACGTCGGCTGGGAAAACATCGCCGTGTTCCGCTCGTCGAAGAACGAGCGGCCGATCGCCGCATAACTCCCGTTCGCAGAGAGTCCGCGACCCAGATCCACCGTTACTCCGGTGCGCAAGGTATACTCCGGCACAAAGGGCACCCGCCGGCCTTTCATGCTGACGCCCGCTGCATCCCGATGACTCTCGAAGGTCGCACGGGTGTAGCCGGCCTGGAAATCCCACCAGATCCGCTCCACCGGATTGAACATGAATTTGCCTTCGATGCCCTGCGAAATAACCTCGCGGGCGTTGACCACCACGAAGTCGGTCGAGTTCGGCACGGTCCGTTCATACTGGTAACCATCGATGGAGTTCCAGAATCCCATCAGGCTGCCGCCAAATCGGCCCTGCGGCGGCCCGAAGGTGACTCCGACCTCACTCGCCCACGACCGCTCATCATCAAATCGCGCCAATTGCGGACTCGCCGAAAAACCGCTGTACCCTTCGGGCTTAAACGCGATCGAGCTCCGCGCCTGCAGACTGATCGAGTCCGACAACGAGTGCACCAGTCCCACCGTGCCGGAGAGGTATGTGTGGTCTTGCGCGAGGTTGAGCCGCGGATCCTGCGGGCCGGGAAACCCAAAATTATTCGACGCCGTCTTCGTACGGTCCAAGTCGGACTCCGTACGCTCCAGTCGGGCGCCGAGTTTCAGCGTCGTCTTTTCTGCCAGCGGCTGCTCCACGCTCGCGTAGCCGGCCAGGCTCTCCTGCCCGATTCCGAAACGCGTCCGCTCCGTTTGCACGAAGCCCGGCGGCACGAACTGGCTGGGCGGCACCCCGAACTGACGGAGCGCATCTCCGTCGATCTCGGAGTTGAAATAAAACACCCCCGCGCGCCACTGCGGACGGCTCGCGTCGCGCGTCGATTCAACCCGGACTTCCTGCGTCCACATGTCTTCACTCTGAACCAGTCGGGAGAATGCCATCGGGAGCGGGCTCAAATCGAGATCCGTCGTCGCCGGATCCAAGTCCCACGTCTGCCACGAGGTCGTCGAGGTCAGCACGCCCCAATTGAAATTCTGCCGGGCTTGAAACGAAAGCTGGCGCCGGTCGATCCGGGTTTCTCCATTGAGATCCGACGAAACCCGATACGGATCCGGACTGAAGAGCGAACTCAGCCGCGTCGCATCATCCTCGGTTTTCTCCGCCACAACCCCCACGCGGAGTCGCAACGTGTCATTCGGTTTCCATGTCAGCGCGCCCCGACCCGTCAGCGATTTGCGGTCGTCGGCCGACCGCTTCAGAAAAGTGTTATTGATGTAACCATCCCGGGAAGCGTAGCCGATCGCGGCACTGTAACCAATCTGGCCGCTGACTGGACCGTCGAACGCGGCTTGCACCGCCGTGGCATTGAACGAGCCGCGATCGATTAAAATATCGCCGCGGTGCTGCGAGCCGGGCGCCCGCGTCGCGATCTCGATCACGCCCGCCGGGGCATTGCGCCCGTAATCGGTGCCTTGCGGTCCTGCCTTCACGGTGAGGCTGTCAATCGTCAGCAACGTGCTGGGATAGGAAGATACCGTGCCTCCGGGCACATCATCGATGTACAAGCCGACCGCCGGCGGACTGAAAAAAATGGAGTTGGCCACTCCCCGCAGCGTCAGCACGTCGCCAAAACCGCGCGAGTCGCTGTTACTCGTGAACAGATTGGGCGCGACGCCGGCGACATCCTGCAGATTCGCGACTCCGTGCTGGCTTAGCAGGTGCTGGTTGAGCACGGAATTCGAGTTCTGAATCCGCAGCCCATCGATTCCGAACTCGGCCTCGACCTTGAAGGGCGCCATTTCAGTCCGCGGAGTAGGGACGGCTGCCACGACTTGGCTGGCTGCAAAACTCGCAGAAACCAGGATCGCAAGGACGGTGGAGGGACGAAGGATTCGGGTGGGATGCATCAAGTTGAAATAAGGGATTCTTAACTGCCGTTGCCGCGCAGAGGAAGTCAAGACGCTCAAAAGCTGCGAAAGGTGCTTTCGAGGTGGGCGATTTTTGCGCGAAGCGTGAGTTAACGATCGGGATCCGTTTTCGCCAGCGGCGTTGAACAAAAACTTCAACGTGCCTCGCAACCAAACTCTGCAACCAGCGCGTGGCGTCGAAGCGCGCCTTCCCGCTCGTCTGCTTTCTATCGCCCGAAGCGGTAGCCGAATCCTCGTATCACTTTAACCTCCGCCCTCGACTCCGGGTTGCACTTGCACTTGGCCCACGAATTCGCGCACGTTACGAAAACCCGCTCTCCCCATGCATTGTACCCGCGCATTTCTCCTCTCACTCCTGTTTTTGACCTCGATGCCTGCTCTGACCGGAGCAGCGGCTCCCTCGTCCGACTGGCCAGCCTGGCGCGGCCCCACCCGCGATGGCCATGCTGCCCCCGGCCAAACCGTCCCCGTCACCTGGACCGAAACCGAAAACATCATCTGGAAAGCCTCGGTCCGCGGCAAGGGCCACAGCTCGCCCACCGTCGTAGGCAAACACATCTATCTCGCCACCGCCGATCACGAGACGCAGGAGCAACTCGTGCTCTGCTTCGATCGCACCACCGGAAAGCCCGTCTGGGAAACCGTGATCCATCGCGGCCCGCTCAACACCATCGGTCACCGCAATAGCTCGCAGGCATCGTCGACCGTCGTTTGGGACGGCGAAAGGCTCTATATCAATTTTGTCCACGACAAGGCGGTCTACACCACCGCCCTCGACCCAACAGGAAAAATCCTCTGGCAGCGTCGCGTATCCGATTTTGTCATGCACCAGGGCTTCGGCTCGTCCCCAGTGATTCACGAGAACGTCGTCCTCGTGACGGCCGACCACAAAGGGGGCGGCCGGCTCGCTGGCTTGGACAAACGCACCGGCAACATCCTCTGGGAACAAGCGCGCCCGGAAATCGCGAATTACCCTTCCGCCGCGGTTTTCACGATCGCCGACCAGACCCAAATGATTATCGCGGGCTGCAATCTCATCGCCAGTTTCGAGCCCCTCACCGGGAAAAAACTCTGGGAGTTCGAGGGCTCCACCCAGGAAACCGTGATCACGCCCGTCACCGATGGAAAACGCGTTTTTATCAGCGGCGGATTCCCTCGCAACCACTTGACAGCGATCGAGGCCGACGGCTCCGGCCAGATCGCCTGGCAACACAACACCCGCCTTTATGTCCCCTCGATGCTCGTCCGCGAGGGTCACCTCTACGCGATTTTGGACACCGGCCATGCCGTCTGCTGGAAATCCGATACCGGCGAGGAACTCTGGCGCGAAAAGATCGACCGCGATTTCTATTCCTCACCCGTAATGCTGGATAACCGGATCTACGCGACCAGTCTGCGCGGAGTCACCTCCGTGATCGAGGTCACGCCGCAAGGCTCCAAGCTTCTCGGGCAAAGCCAGCTCGGAGACGACTCCCTCGCCTCTCCGTCGATCTGCGGAAACCACATCTATCTGCGTACCGCCACCAAGGCCGAACCCCGCCAGGAATTCCTCTGGTGCATCGGGTCGCCGTGAACTCCGCGCTGCGCTCACCAAAAGGGAGCGACGAAAACGGAGAGCAGAGCGACGAACGACGCGTCGTTACTCTGGTTGCCTGCTGCAATCCGTCCGTCGATTGCGCCGACTAAGGTCGGGCGAATTAGGCCATCTGAGTTTGCACAGCGAGCTCCCATTCCCCAAAGGTTTACTCCCATGACTTGGTTCCCATCTGCGATGACACGAGCGGTGTTTCCCGGCCCATGGCTCGCGCTGACGCTGGTCGGCCTCGCGCCCACCGCGTCAACTCCGACCTTCGCCTCCAGCGAGAACGCGGGCGAGGCAGCCTCCTTGATCGCCTCCCCCGAACCCGGCTGGCCCCAATTTCGCGGCCCGCGCCGCGATGGCATCAGCGACGAACGCGGCTTGCTCCCGTCCTGGCCGGAACCCGGCCCCCCGCTCCTCTGGTCCGCTCAAGGCCTCGGCCGCGGTCACTCCTCTCCTGTCTTCGGTGACGGCCGGATCTATATAACGGGGGATTTCGGCGAGGATTTGCAGGTGCTCGCATATGACCTCGAAGGGAAACCGCTCTGGCGCGTCAAGAACGGCGACGCCTGGCTGAACCAACATCAGGGTGCCCGCTCGACCGTCACGTTCAACGCCGGCCGTCTGTATCATCAGAACGCGCACGGTCGCCTCGCCTGCCTTGAGGCCGCCACCGGCAAGGAACTCTGGTCGGTCAACGTGCTCGAACGCTTTCGCGGCGAAAACATCCGCTGGGGCATTAGCGAATGCCTGCTCGTGGATGAACGCGCCGTCTACGTCACCGCCGGCGGACGCGACGCTCTGCTCGTCGCCTTCGACAAGGTGACCGGCACTGTTCTCTGGAAAAGCGAACCCCTGCTCGACGTCGAAGGCGATGGCTCCGCCGATAACCCCGGCTACGGCTCGCCTATTCTAGTTCGCTTCGCCGGCCGCCGCTTGATCATCGGTTCGTCGCAACGCCATCTCTATTGCGCCGACGCCGACACCGGCGAACTGCAATGGACGCGGCGCCGGTCGACGCCCTATTCCGTGCTGGCCATGATGCCGGTGTTGGCCGGAGACACGATCTTCATGACGGCTCCGCTCGCGCAACCCGGCGCGCTCCATCGCCTCACCGCCTCCGCCCAGCCCGGCGGAAAAGTCGGAGTAGACGATCTCTGGACCACGAAACTCGACACCGCTCAAGGCGGGGTCGTGTATGGCAATGGTCGCTTCTTCGGCTCCCATTATCCCCGGCGCGGCGGCTGGACCGCCATCGAGGCTGCGACCGGAAAGGTCCTATATGAAGAACCCGGGATGGTCAAAGGCTCCGTCCTGCTCGCTGACAACCGCCTCTACGCTTTGACCGAGGACGGATGGATGCACCTTCTGCGCGACGCCGACACGCAATTCGCCGTCGAGGGCCGCTTCCGGCTGGCGACCCCGCGGGATCGCGATGCCTGGACGCATCCTGTCATTCTCAACGGCCGGCTGTATCTCCGTTTCCACGACACTCTTTACTGCTATGACATCCGGGCCCAATTGGCCCCAAAGTGATACAGGCATTCCTGCCTGTTCCGCGCCCGGTGTCCCCATGAACCAAATTCAGCAGTTTCTTTTAACGACAGATTACACCGGTGAGCACGGATCCAGAGGATTACTAATGGAGAGCCACCTAGCCGCGATTCACCCGCAAGGTGAAGGGACTGTCATTTATAATGCCCCGGTCATCTGTGCTCATCCGTGGAATCTGTGGCTTCAACTGCATTTTCCAGGATGAAGGTCGGCTCGCCCACCAACTCAGGCATCCCGCACCCGCGACTCAGCCCCACTTGGCTGCTGTCCGTGCTCATCGCCGCCGGATGCTCCGCCATCGTGCTCGTTCCAGAGTTGCTGCCGGCCTTGGGTATTCTCGATTACGGCCATTGGTTTCTGGATTCCTATATCATCCTCGCGGCGAATGATGCCGTGGCCGCGGGATTGAATCCCTTCGACCCCATTCCATTCGATCGACTCGGTCGCGGCCACGTCTACTCCGAATGGTGGCTCGAACTCGGACGCTTAGGGCTCACGCGGGCCGATAATTTTCTTTTCGGCAGTGTGTGCGTTCTGGGTTTTATTAGTGTGGGAATCGCGAGCGTCCGCCCCCGATCCTTTCCGCAGGCCGCGTGGGCCGCTCTGTTGATGCTATCGCCCCCGTTCCTCTTCGCCGTGAATCGGGCAAATAATGATCTCGTGATCTTCATCCTCATTGGAATCCCACTCCTGCTCCTGCGCGGTCCTCCGGCCTCATGGAAACCACTACTGCTGGCGGGTGTGCTGATCATCGCCACCGGCCTGAAATATTATCCGATCGTCGCTCTCGTTGCCCTCGCCCTCCTCGTACGCCCCACTCCGCGCGGGCTGTGGACCGCCGGTGGCGCCGGTGCCCTCGCGCTACTCGTCCTGTGGTCTGAGCGCGCGGCCATCGCCCGGGGCGTATTTCCTTTTCCTGATTCAATCTATCTTTTCGGCGCGCCCATCATCTGGCGTGACTTGAATCTCAGTGGCGCAACGACGCTCCTGCTTTCCACCACCGTGATTGCCTTGGCCGCAACGTGGCTCGTGCGCCGCCAGTTAACCGTCGGACTGGGCGAGCCAACCGGCGGGACCGAAGGAGATCGCTGGATGTTTACCGTCGGTGCGCTGATCCTGACCGGTTGTTTCCTCGCGGGCACGAGCTTCGCCTATCGCTGGATCTTCGCCTTGTGGCTCGGTCCCTGGCTGTGGTCGCTCCGCATTCACGGGCGACACCCCACTCTGGCCAAAATCACTCTGGGTTTGCTGCTACTCAATGTCTGGCTGGATGGCCTGTATTGTTTGGTCTTGAATCTTTGGATTCAATACCTGCCCACTTTTCTGCCCACGGTCTGGCGTTACGCCACCCAGCCGCTGAACTGGATCTTGATCGCGCTCCTCGCCGGCTGGCTGCTGGACGCCGCCCTCGCCGTCGGGAATCGACGCTGCTTATTCACTCGTTCCGGCTAACCCACGCGCCGCCCAGCCAGGAAATTTCACCCCTTGTATTGCCCATGCGAGAACGGGAGCAAACGGAGCTCGCGTGGATTCACAATGAACAGCTCGACCTTGTCATTGCGAAGCAGGCGTGCCGACTGCGGCAAACCAAGGAGTCACTCCCCGCCCGTCCCACCCGCATTGCCGCCGCGCCCAATTCTATACAGGTGACCCGCGGTCCGTATATACAGCGTTCCGTCTGCCACCGCATAAGAAGCGAGCGAGCGCTCAGCGAGTTTGTTCTCGGCCAGTTTCACGAACTCACGTGACGCCTTCACCACCGTGCCGGTCCCGTTCTCGTTTTGAAAATAGATTTTCCCTTCCGCCGCCACCGGCGACGACGAGTAATTGCCTTCGATCCGCTCCTGCCAGTGCAACGTTCCCGTGCGCGCATCGAAACAACTCGCCAATCCGATATCCGCCACGGCGTAGAGTTCGTCGCCCACCACCACGACCGACGGCGTCAGCGGCGCCCCCTTGGTTACCCGCCACGCAATATGCGTATCCGTGACATCCCCTTCACCGTCGACGCGGATCGCCAGCAGATCGGCGCGTCCGTAACCCGTCGCGACAAAAACCAACCCGTGTGCAAACACCGGCCGCGGCACCACCGAGTAACCGCTCCCGTAGCGCGCGCGCCAGATTTCCCGCCCGTCCTTTGGGTCCAGCGCCGACACCGCGCCGCTGCCCGGCGTGATGATTTGCGTTTGCCCGTTCACGCTGATGACAAGCGGCGTCGCGAACGAAAAGTTCTGCCGCACCGTCGCGGTCCGCGGCACTTTCCAGAGCACCTCGCCACTCGCTTTATCCAGCGCTGCCACAAACGGATCCTTTGCACCGTCAGCGTTGATGATCAACCGGTCGCCCACCAGCGCCGGCGAACCGCCACTGCCATGCACCGGATCGTAGCTCAGCCGGTTGTTTCGCCACAGGATCCTGCCATTCAGGTCGAGACCCGCCGTCCCGTGATGCCCGAAGTGCACATAAACGCGGTCCCCATCGATGATGGGCGTCGGGCTCGCTGGACTGTTCTTGGCATGCGTCGGCTGCGCACTCGCCTCCGACGCGGTAAACACCTCCGTCTCCCAAAGCGCCCGCCCCGTCGCTTCATCAAACGCCATCGCGCGCAACGACACGCCTTCCGCCGCGCCCGCTCCCGCGATGCCGGTCGTGAGAAAAATGCGCCCACCCGCAATCACCGGCGAGGACCAACCCGCGCCCGGCACCGGCTGCCTCCACACGACGTTCTTCTCCGACGACCACTCGACCGGCAACCCGACCGCCGTCGCGGTTCCCTGTCCGGTCGGCCCGCGAAACTCCGGCCAGTCGCCTGCGGCACAAACACTGTTCAAGCTCAAGATCAGCCCAGCGAGTAAGCGTAGTTTCGTCATCGAAGTCGGGTAAAACGTATCGATAATGAGCTTCCAGTATTTATCCACCTCGATCGCTTGGAAGAAAATCGGGAAATTGGAAAAGTGGGAAATCGGAAAACACTCCAGGCGCCCAGGCATTGGCCACACGGAGCTCAATCCAGGCACTTGCTCTGTTCGCGTGAAATCTCTGCGCCCTCTGCGAACTCCTGTGAAACGTCAGGATGTAGTCAGGTCTGACGGATCGATTTTGTGGCTTGCAAGCTGGCCCGGGTGAGCGCGCCTCGATCCGTACTGGAAACTCACAAAACGCGCCTCGACCCGCTGCTATGGGTCGTAAAGTAGTGCGCCGTCGGTCTTCGCCTTGCCGTCTCGCGGCTGGCGAGGCCGAGCAATCTCGTGTGGCAGAGTGCGGCCGAGGGAGTCAGGCTTTAAGTTTTTCAGTGAGTGCCTGAATCTGCAATTGATCCGGGCTGCGCTGGTGGCGGAAGGCACTGACGTATTGGCTGACGGCGACCGCGCTACCCATGT
>Ga0163144_10005864_pt1 | contig 27249 bp, 22 predicted proteins | sample OliLak19BULKMAT1_FD_123175 | JGI IMG/M metagenome (GOLD analysis project Ga0163144, IMG submission 123175) | Freshwater microbial mat bacterial communities from Lake Vanda, McMurdo Dry Valleys, Antarctica - Oligotrophic Lake LV.19.BULKMAT1 | ecosystem: Environmental > Aquatic > Freshwater >... | reverse complement strand
GGGCGCGTCGATGGGCGCGTCGATGGGCGCGTCGGCTCCGCGGTCGGGGACCGCCAGCGCCCGGGTCGCGCGTCCCGTTTCCGAACGGGCTCCCCCGGGGGGGCCTCCCGGTTCGGTTCCGCCCGCCGGTGTCCTCCATCCGGTGTCCTCCATCCGGTGTCCGCCCTCCGGTGTCCGCCCTCCGGTGTCTGACACTGGATCGCGGTTCCGCCATTCCGTGTCAGCCACCCGTTGGCGGGACCGAAGGAGGGGGTCCGCGGGACGGCGGCCGGTCCAGAGTCCCGCGGCGGGAACGGCCGTTGCTAGGGTGGGGGCACCGATTCCCTACGTCGGGCCGCTCCGGCGGCGACGTCGCTCCGAAGTCGAGTGCCCCACGGCGCTTGCGGCGCGGCGGTCGCCGGGGTGACCCGGCGGCCAGGGAGCGTATGGGTCCAGAGCCCCAAGGAGACCGGCATGATTCCGCAGGTGCCCACCGCGACGGAGAAGACCTCGGCGAGCACGACCGCCCGCCTCACCCTCGACGGCAAGGACTACGACTTCCCCGTCGTCGTCGGGTCCGAGGGCGAGCGCGCCATCGACATCCGCAAGCTCCGCGACACGACCGGCGCCGTGACGCTGGACCCGGGCTACGGCAACACGGGGGCCTGCCTGAGCGGGATCACGTTCATCGACGGCGACAAGGGGATCCTCCAGTACCGCGGCTACCCCATCGACGAGCTCGCCGAGAAGGCGTCGTTCCTCGAGGTCGCGTACCTCCTCATCTACGGGAAGCTCCCGAACGCGACCGAGTGGAAGGCCTTCTCCGAGCTGATCACCCGGCACACCCTGCTCCACGAGGACATGAAGAAGTTCTTCGAGGGGTACCCGCCGCACGCCCACCCGATGGCGATCCTCGCGGCGATGGTCGCGTCGCTCTCGACGTACTACCCCGACAGCGCGACGGGCACGAACGACCTGAACATCGCGCGCCTCGTGGCGAAGCTGCCGACCATCGCGGCGCTCTCCTACAAGAAGAGCGTCGGCCAGCCGCTCGTCTACCCGCGCAACGAGCTGTCGTACTGCGGCAACTTCCTGAACATGATGTTCTCGGTGCCCAGCGAGCCCTTCAAGATCTCGCCGGTGGTGGAGCGGGCGCTGAACATGCTCCTGATCCTCCACGCGGACCACGAGCAGAACTGTTCGACGTCCACGGTCCGCATGGTCGGCAGCAGCCAAGCGAACCTCTTCGCGACGATCGCGGCCGGCATCGCCGCCCTCTGGGGCCCGCTCCACGGCGGGGCGAACCAGGAGGTGATCGAGATGCTGGACAAGATCCGCGCCGACGGCGGCGACTACAAGAAGTACGTCGCCATGGCGAAAGACAAGAACTCGACGTTCAAGCTGATGGGCTTCGGGCACCGGGTCTACAAGAACTTCGACCCGCGCGCGAAGATCCTGAAGGCGGCGGCCGACGACGTGCTGAAGGCGCTCGGGGTCAACGACCCGATGCTCGAGATCGCGAAGAACCTCGAGGAGATCGCGCTGAAGGACGATTACTTCGTCAGCCGCAAGCTGTACCCGAACGTCGACTTCTACAGCGGCATCATCTACCGCGCGCTGGGCATCCCGACGGACATGTTCACCGTCATGTTCGCCCTCGGCCGCCTGCCGGGCTGGATCGCGCAGTGGAAGGAGATGCGGGACGACCCGAGCACCAAGATCAACCGCCCGCGTCAGATCTACACGGGCGCGCTCAAGCGGCCGTTCGTGGCCCTGAACGCCCGCTGACCGCCGCGCGGGGTGCCTCCGGGCGCTCCCCCCGACGTCCCGACGAGGCGCGCCGACCCCCCGGTCGGCGCGCCTCGTGTCGTCCCGGGGCCGAGGCTTGGCGGCGGGCCGCGGGCCGACGACAATCCGCAGCCGGAGGCCTCCCATGCACCCGTGGCACGACTTGGACCCCGGCGCGCGCGCCCCCGACGTCGTCCGCGTCGTCGTCGAGATCCCGAAGGGGTCCCGCAACAAATACGAGATCGACAAGGGGAGCGGTCTCTTCACCCTCGACCGGGTCCTCTACTCGCCGATGCACTACCCGGGCGACTACGGGTTCGTGCCCCGCACGATCTACGACGACGGCGACCCGTTCGACGTCGTGATCGTCTCGAACCAGCCGACGTTCACGGGGTGCCTCGTCGACGTGCGCCCCGTCGGCCTCTTCCGCATGAAGGACCGAGGCGAGCCCGACGACAAGGCGCTGGCCGTCGTCGCGCGGGACCCGGCCTTCGACCACGTCCACGACCTCGACGACGTGTCGCCGCACCTGCTCCGGGAGATCGAGCACTTCTTTCGGGTCTACAAGGATCTCGAAGGCGCGCGCGTGGAGACGATGGCGTGGGAGCCCGCCGCCGCCGCGCGCGCGGGCATCGCCGCCTCGATGGCGCGGTACCGGAACGCGCCTCCACCCCGGGGCTGACCCGGTCGCGGCCGCCGCGGCAGCGACCCGGACGGTCCGGAACGCGGGGGCCGCTCTGGTCGTGGCTCGCGATCCGGCGCCCGGGGCGCGATGCTCGGGGGGTGACGACTCCCGCGCCCGCTCCCGACGTCCGGCTGCGGGTGCGGGCCGACGCCCACGGCGTCGTCGTCGAGGAGGCGTCCGACGGCGCGTACCTGCGCTGTGACGCCGAGGGCCACTGGACGGCCTGGCACCGCGCGGGCGGGATGCTGCGGCGCGCGCTCGACGGGCGGGTCCACGCGCTCGGCGCCGCGGTCGCGCGCCCGCTCGCCGACGCCGAGGCGGGCGCGGTGCACGACGCCGCGGCCCGGTCCGCCGCGACCTTTGCCGCCGCGCTCGACGCGCCGGTCGCCCGCGACGTCGACGTGGTGGGCGACCTCGACCTCGCGCGGGCGTTGCTCCGGCGCGCGGCGACCCACGACGCGGCGTGGGGACGCGAGGCCGAGGCGCGCGCGCGCGCGGTGTACCCCGAAGGCATCCCGATCCTGCCGCCGCATCGCTACCGCGACCTCGTCGTCACGCCCGCCCGCGGGTGCCCGAACGCCCAGTGCACGTTCTGCGCCTTCTACCGCGACCGTCCATTCGAGGTCCTCCCGCCGGAGGCCTTCGACGCGCACCTCGCGGCGCTCGCGGCGCTCCTCGGCCGTGCCGTGGACGCGTACGACGGCGTGTTCTTCGGCTCCGCGTCGGCGGCGTCGATCCCCGACGCCGTGCTCCTCGACCGCCTGGCCCGGACGCGCGCGGCGTTCGGGCCGCGCCGCCGCGGCGTGGCGACCTTCCTCGACGCCGACCACGCGCCGCGACGGACGCCGGCGAGGTGGGCGCGGCTCGTCGAGGCGGGCCTCGGAGACGTGACCGTCGGGCTCGAGACGGGCCTCGCGTCGCTCCGCGCCTCGGTGCGGAAGTCGGCCGACGTGGCGCGGTTCGTCGCCGCGGTCGCCGCGGCGAAGGGGGCGGGCGTTCGGATCGCCGTCTGTGTCCTCGTGGGCCTCGGCGGGGCGGCAGTCGCGGACGCCCACCGGGCGGCGACGGTCGCCGCGGTCGCGTCGATGCCGCTGGACGCCCGCGACCTCGTGTACCTCTCGCCGCTCGAGGGCGCGCTGTCCGACGACGCGGTCGCGGCCGAGACGGCGGCCTGGCGGGCGGCCCTGGCGCCCGCGACGCCCGCGCGCGCGAGCCACTACCCCGCCGAAGGGTTCGTCGCGCGGACCTGACCGAGGTCGCCGCGGCGGCCTGCCGGGCCTCGCGTCACCGCGGCGGGGGCTGGGCGACGGTGTGGGTGCGGCCGACGGCGAGATCCACGATGACCTGCGTCGAGCCGTCGGGCCACCGGATCTCGCCGCGGTCCACGTGGGTCGCCGTGCCCAGGCCGAAGTGGAGCGCGAGCGACGACTGCGCGAGGTAGCCGCTCGCGGCGTGGACCTGCCGGACCAGGGTCTTCGCCCCGACCGTCAGCCGCACGAGCGCGCCCACGGCGTCGCGATTCTTCCCCGCGCCCACGAGTCGCAGGCCCACCCAGGCGCGGGGGCGGCTCTCGTTGCGGAAGAGGAACGGGCTGCCGTTGAAGTTGTTCACGACGAGGTCGAGGCGGCCGTCGCCGTCGAAGTCGGCCGTCGCCACGGCGCGAGAACTCCGGGCGACGGAGCGGTCGCGCATCTTGGGGCCCCGCATCCGGCCGTCCTCCGGGTCGATGCCGCTCTCCTGCGTCCGGTCGGTGAAGCGCCCCGCGCCGTCGTTGTGCAGCAGCGCGCACGGCCAGTACTCGAACGGGTAGCCCATGCCGGACGCGAAGAACACGTCCTCGGCGCCGTCCTGGTCGAAGTCGCCCGTGGCGAGGCCCCACGGCCACCAGGTCTCGAGGCCGGAGGCGTCGCTGCGCTCCTCGAACCGGCCGCCGCCGAGCGCTCGGAGGTAGGCGTTCCCGAAGAGCACGCCCTCGACCCGGTAGCCGAGGCGGCGGAGCAAGCCCGCCTGCACCGGGTCGCCCGGGGACGTCCGAGGGCCGAAGAGGCCGGGCCACTTCCGGTCGGCGTCCTGTCGCTTCGGCACGTCCATGGCCTCTGTCCACATGTCGGAGTGCATGTCGGAGTGCATGTCGGAGAGCAGAAGGTCGAGGCGGCCGTCACCGTCGGCGTCGAACGCGCGGGCGCCGATGGTGCCGAAGGACGTGGTCGGGAGGGCGCGGGCGGTCACGTCCTCGAAGTGGCCCTGCCCGTCGTTCGCGAGGAGGGCGCTGCGGCCGAACATGTTCGTGACGAACACGTCGAGGTCGCCGTCCTCGTCGGCGTCGAACGCGACCACATCGCCGCTCCAGCCGGGGCCTGCGAGCCCCGCCGCGTCCGTCGCCTCCTCGAACGTGCCGTCGCCGCGGTTCCGGTAGTAGACGTTGCGCTCCGGCGGGCTGTCGACCAACTCGAAGAGGCCCTCCGGGCCCGGGTAGTAGCGCTGCCGCGGGTCGAACGTTTCCGTCGTCCACTTCGCCGTGGCGGTGACGAGCAGGTCGAGGTCGTCGTCGCCGTCGGCGTCGAAGAAGGCCGCGGCCTGCGCGTGGCCGACGAACTCGAGACCCGCCGCGGCCGTGGTGTCCTCGAACGTGCCGTCGCCGCGGTTGCGGAAGAAGACGTTGCCGCCGCGCGTCGTCGTGACGTAGAGATCCGCATCGCCGTCGGCGTCCACGTCGGCGAACGCCGCCGCGACCGAGACGCGGCCGTCGACCGCCACCCCCGCGGCCGCGGTCACCTCCGTAAACCGCCAGCCGCCGTCGTTGCGATAGAGCGCGTTCGGGCCCAGTTGGTTGCAGAAGTAGACGTCGTCGTCGCCGTCGCCGTCCACGTCGGCGACCGCGACCCCCGCGCCGTGGTCGTAGAGGTTGATCTTGAAGTTCTCGCCCTGCTCGTCGGGGAGGTAGGCCATCCAGAACTCGATCCCGGCCGCCTTCGCGACGTCGCGGAACGCGAGGTCCCGCACCGGCGGCGGGGCGGCGTCGTCGACCTCCGCCCGGCGCCGCGCCGGCGTGCCGGCGTCGTCCGCGGGGCGACGCGCGACCACGCCCGCGACCCAAGCGCCCGCGGCGAGCAGCGCGACGACGGCGACGAGGGCGCTCCGCACCCAGCCCCCGCGCGGCGGTCGTCCCGCCACCGGTCCCGGCGCGGGCGGGATCGGGGGGGCGGCGTCCGGCGGGGCCATCTTCCCTTCTTACGGGCAGGTCGGCGGTCGAGGTCCGATCGAACCCGGCTCCGGCGGGACTTCCTGCCCGCGTCCGGGCGCCGCCGTCGGGAGGCCGCCGCGCGCCGCGGCCCGCCGCCGCCAGGGCCCGGTCGTCCGACGTCATGGGCGGGCGCGTAGGATCCCGCCGTGGCGGCCCCCCCTCACCTCTCCGTTGTCGTGCTCACGTGGAACACGCGCGAGCGGACGCTGGCCACCCTGGAGGACGTGCCGGCGGCGGCCGCCCCAGCCTCGGTCGAGACGATCTGCGTCGACAACGCGAGCGACGACGGGACCGCCGCCGCCGTCCGCCGCGCGTTCCCCGCGGTGCGCGTCCTCGAGAGCCCGCGCAACGTCGGGTTCGCGCGGGGCAACGCCCTCGCGCTGCCCCACGTGACCGGCGATGTCGTCGTGTTCCTCAACTCCGACGCGCGTCCTGCGCCCGGCGCGCTCGCCGCCCTCGTCGACCACCTCCGCCGGCACCCCGCCGCGGGCATCGTCGTCCCCCCGATCGTCGACCGCGACGGCGTGCCGCAGAAGGCGGGCTGGCGCCTGCCGGCGGTCCGTGCGCTCCTCGACCTCTTCACGCCGCTCGGGCTCCTGAGGCTGCGCCGTCCGCGCGCCGCCGCCCCGCCCGCCCCGCCCGCCCCGCACGCCGCGGTCGCGCCCGCGCGCGAGGCCGACGTCGTCGAGACGGTCTCGGGCGCGTGCCTCGCGATCCGCCGCGACCTGCTGATGCGGCTCGGCGGGTTCGACGTCGGGTTCCCGTTCTACTTCGAGGACGTGGACCTCTGCTGGCGCGCGCGCCGTACGGGCGCCGAGGTCCACGCGCGGACGTGCGGCCCGGTCGTCGTCCACGACGGCGGCGCCTCGTCCGCGACGGTGCGCGGCGCGCTGCGCCTCCCGCTCGCGCAGGGGATGCTGCGCCACATGCGGCGTCGCCTGTCGCCCGCGCGGTTCGCGGCGTTCGCGCTCGCGGTGAAACTCGGCTACGTCGTGCGCACGGCGCTGGCGCTCGTCGCGTCGTGCGGCGCGGTGGCGGCGCACGCGGTGCGCGGCCGCCGCGACCGCGCGGCGGCCGCCGTGGCGGCCGCGCGGGAGCACCTCCGCTTCCTCGACCACGACCTTCTTCCGTTCGTGCGCGCGTGGGGGCAGCCCGCGACGCTGCGGGCCTCGCGTCGGCGGCGGGGCGTCTGCCGGGCGTGAGCGGCCTCGGCTACCGCGGTGCCGGACGCAGCCGGACGACCTTCCAGCCGCGGACCTCGCGCGACACGCGCGCGACGTCGCCCGACGCCAGGAGCGCGTCGATCAACTGATCGTAGGCCTCGTGCCCCTCCGGCACGACGAGCGCCGTCAGCCCGAGGCGGCGGCATCCGCGGAGGTAGGCCGCGGGGTCGTCGAGGTCGGACTGCGTCAGCACGCCGTTGCGCTGCGGCGTAAGGCTCACGGCGTCCGGCCCCACGAGGGCCAGCGCGTGGGACGCGAGGCCCGGGCGACGCTCCCCCGCCGCCGCGCGGGCCGCGCCGCGCGCGCGACCGAGGTCGTCGGCGACGTAGGCCGGTGCGGTGTCGCCGATCCACGTCGCGCGGACGCGCGGGGGGAGCCCGCGCGCCGCCCGCGCATCGAGGGCCGCGAGGCCGAGCGCGACGAGCGCGGCGCCGCGCGCGAGGAGGCGTCGCCTGGCCACGAGCCGTGCGCCGCCGACGCCCGCGGCGACGGCGCCCCACGCGAGGGGCGCGAAGCCGAAGCGTGCGAGCGGCACGAACCACGCCCACGCGACCGCCGACGCGAGGCCCGCGACGACGAGCCCGCGGCGCTCGGGGGTGTCGAGGCGCCGCGCCGCCGCGGGCGCGAGCGCGACCACGAACGCAGGCGTCTGGAAGGCCCAGGCGGGGTCGAACACGCCGTGCAGCAGGCCGCGGAGGCCGAGGCCCGCGTCGCGGGGGAGCCCGGTCTGTTCGAGCACGGTCTGCGTCGCGAGGCGCACGCTCGCGGGCGTGGCCCAGCCCGTGCCGAGCGTGTCGGCGAACAGGGGGAAGCACGGGTTGCCCGTGTTCCACGCGGCCCGTGCGAACCACGGGAGGGCGACGAGCGCGCCACTCGCGACGGCCACGGCCATGGGACGGAGTCGTGCGCCGCGAGGGCGGCCCACCAGGAAGGCGAGGGCCACGAGCCCGACGACGAGCAGGGCGTTCAGCTTCGCGTTCGCGGCGAACCCCGCGAAGACGCCGGCCAGCGCGGCGTGGGGGCCCGGCTCGTCGCGGAGCGCGCGGGCCGCGGCGGCCAGCGCCACGAAGCCGTAGAGGCCCACCGCGAGGTCGACGTAGGCGGTGGTGGCGAGTCGGACGACCTCGGGGGAGAGGAGGAGCAGGGTCGAAACGACTGCGGCGGCGGCGGGCCCGGCGCGGCGGCGCGTCTCCGCGAACACGCCCGCGGCGAGCGCGACGCCGGCGAGCGCGTGGAGGAAGGCGGGGCCGCGGGGGACCGCCCCGTCGAGGCGGAGCCACGGCACGACGAGCAGGTCGAAGCCGAGGCGGAGCTCGCCGTCGAAGCACCCGGGCATCGCGCCGAGGCCGTCGCGGCCCACGCGCGCGGCGGCGGGCAGATGGTAGACGAGCGCGTCGAACCCGGTGTCGGGCGCGAGGGCCGCCAGCGCGAGCACGGCGGCGACGAGCGCCGGCGGCACGAGGTACGGGTCGAAGGCCCGCGTGCGCGGTCCGGGCGGCGTCGGCGTCGCCCGGCGGCGCGCGAGCGCGTCGAGGACCGCGAGGACGAGCCCCGGCGCGAGCACCGCGGCCGTCCGGGCGGACGGCGCGGGCGCGAGGGCGGCCCAGGCGCCGCTCGCGACGAGCGCGAAGATCCAGAGCGACGCGGCCCCGGTGCCGAGCGCGGTGCCCCACGCGAAGGCCTCGACGCCGACGACGCGCACGCGCAGGCGCCGCAGCAGCAGCACCCCGAGGAGCACGTAGCTCGTCGCCGCCAACACCCAGCCGAGCGGCGGGACGGTCATCGCGCGAACCATGCGTCGAGCACGTGCGCGCGCGCGGCAAGGTAGGCGACGAGCACGGCGACCGCCCAGGCGAGGGCCCACGGCGTCCGTCGGGAGCGCGGCACGGACGGGTTCAAAGGCACGTTCGGGAGCACGTCCGAGGGCAGGTCCGGTTCCGGAGGCACGGGCCGGATCATAGACGAGGGCGGTCAGCCGCCCGCGGCGGCGCTGGCGCCGGCGCGCAGCCGGCCGGCCTCCATCGCATAGGTCGCGGTCGCGAGCGCGAGCAGCGCGGGGTCGTGGGTCGCGACCACGACGGTGGTGCCGCGGGCGTGTTCCTCCCGGAGCACCTCGAGGACGCGCGTGGCCGACGCGCGGTCGAGGCTCGCCGTGGGTTCGTCGGCGACGAGCAGCGGCGGCGCCCCGACGAGGGCGCGCGCGAGCGCCACGCGCTGCAGTTCGCCCCCGGACAGACGCTCGGGGCGCTCGTCAACGAGCGCGCCGAGGCCCACCCGCGCGAGCACCGCCTCGGCCCGCGCGCGCCGCTCGCGGGCCGGCACGCCCGCGGGCACGAGCGCGAGCGTCACGTTCTCCCACACGGGCAGCCGGCGGACCTGTGGCGCGCCCTGGAACGAGAACCCCACGCGCCGGCGGATCCGCGAGCGCTCGGCCTCGGACGCGGCGGCGAGGTCGGCGCCGTCCACGCGCACGCGCCCCGACGTCGGCCGTTCGAGGGCGACGAGGAGCGAGAGCAGTGTCGTCTTCCCGCCGCCCGACGGCCCCGTCACGACCACGAACGCGCCGCGGGGCACGGAGAGGGTCACGTCGACGACCGCGTCCACGTCGCCGCGAGCGCTCCGCCAGCGCTTGCCGAGGTGCTCCGCCTCGAGGGCGGCGGGCGCGGTCACCGGAGGACCTCCGCGGGCGGGACCGACGCCGCCCGCCACGTGGACGCGAGCGAGCCCACCGTGACGAGGACGAACGCGACGAGCGACGCGAGGAGCACCGGCACCGGCGCGAGCCGGTACGGCACGTCTACGACGGGCGCGGGATCGACGCCGGGCAAGAAGACCGCCGCGACCCCCGCGGCCCGCAGCGGCCCGAGCCAGACCGCCGCGAGCAGCACCGCGACGGCCGCCGCGCCGCAGGCCAGCAGCACGCTCTCGAAGAAGGCGCGGAGCAGCACGTCGTCGGTGCCCCAGCCGACGGCCTTCAGCAGCGCCGTCTCGCGGCGGCGCTCGGCGAGTCCCGCGCCCGTCGTGACGAGGACGAGCGGGAGGCCCACCGCGAACGCCAGCAGCCAGTGCAGCGTCAACACGCCCTCGCGGTGCAGCACCTGCGCAGGGACGAGGACCGCGGCGTCCTCGCGGGTGAGCGCGCGGGCGCGGACCGGGCCGTGGCCGTCGTCGGGCCCGAGGGCGCCGAGACGGCCGACCGCGCGGCGCACGTCGTCGCGCTGCGCGCGATCGACGGTCACGAGGAGGGACGACGCCAGGCCGCGCTGGGCGAAGACCGTCGCGGCGGTCTCGAACGACGTGAGGACGAGGCTGCCCGACCACAGCGGCAGGTCGGAGCGGAAGATCCCGACGACCGTCGAGACGCGTTCGCCGGCGTCGTTGCGGTAGAAGGGCGGGAGGCGCGCGCCGACGACGAGCGCGAGCCGGCGCGCGAGCGCGGCCCCGACGACGAGTTCGTGGGACGCGCCCGCGGCGGGCAGGCGGCCCTCCACGAGCGTCGTGCCCGCCGGCCAGTGGTCGACGGGCAGGCCCACGAGGACCGCGGGCACGTCGTCGCGGCCGAGGCGGATCTCGCCGACGATGCGCGGGACCACGTCGCGCACGCCGGGGATCGCCTGCACCGTGGCCACGGCCTCGAGCGGCACGGGCGCGGGGCGACCGAGCCGCACGCCCTCCACGAGGAGGTCCGGGCCGAGCCGGACCGCGTCGCGGGCCTGGTCGAGCAGGCCGTGCGCGATCGCGAGGCCCGCGAGGTACGGCAGCAGCACCGCGACGACGCACGCGACGGTCACCGCGCTCCGGAGCGGGTGCAGCAGCACCGCGCCCGCGCCGGACCGACCGAGGGCGAGCCAGCGACGCACGGGCGGGCCTCCTCGGCGTCAGCGACAGGGGAGGCCCGCGAGGCCGTGCGCGCAGTACGCGCCGCCTCCGGGCACGGGGTGGGTGCGGAACGCGCACCCGTCGTCGAGGCGGACGTCGAAGGCGCGGGCGCAGCGCGCGAGATGGACGGCCGGCCCGCCGCCGAGGCCGCCGACGAGCGCCTGAAAGCCTTCGCTGCGCGCGGCCTCGCGCGCGTCGCGTCGCGAGGTCGCCGCGACGGTCGTCGCGGCAGCGGCCGCGAGCGTGGCGACGAGCGCGAGCACGAGGGCGGGTCCGCGGCCGCTCACGGCGCATGCTCCGCGCCGCGGGCGGCGCGCGACGGCGGCCGGGCGGCGACGGGGCTCGGGGGCGCGGCGGGGGTCACAGCAGCAACTCTACGCCGACGATCGCCGCCGCGGCCACGGTGGCGAGGCGTGCGACCCGCAGCAGGCGCCCGACCTGACGGGCGTGGAACCCCTCGGTCTCCGGGCCGCCCGCGAACCCCTGCGCGACCGCGGCCCACGCCACCGTCAGGACGCCCGTGGCGGCGAGCGCGACGAAGGCGACGCCGGCGACCGATGACGAGAGCACGCAGTAGGTGCACCGGTGCCCCGGGAGGCCGAGGAACGCGGGGGCGGCGACCTCGCGGAGAAAGACGAGCCCGATCGGCACGGCGACCGCGGCCGCGAGGAGCGCGCCATACGTCCACCGCGGGCGGCGCAGCGCCCAGGTCGTGGCGAGGACGACCGCGACCGTGACGGCCACGAACGCGACGGTGAGGACCCGCGCGTCGAACGCGGCGGTCGTCAGCGTCGTGAAGTCGCCCTCGGACAGGCGCGCGGACCCGGCCGCGGGCACCGCGCAGCACCCGCTCTCGAGGAACCGCTCCTTCTTCGGGATCCCCACGTAGGCCAGCGAGGCGACCGCGTCGACGACCGCGACGCCGCCGCAGACGAGGAGCGCGCCCAGTTCCCGCCCGAGCAGGGGGGCCGTCGCCGTGGCCCGGTTCGCCGCACGGAGGACGGCCCACGCGCCGACGGCGAACACGAGCGCCGGCTTCGAGGTCTCGAGGGTCCGGACGAGGGTCGGCAGGGACCCCGCGGCGCCGACGCTGCCCTGTCCGATGCGCGTCACGCCCTGGATGCAGACGACGCCGCGCCACTGCGGGACGTACGAGTCGAGCAGCAGGTACAGCAGCGGCCACGACACGACCGAGACGGCGAACAGGACGGTCGCGAGGTGCCCGAGCAGCGGGAGGCGCTCGTCGACGCCGTGGGGGTCGGTGCGCCGCCGACGCGAGGCCCGCGCGACCGTGACGACGACCGCGACGCCGAGGGCGAACTCCAGCAGCCCGACGAAGCCGACGAGCAGCGAGTAGGCGTTGAGGATCATGGGGCCCGTGCCAGCATCGCACGCCCCAGTCGCCGCGTCCGCGGGGGGGCGGGTCAGCCGGGGCCGGGTCAGCGGGCGGGCGGTGTCAGCGCGTGGACCTTCCCGAGCGCGAGGCCGGTGAGCGTCTGCCGTCGTCCGTCGGGCCAGCGGACCTCCACGCGGTCGAGGGCCGTCGCCGAGCCGAGCCCGAAGTGGAGGACCCGCGACGACTGGGCGAGGTAGCCGCCGGCCGCGTGGACCTGGCGCACGAGCGTCCGGCGACCGACGGTCACGCGGACCACGGCGCCGATCGCATCGCGCGCCATCGCGTCACCGATGAGGCGGAAGCCCACCCAGGCCCGCGCGGGGCTGCGGTTCATGTAGAGGAACGCGCGGTCGTTGAACGGATTCGCCACGAGGTCGACGCGGCCGTCGCCGTCGAAGTCGGCCGTCGCCGCGGCGCGGTGGCTGCGCGCGGCGGGGGCCCCGCCGATCCGCTCAGCGGCGACCCGGCCGCCCGGCGGCGGGTCGAGGCCGGCCGACGCCGACACGTCTACGAACCGCAGGCCGCCGACGTTGCGCAGCAGCGGCGAGCGCCAATAGGCGAACGGGTACCCCATCCCCGAGGGGACGAAGGCGTCCTCGAAGCCGTCGGCGTCGAAGTCGGCGACGGCGATGCCCCAGGGCCATAGGGTCTCGGCGCCGAGCCGTAGCGTCGCGTCCTCGAACCGTCCGGGCGCACGCCGCAGGTGCAGCGTATTCCCGGCGATGAGATCGTCGAGGCGGAACTCGAACGGCAGCGCAGGGAGGGAGGCGCCCCGCGCCTCGAGGGGCCGGCGGAACGTCTCGTCCGCCGCCACGGGGTCGAACGTCGGGTCCATCCACATGTCGGAGTGCATGTCGGCCGTGAAGAGGTCGAGCTGGCCGTCGCCGTCGACGTCGAAGGCCTTCGCCCCGACGGCGCCGGCGGGGGTCCGCCCGAGCACGGCGAGCGTGACGTCGGTGAAGTGGCCCGTCCCGTCGTTGCGGTAGAGGCTGCTGCGCCCGAACATCCGCGCGACGTAGAGGTCGAGGTCGCCGTCGTCGTCGAAGTCGAAGACGGCGGGGTCGCTGCCCCAGCCGGTCCCGGCGAACCCGGCCTCCGCCGACGCGTCGGCGAACGTCCCGTCGCCCCGATTGAGGTAGAGGCGGTCGTGTTCGAGCGGGCTCTCGCGGATTTCTTCGATCGTCGCGACGCCGGTCCAGTACCGGTCGGCCGGGTCGCGCGCCGCCGTCGTCCACGCGGCCGTGCACGGGACGAACAGGTCCACGTCGCCGTCGCCGTCGGCGTCGAAGAAGGTGGGCTGCTGGGCGTGCGCGACGAGCTCGACGCCCGCTGCCTGCGACACGTCCTCGAAGGTGGCGTCCCCGCGGTTGCGAAAGAGGACGTTGCCGCCCCGCGTCGAGGTCACGAACAGGTCCTGGTCGCCGTCGCCGTCGACGTCGGCGAACGCCGCGCCGACACAGACGCGGTCGCCGAGCCCGACGCCGGCGCGCGCCGTCGCGTCGACGAAACGGGCCTGCCCGTCGTTCAGGAAGAGCGCGTTGCTCCCGAGCTGATTGCAGAAGTAGACGTCTTCGTCGCCGTCGCCGTCGACGTCCGCGACCGCGACGCCGCTGCCGTGGTCGTACAGGTTGATCTTGAACCGTTCGCCCTGCTCGCCCGGGAGGAAGGCCATGCGGAAGCGGAGCCCCGCGGCCTCCGCGGTCTCCTCGAAGCGCAGGTCCGAGGTGGCTTGCGCCGCGCCTGGCGACGGCGCGTCGCGCCCGCAGGCCGCCATCCCCGGGAGCAGCATCGCGGCGAGGAGTAGCGCGGAGAGGCGCCGGGCGGCGACCCCGGCGCGGACGGTGCCGCGGCACGCCGGTCGGGTCGTCCGCACCGGACGGAGCCCTGGGGGCGTGCGAGGCGTGGACGCGGCCGAAGGTCCCGGGTTCATGGTCCCGAAGCCTCCCATGACTTCCGCGCGAGACCCGCAAATCGTCGGTGCGGCCCGTCATCGAGCCGCGCGTGGGGCGGCGCGGCCGGCCGCGGCCGGGCGCCGGGGTGGCGAAACACGTGGACGCGCCCCCGCTCGAGCGCGCCGACGGCCCGGACGGCGCCGTCGGGCCACCGGACCTCGACCGCCATCGCCCCGGCCGCGGTGCCGGGGCCGACCTGGGGGGTGTTTGACGACGGGGCGAGGTCGCCGCCCGCGGCGTGGACCCTACGGACGAACGTCCGCGCGCCGACGCGCACGCGCACGAGGGCGCCGATCGCGGCGCGCTGGCCCTTCGGTCCGACGAGCCGCATCCCGACCCCGGGCCGGTCGGGGCTGGGGTTCATGAAGAGGTTCATGAAGAGGATCATGAAGAGGATCATGAGGAGGATCATGAGGAGGATCGTCCGCCCGTTGAAGGCGTTCCCCGCGAGGCCGAAGCGACCGTCGCCGTCGAGGTCGGACGTCCCGTTTCCCCGGTTGCACTGCAACGGCGATCTGCAGTCCGCGAACGGGCCGCCCCTGCCCGACGGGAGGAAGCCGTCCTCGAGTCCGTCCCGGTTGAAGTCGGCGACCGCGACGCCCCCGGGCCAGCGCTGCTCGACGCCGGTGGCGTCCGACGTCTCGACGAAGCGGCCGCGGCCGAGGTTGCGGTGGCGCGCCGAGCCGAAGACGACCTCGTCGGCGCGGAAGGCGCCGTCGCCCGTCTCCTTCTCGAACCGCGTGCCTTCCGGTGCCCGCGCGCGCGGGGCGGGGGGGGCGGTGCGTCGGGGCCGTGGGTCCCGGGGGCGAGCGGACGGCGGACGCGGCAAGGACGTGGGGACAGGCGGAGCGCTCAGAACTTGTGAAGAAATCGCCTTCGCTCGGTTTCCGGCGGGCCAAGCCCCCCGGAAACCCGCTCGGCGCACGGCCCCTGCGGGCCCGCGCTTCGCCGTCGTGACGGATTTTCACGGTCTGTGAAGGAATCTTCGATTCCTTCACGGGCGCTCAGCGGCTTCCGGGGAAGGGCGGCCGGGGCCGCCCCCGTCACCGCGGCGCGGTGGGGGAGGGCGACGGCAGCTGGCGCAGCGTGTGGACGCGACCCGGGGCGAGGTCTCGGAATGTCTCCGTGCGCCCGTCGGGCCAGCGCACCTCGACCGCGTCGAGCTTCGTGGCGTCGCCGAGGCCGACGTGCAGCGTGTTCGACGACTGGGCGAGGTATCCGCCGGCCGCATGGACCTGTCGCACCCAGGTCCGGCCCCCGGCCTTCACGCGGACGAGCGCGCCGATCGCATCCAGGTTGCGGCCCGTCCCGACGAGCCGGAAGCCGACCCAGCTCCGCGCCGGCGCGCGGTTGAGGAACAACAGGGCGCGGTCGTTGAACGGGTTCACGACGAGGTCGGGCCGGCCGTCGCCGTCGAAGTCGCCGGTCGCCGCGGCGCGCGCGCTGCGCGCCGCCGGCCGGCCGCCGAGCTGCTCCGCCTGTTCGTTCCCGCCGGGGAGCGGGTCCAGGCCCGCAGCGCCGGCGACGTTCGTGAACGTCCCGTTGCCCCGGTTCAGGAGCAGCGGCGAGCGCCAGTACGGGTACGGGTACCCCATGCCCGTGGGGATGTAGGCGTCCTCGAAGCCGTCGGCGTCGAAGTCGGCCGCGGCGATGCCCCACGGCCACAGCGTCTCGAGTTTGGCGACGTCGCAGAGCTCCACGAAGCGACCGCCGCCCTCGGCCCGGTACAGCGCGTTGCCGAACACGACGCCCGTCAGGTCGAAGCGCAGGCGCGCCGCGGGGCCGAGCTGCGGCGGGGTGCCCCCCGGCCCGTGCATCGTGCCGAACTTCCGCCCGTCCCACCCGGCCGCCGGGTCGAAGTCGGTCCCCATCCACATGTCGGAGTGCATATCGACGACGAAGAGGTCGAGCCGTCCGTCGCCGGAGGAGTCGAAGGCCTTGGCGCCGACGGCGCCCCAGGGGGTGCGTCCGAGGGTGGCGACCGTGGCGTCGGTGAAGCGGGCGCGGCCGTCGTTCTGGTAGAGCGTGCTGCGGCCGAACATGTTGCAGACGAACAGGTCGAGGTCGCCGTCCTCGTCGGCGTCGAACACGGCGACGTCGCCGCTCCAGCCGACGCCCGCGAGACCGGCGGCCTGGGTGGTGTCCTCGAAGGTGCCGTCGCCGCGGTTCAGGTAGAAGACGTCGTGCTCCGGCGGGCTCTCGACGAGCTCGGCCAGCGTGACGTTGCCCTGCCAGTAGCGTCCGGCGGCCTCGAAGGCCTCGGTGGTCCAACCGGCGGTGTTGGTGACGAAGAGGTCGAGGTCGCCGTCGCCGTCGGCGTCGAAGAAGACCGGCTGCTCGGAGTGCGCGACGAGCTCCAGCCCGGCGGCCTGCGTGACGTCCTCGAAGGTGCCGTCGCCGCGATTGCGGAAGAAGACGTTGCCTGCGCGAGTCGTGGTGACGTAGAGGTCCTGGTCGCCGTCGCCGTCGCCGTCGACGTCGGCGAAGGTCCCGGCCACCGAGATGCGGTCGGCGAGGCCGACGCCGGCCTTTGCGGTGACGTCGGTGAACCGCCCCGTCCCGTCGTTGACGTAGAGGGCGTTGGACCCGAGTTGGTTGCAGAAGTAGAGGTCGTCGTCGCCGTCGCCCTCGACGTCGGCCACCGCCACCCCGCAACCGTGGTCGTAGAAGTTGATCTTGAACCGTTCTCCCTGCTCGCCGGGGAGGAACGCCATCCGGAACGCGATCCCCGACGCCTCCGCGCGCTCCTCGAAGCGCAGGCCGTTGGCCGCGCCGGTGACGAGCGGGCCGCGGGGGGCCGCGGGGGGGCGGTCGTCGCCGCACGCGGTCAACGTCGCGAGCAGCGCGACGCCGACGGCCGACGCAAGGCCCACCCACGCCCGGCGCGGCGCTCGCCGATCGACGTCCGTGGGGGGCGAGAGACGGGGGCGGACGGCGGGCGTCGGGAGGGGGGGGAACATCGGATCCAGGGGGCCGCAAGGCATGTGCCGGGGACCAGGGCCTCGGGAACGACAGGGCTTAGGGTCGGTGGAGAGGCGTTGGCCCCCCGGGTGCGTCAAGGGGTGCGGCGCCCATGCCCGGCGGCTTTACGCTCCGCGCCGCCGCTCACAGGGTCTTCAGGTACTCGAGGACGGCGCGCCTTTCGGCGTCGGTGAGCGCGTCGGGATAGCGGTGGCCCGCGGCCGACTTCCCCACGGCGGTCGTGTCGAACCACGCCCGACGCTCCCACGCGTCGGTCCGATCCGTCGGCGCGGCGGCACGGACCTCGACGTCGAGGCCGACCTGCGTCCGGTCGTAGGCGGCCGGGCCCTTGCGGCGCCAAGCCGCCGGCCGGGCGTCGGGGTGGAGCATGTGCCACAGCGTCGGGACCGCGCCGTTGTGGAGGTACGGGGCGCTCGCCCAGACGCCGTCGAGCGGCGGCGCCACGTAGCCCTTCGGGTCGAGGTCGACGTCCTCCGGCCGGCCGTCGACGAACCAGCTCCGTGCGTAGCGCTCGCGTTCGCTCCGCGGGATGGCGTCGTGCCGGACGCGGTCGGTCCCCACGTCCTCGACGGCGACCGCCACGGACGGGTAGGTCGGCGTCGCGCCGTAGGTGCCGTGGCACGCGGCGCACGTCCGCTCGAACGCGACGCGGCCCTCCGCGGCGAGTGCCGCGTCGACGGCGCCGGGCCACCGCGGGACCGGCACCGACTCGAGGTACGCGAGCACGTCCCGGAAGTCGGCGTCCCACGCGCGGAACCGCTCGGGCCCGTTGGAGGGCACCATGAGGAACTGCATCAGCGGGCGGTGGCTCTTCTTCGTGACGCCGTCCACGTAGAGGCGGGGCCGCTTCCGGACGTTCCACCACGCCGGCGCGTCGAGGTCGTGGTGGACGAACTTCGGCGCCTCCTTCGGGAGCACCAGCCGAAGCTCCGTGTCGCGGAACGCCCCGAGCGCCATGCTGAACACGACGGCGTTCGTCGTGCCGTGGCTCGTGCCCAGCGGGATGCGGCGCCAGAGCGACGTGGCCATCGCCGTCGGCACGTCGTGGCGCTCCGTCGCGAGGCGGGCGATGTCGTCGACGAGGTCCTGGAACGCGAAATGCGCGTTCGGCGCACCCGGGATCACCTGGTGCTCGACCTGGCCGCCGTGGCACGAGAAGCAGTTGAGCGACCAGCGGCCCTGCGCGTCGACGACGTACTGCAAGGGCTGATCGGGCGCGTCGGGCCGTGGCGTGAGGCCGTACCGCTCGAACGTCATCGCCCGCCGCGCGGCCGGCGTCGCCGCCTCGGCCCGCGCGCGCAGCGGCGCCGGCCATACCGTGTACAGGTGGTCGACGTCGTCGTCCTCGAACGTGGAGGGGATGTAGGGCGTGTCGAGGATGTGGCGGTAGCCGCGTGCGGCCGACGGCACGAACGGTGCCGCCGGCTCGACCGGCGTCGCGGGTGCGGGCGCCGGCGGCGTGTCCTGCGGGGCGGCCACGGCGGCGCCCGCGAGCAGGACGGCGACGGTGAGGAGGGCGGCGCGGCGCACGCGAGGATTGTAGGTCCGGTCCCGGCGGGGGGGCGAGCCGGGGCTACGGCGCCCGAGGGCGGTTCTCGACGACGACGAGGTCGGCCCGCTGGGCGCCGGACAGGCCCTGCGCGAGCGCCCGACCGCCGCGCGCGAGCCACCGCGCCGCCTTCTTCTCGCGGGCGACGAGCACGATGCGCCGCGGGCCGTCCCACATCGCCGCGAGCGCGTCGAGCGAGAACAGCCGGCCGGCGCCGTCTTTCGTCGCCCACGGCTCGACGATCTCGGGTTGCTTGCCCGCGACCGCGACCCATAGGTCGGGCTGCGCGAATCGCAGGCCCTGCGGCAGCAAGTCTACGCAGACGACGAGGTCGTCGGGGCCCGCCTCGCGGACGAGCGTCGAGGCGAGCTCGCGCGGCGACCGCTGCGCGTCGAACTGGGCGGCCGCGAGGTCGATCCCCCACCACATCGAGGCCGCGGCGACCGCGAGCCCGGCGAGCCGCGCGCGGGGCGAGCGGCCGAGCCAGAGCCCGACGGTCGCCAGCGGGAGGCCCGCCGCGGCGAACCGCAGCGCGACGCCGTACGCGGACCCCGGGGCTCGGGCCTGCGGGTCGTCGCCCTGCGTCGGTCCCCAGGGTGAGAGCATGAGCGCCGCCCACGCGAACCCGCCCAGCAGCACCACGAGCCCGGTCAGCATCGGGCCGCGCCGGGCCTCGCGTGTGCCCGCCGCGTCCTCGAGGAGGGCCGCGAGTCGCGCGCCCGCGAGCACCGCCAGCGGTAGGAACATGGGGAGCGCGTACGTGAAGAGGCGGTTGCGTCCCGCCGAGTAGAGGACCAGCAGCACGACCACCCACGCCCACGCGAGCCGGTGCGCCGGGACCGGCCGACGCGACGCCGCCGCCACGGGTTGCGGCATCCGCGCGCGTGGCAGGAGGAGCGTCCAGGGCAGGAGGAACAGCGGTAGCACGGCCGCATAGAGCCAGACCGGCGCGAAGTCGCGGTGCCCTGGCTCCCGGAAGCGGCGGAAGTGTTCGTAGGTGACGAAGTGCTCGAGGTAGCCGGGATTCGCGCGCTCCATGAGCACGTACCACGGGGCCGCCACGACGAGCGCCGTCGCCCACGCGGTGGGGGCGACGAGGGTCCGCAGGGTCGCGCGCCACGAGAGGCCCGCCGCCGCCCAGGCGAAGGCGACCAGCGCCGTCGCGACCGCGGCCAGCGGCCCCTTGACCAGGAGGCCCGCGCCGACGCAGGCACCGAGGAGCGCGCGCCAGCCGAGCGCGGGGCTCGCGAGCGCACGCAGGCCCGCGTAGAGCGCGCCCGCGATCGACGCCGCGAGGCCCATGTCCATGGTGACGGTGCGCGAGAAGCCCATGCCGCCGCCGCTCGTCGCCACGACGACCGCCGCGGCGAAGCCGGCCCGGCGCGACCCCGTCCACCGGGCCGCGAAGAGGAAGCCGAGCAGGGCGAGCGTCGCACCCGCGACGAGGCACGGCAGTCGCGCGGCGAACGGCGTCGGCCCGAACACCGCGTACGCGCCGCACGCCATCCAGTAGACGAGCGGGGGCTTGTCCAGGAAGCGGAGGCCGTGCTCGCGTGGCGTCAGGTAGTCGCCGGACCGCACCATGTCGAGCGCGACGGTGCCGTACCGGCCCTCGTCGGCGTCCCAGACGTCCCGCACGCCTGCGAACACCGCGAGGAGGACGAACGCGACGAGCCACGCCGCGACCGCGTCGCCGCGGCGGGGCGGCGCGAGGGGGGGCAGGGGCGCCGGGGCCGCGGGCTGGTCGGCGGCGGGCGGGGCGGGGGCGGGGGAGACGGGCACGGGCATGGGATCATCCCGCACGCCCCCGCGACGGCGAAGCGCCGATCTCGCGGGGCCCCTCGGGCGAGTGGCGGAACGGCAGACGCAGGGGTCTTAAAAGCCCCGGGGCCTCACGGCCCGACTGAGGGTTCGACTCCCTCCTCGCCCACGTCGGCCCCGTCGGCGCCGACGGGGCCGTCGGCGCCGACGGATGTCGACGGATGCCGCCGGGTGCCGCCGGGCGGCGCGCGGCGCCCACGGCGGAGCCGTGGGGCGACCTCGGCCGCGTCCGTCGTGCAGCGCCCTCCCCGGTGGGGGTACGATCGGCGCATGAAGATCCACATTCGCTACTGCTCGGTTTGAGGCTACGAGTCGACGGCCGTCGGTCTGGCGGCCCTGCTGCTCGAGGAACTCAAGCAGAAGATCCGGGTGCTCGAGCTCGAGCCCTCGGGCGGCGGCGCCTTCGAGGTGCACGTCGACGGACGTGAGGTCTGGAGCAAGTTGAAGACGGGCGAGTTCCCCGAGCCCAAGGCGATCCTCGACGCGCTCACGGCGCGGACCTAGGTCGGTCGGGCGCGGAACGTCGGCAGGTGCGCGGGCGGGCGGGTCCCTCGGGGACCGGAGGGCACGGCGTCGTGGGCATCCTCGTCCAGGCCAGTCGCGAGATCCTCCACCGCAACCCGTTCCCCGTCGGCGACGCCCGCCACGCGGCGGCCGGGGACGAGATCCTCGAGGCCCTGCTCCTCGGCACCGACAGCGAGGGGTTTGCCGGCGACCGACGGCTCATGGCCGCGGCGCGTGCGATGCTCGCGGAGGCCGAGGGATTCGGTGCGCCGACGGTGGGCGAGGCGTATCGCCTCCGGAGCGCCGACCGCGTGGAGGTCCTGTTCCTCCGCGGCGGCGCCAACCCGCGGTCGATCCCCGGGCTCCCCGGGCGGTACGACGTCGGGGTCGTGCACGCCGTCGAGGTGACGCGCCGCGACGAACTCGCCTTCCGCACATCGCCCTGCTGGCGGCGGACGGGCGGGCGCGGCTGGATCCTGCTCGAGCCCGGGGACGGGCCGCCGGTAACGCGGAGCGCCGGCCGCGACGCGCTCGAGGCGGCGCAGCGCACCTCGCTCGAGCAGGGGCTCGCGTTCGACGTCGAGGCCCGGGCGTCGATCGCCCCCGTCGGCGCGGCGCGCGTCGACGTGCCCTTGGCCTTGCGGGCGACGTCGCTGCCGCGGTCCGTGCGCGACCGGGCGGCGAGCCCGCTGCCCCCCACGTCGTCGCTCGCCGACGTGATCGTGGCGCTCGGCGACGTCGCCGGCAGCTGCGACCGCGAGGAGGGCGAGACCTACGCGCGGGCCGCGGGCCGGCTCGTCGTGCGAGCCGCAAAGCTCGCCGACGTGGCCGCGCCGTCGGGACCTGCGTGAGCCTATCGTGCCCGGAGTGCGGCGCCGCCGCCCCGCGAGGCGCCGCCGTCGGTCGGGCGTACGCGTGCCCCGGCTGCGGCAACCCCGTGCTGCCGGCGGCGCAGCGCGCGCGCCCGACTCCGTCTGCGGCGCCCGGGCCGCGCTCGTCCGACGGGATGCCTCCCCGGGAGGCCCCGTCGTCGTCGAGCGGTCGCCGGACGCTGGGCCTCGCGTTGACGGCCTTCTTCGTCCTCGGAGCCGCGTACGTCGGCGTCTACGAACTCTTGACCGCGGAGGCGAAGCGCGAGTGCGCGGAGATCGTGCGCGTCCACGGCGCGGACGTGGTGGACGCGCTGGCGCCCGGGCCGCGCCCCGAGACGAGCGACGCCGTCGCGCTCCGTGCTTGGAACGCCGCGCGCGACCGGTACGAGTTGCGCATGCGCCACGAGGCGCTGACGCAGCGCGCCGACTGGTTCTTCCGCGGCATGCTCGCGGCGTTCGCGGCGCAGACGGTGCTCACCGCGACGGTCGCCGTGCGGACGCTCCGGGCGCCGGCCGTCCCGCGCGGCGGCACGCGCGGCGTCAGGAACCCGCAGACGCCGTCGCCGCACGGTTGACGCCCTCGGCTCCTGCGGGGCGCTCGGGGACACGAAGCGTCACGCCTTCCTTCGGCGGCACGCTGCCGGGCTTGCACGACCAGAGGAAATCGACGACGGTCGTCGTCACCGCGTCCTGGAGGTTCACCCAGAAGCGGCGGCGCGCGTCGGCGTCCCAGAAGCGCACTTGGCCGTGGTTCTGCGGGCCCGCGTGCGGCCAGATCGAGACCTTCACCTTCGCCGTCTCGCGGCGGTTGCCGGAGAGGTCGATGTAGCAGGAGGTCTCGATCTCGAGCGCGAGCGGCCCCCCGAGCCCGTCGAGGAGGGCGCGTTCCTTCCCTTCCGGGGCGAGGATCCACCGGAGGTAGAAGTTGTGGACGTCGTGGGTGGGCATCAGGTCGATGCGCATCCGGGCATCCTGTCGCGGGTCCCCGCCGCGATCCACAATTCCCCGGCCCGTGCGTCCGCCAGCCCGGGCGAGCACCGTCCGGGCGAACACCGTCCGGGCGAACACCGTCCGGGCGAACACCGTCCGGGCGAGCACCGTCCGGGCGCACGCCGCCGCGCGGGCAGACGACCCCGGCGCCGGGCCTCGCATCGCCGGGCGCTACTCGCAGCCGTTCGTCCCGTCGGGCCGGACGACCTTTCGCTTGTCGAGGATCGCCTTGCGCTCCTTCTGGCGGGCCGGGTCGTCGAGTTCCTTCACGATCGCCTCCAACTGCGCCGGGTCGGGGCGGACGAACTGGTAGACCTGCCGCAGCAATTGCAGCGGGCCGGCGCACCACGGGTCGAGCTCGCGCGACCTCTCCAGGCAGGTCTGGGCCTCGACGGGGTCCACCAGCGAATCGTCCTCGCTCTCGAGCAGGAGGCGGCCGACGTAGTACCAGCCCCGCGGGTCCGCGGGGACCCGGGCCACGTAGGCTCGGAGCTGCTTCAGGCCGTCGGTCTCTCGGCCGGCGTGGTCGAGCGACACCCCATAGCGCATCTGGGCGTCGGCCACGGAGTCCGCCTCGCGGGGGTCGATCGCGCCCGGGGTCTGGACCACGCGGAGGAAGCGCTCCCACTGGGCGAACGCCTCGTCGTACTTGTGCTGGTCGGCGAGGACGCTCGCGAGGCCGTACCGGACGATGGCGTCGCCGGGGTAGGCCTCGGAGAGGGTGCGGAACTCCGCCTCCGACTCCTCCCACCGGTCCGCGAGCCGGTAGACCTGCGCGAGGTTGCGGCGCGCGAGGGGTTCGCGGGGGTCGCCGGCCACAAGGGCGACCGCGAGCTTCGCCTGCATCACTGCCTGGGTGACGTTGGCCTCCCGTTGGTTCCCCCGTTCCGGCCGGGCCCGGAGCAACTGCGCGGTGTAGGCGACGCGGCAGTGGAACTCAAGGGAGCGGGCGGCTCCACGCATGAAGTCGGGGTTGCGGTTCTTAAGGTCGCTGAGGAGCCGCAGCGCCTCCGCGACGTTGCTCCCGAACGAGGCGTGCACGAGTGCTCGCGCGTACAGCGTGCGCGGGTCCTTGGCCGCGAGCGCCGTGCCGAGCAGCGCGTCAAGGTCGGCGAGCGAGGCGCGGGCGCGGTCCTCGGCACGACCCACAACGAGCGCCAGGGTGCGGTGGAAGACCCAGTCGGGGTTCCCCGGGTCGAGGCGGATCGCGCGCTCGAGGAGCGCGGCGGCGTCGATCGCGATGCTGGGGTCGCCGGCCTTCTCCGCTTGGGCGATCAGCGCGAGCGCACGGGTCCCGAGCGCCTGGGGTCCGTCCCCGGGCTCCCCGGGGCGGGCGCAGGCCCAGCCGCCGCCGGACGGCGGGGCGCCGGGGGAGGAGAGCGCGAAGCAGATCGCCGTGCCGACGCCGAAGCCGATCAGCAGACGGACGGGGCGGGCAGGACGGGCGGGGCGCAACGGGGCGGTCTCCCTCTCGGGCGCGCGCTCGGACAGGCGCCCAGGATCCAACGGGGTCCCTTCGGCGGGCATTCCGCCACCGGGGGGCTGGCGGTGGAGATCGCCCTCCGGTGAGCGTCGGACGTCGCGAAATGTAGCAGGACCGCACGGTGGGCGGGATGCGCGCGGGAGGTGGCGTTCGTCCGAACCGTAACCTGTTTCTGGATCATGGATTAGGTTGTTACGCATTCCCTCCGGGGTGGCATGGCGATTGCGTTCTACCTCCCCGGATCGGACGTCCCGATCCCCTGACCGCCCCCGCAAGCTGACGACCCGAGTCTCGCCCGAAGGAGCCTGTGATTCGCGCCTTTTGCTTGCGCCGCCGGATGCATCTTCCTATAAATCCGCAGCGATCTTCGGCCTTCCCGGCCCGCAGAGGAGCCTCCTCGATGTCTGAGCGCCTCAGGTTCGTTTCGTCGGCCTTCGCCCTCTCCGCCTTCGCGGCGGTGGCAACGGCGTGTGGTGGTGGCATCGGGGGCTCGGCCCCCGGGGACAACGTGCCCCACCCGCTCGTCCGGCAGTTCTCGCCGACGATGAGCCCGATCGACCTGAACAGCGGGGTCGCCAACCCGACGTTCACGGACGGAAACCTCCTCGTCTCCACCGATCCTGCGTATCCGGGCAAGATCGTGATCTTCTTCAACGTAGGGACGAAGATCGACCCGCGGTCGGTGTTTCTGCCGGGAGACCCGGCGAACCCGCTCGACCCGAGCGCGATCCAGATCCTGCGGTACATCCCCGGCACGGGGAACGTGCCCCTCGCCGCGGCGCCGAACGGGATCGTCATCCAGGACGACCGGATCATCTTCCAGCCGGCGACGCTGCCGATGGCGGACGGCCAGTACTCGATCGGCATCTTCGGGAACCTGAAGAGCGTCGAGGGCGACTCCGTCGACCAGGCCCCGGTGTTCCACTCCTTCACGGTCGGTTCGTCCGACACGATCTCCCCCGAGGTCGTGACGACGTCGCCGGTGAACAACGCGAGCGGCGTCGGCGCGGGCGTCCCGCCTCCGACCCCTCCCCCCGGCACGCAGGGCGTGGCGGACGTGCGCGGCGCGATCTTCGGCCCCACGAGCCCCGACCTCATCATCCGCTTCAACGAATCGATCGCCGCCTCCAGCGTCTCGCCGAACACGGTGAGCGTCGTGGACGCTGGCGCGTTCGTCCCGGGTGGCGGCGCGCCCCCGGCCGTGCCGTTTGCCCCCGGCTTCCCGAAGCTCAAGAGCGAACTCGACGCGTCGAGCCTCCCGTCGAACGGCTTTGAGGTCGTCTGGCGCGCGGACCCGCAGACGGGCGGCCTCCCCTTCGGCACCACCGTGGCGGTGACGGCCGTCGGCCGTGACGGCGGCGCCAACGCGGCCCCGCTGACGGACCGCTCCGGCAACCCGCTCGCGAACTCGTTCACCTTCCAGTTCCAGACGGTCGCCCCGCCGGCGCTCCCGGAGAACCCGGAGCCGGAGTACGCGATCTACTGGTCGGCGTCGGACCGCTTCGGCGTGCTCGACACGGTGAACCAGCGCGAGATCGCGCTGACCTTCCTGGGCCTCCAGACGACCGCGATCAACCGCAACAGCCTCCCGGCGAACACGGACAAGATCGCGACGAAGAAGACGCTCGGGCTCAACTTCGACCCGAACGAGATCTCGGTGGATGCCCGCACGAACGGCGTCTCCTGCCACACGTTCTGCTACGTGCAGTCGTTCCAGTCTGGCCAGGTCGTGATCATCAACACCCGCAACTCGCTGCCGGTGGCGCTGATCAACACCCCGAGCCCGGGCGGCCTGTCGAACCAGACGGGCGGCGGCCAGGCGGCCAACGTGCTGCTCGTGACGAACTCGTCGGCCAACACGTTCACGGTCTTCGACCTGAACAACATCACCCCGGGCATCCAGTTCCTGACGGGTTCGATCTTCGTCAACCAGGTCAGCCCGACCGGCAACACGCCCCGCTCGATCGCGATCTCGGCCCCGTCCTCGGGCGCCTACAACCGCGAGTTCCTGTCGGGCGGCCCCGGCATCCCGCTGATCCTGTATTGCGACTTCACGGATGGCGTCGCGAACACCGCGAACCTGGGCAGCACCGAGCCGATCAAGCAGTTCGCGCTCGGCACGGGGTCGGCCCCGAACGACGTCTCCATGACGCCGTGTTTCGGCCTGAACCCGATCCTGTTCGGCGCCATCTCCGAGGGTGGTCTCCCCGGCGACGGCAAGGTGACGTACTACATCGCGGGCCCCGGCTGCCAGACGGGCTCGTCGAACGGCGCCCGTCCCGACAGCCTCGTGGGCGACCTCTCGGGCTTCGACGCCCCGGCGGGCCTCGACAACCTCTTCCCGTTCAGCAACGCCGGCAACTTCTTCGCGATGGCCGAGTCCGGCTCCACGAAGAACCAGATCGTGACGCTGACGGTGCTCGGTGGCGCGATCAACACGCCGAAGGTCAACCGCGAGTTCAAGACGGGTGCGAACCCGGTCGCGATCGCGCACCCCTCGTCGTGGTTCTCGCCCCTGGCCGCCGGCTGGATCTGCCTCATCGGCACGCCGGGCTGCCCGAACAACCCGATCGCGTTCACGCCGCCCCCGTGCTGGTACGAGAAGCAGACGGAGCAGTTCCCGGTGCAGCCGGACCTCTCGGGTGCGCCCTCGATCTGGGTCTACGTCTGCGTCCGCGGCGCCTCGCGCATCGAGGTCATCAACTCGACGACGGGCTCCAAGGACTTCTACAGCCCGATCTCGATCCCGGGCGTCCGGAACGTCTCCGCGCCGGGCTCCATGTGATCTGATCCGGAGCGCGGGACGAGCCCGGTCTCGACCCCCTCGATCGACCCGAAGGCCCGGCGGCGCTGCCGCCGGGCCTTCTTCGTTCCCCGTGGGGGGCCGCCCGGGTGTCTCCTC
>Ga0163144_10005863_pt1 | contig 27254 bp, 23 predicted proteins | sample OliLak19BULKMAT1_FD_123175 | JGI IMG/M metagenome (GOLD analysis project Ga0163144, IMG submission 123175) | Freshwater microbial mat bacterial communities from Lake Vanda, McMurdo Dry Valleys, Antarctica - Oligotrophic Lake LV.19.BULKMAT1 | ecosystem: Environmental > Aquatic > Freshwater >... | reverse complement strand
TGAGGCGAGAGGTCGCCACGATCCACTTCGACCGCTTCACTCCTGGCTTTCGAGCCAGGCTTTCGGGGAGGCTTTCGGGCAAGGCTTTCGGGACGTGGTCAGTGAGCCTTGTCGGGTGTGTCGATCGCGTTGCCCCACTCGCGCAGCCGGTCCCGGTCGGAAGCCGCATAGAGCTCGTCAGACATATCGGCGACCTGATCCGCGACCCCGCCCACGACCTCAAACTCCTCTCCCTGCTGCGACAAAAGCCCCAGGTGGTGCGCCACGGCATCGAGCTTGGGCACCGTGCGATCGATGGCGGTCAAAAGGCCCTCCACCAGCTGCACCAGCGCGGCGCGCGATAGACCGTCATGCCAGGTCGGTTCCATAGGCCCTCAGTATATGGGCAGACCGCGAACGGCTGGTCGGGTTACGATTCGCTCCGCCAGATCGGACCTAACTCATGGAGACACGAATGAAACCCTGGATGAAGATCGCTCTTGGATGCCTCGCAATCTGCGTGATTGGGGCATTCGTTTTCGTGGCGGGCCTCGTGGGGCTCGGCTTCTGGGCCAAGAACAAGATCGAAGAAGTCGCGGGCGGAGGCCCGGTGGTCGAGGAAGCCCGGAGGACCGCGAATGCCGTGCCCTTCACCCGGCCGCCGGATGGCGTCATCGACGAGGCCCGTCTTGGCCGCTTCATAGAGGTTCGCGCTAGCGTCCACACCGTCTACGAGAAGTACAAGGGCGAAATCGAGTCGCGCATGACCCGGATGAAGGAGGGCCAGTCCTTCGATTTCGGCGACATCTCGACCGGCCTTACTTTCATGGGCGAACTGCAGAAGGCCGAAACCCTGGCCCTCGCGAAGCATCAGATGTCGGAGGCCGAATACTCGTTCATTGCCGGCGAGGTCTACAAGTCGATGTGGGCCGATATGGGTGGGGCCGAAGGCACCAGAAAGGCGATCAAGGAGGCCTCAAAGACCGCCCGGGGCGCGGTTGAGGCAATGAAGCGGGCCGAGGGTCTTCCTCCGCAAGCCCGCGAAGCCATGGCCACGGCCAGTGCCGAAATAGCCGCGGGCGCGAGCGATGTCGAGGTCCAGGTGGCCGACCTGATCACCGCACCCGAAAACGTCAAGCTGTTCAAGAAGTACGAGGCGGACCTGAAGAAGTACGCGATGCCGGGACTGAAGGTTTTCTTCGGCCCCGCCGAGAAGAGCGAACCCAAACCGAAGGGGTAATTCCTTAAAACGCCTCGAGCATGGCGGAAACAAGGCTTCGGGCGAAGGCCTGAGCAAGGCGGTCGACGCCCTGATCCTGCCGGTCGAAGAACGACGATGGATCGGAGCCCATGTCGTACTCGTCGCGGAAGACGAAGGCGTCGTTCTGCCAGATCGGCAGCAGCTCTCCCGGCTTGAAGTATTTCACCTTCGCGGTCAGCGTGATTGCGTAGCGGCTGGCGGTGGTCGAGCCGGCTCCGCCGGAGAAACCCACGGGCTGCGTCTGGTAGGAGACAATTTCTCCATCCACGATCGCGTCGACGCCCACCACACTCTGGACGATATCGATCTTCCCTCGCTTCAGGAGTTCCTCAATGACCTTCAGCGTGATCTTCTGGTCCAGGTTCGTCTGGCCGGTCCCGTCGCGGAAGATCGGCACCCCGAGCCTGCGAATGGAGGGATCGAATCCCCCGCCACGGCCGACCAGGGCATAGCCGCATCCCTGGATTGGCCCGAGCACAAGAAGCCCCGCCCCGGTGCGAAGGAATCCACGCCGGCCTATCGTAGCTTTTGTCATTTCACCACCAGATTGATCAGCCGCCCGGGAACGATGACCGATTTCAGGAGGGTCTTTCCCTCGACCTGCGCCTTGACCCCCGGGTCCCCAAGGGCGATCGTGCGATGGTCGTCTTGGGAGGCCGTCGTCGGGACCATAACGCGGGCGCGCAGTTTCCCGTTCACCTGAACCGCCACTTCCACAGACGCGGCGTGAAGCGCCGATTCGTCCACCACCGGCCACGGCTCGTCGACCAGACTCTTCGGATGCCCAAGGTCCTGCCACATCTGTTCACAGGCGTGAGGGGTAAAGGGGCTGAGCAGCAGTACCAGTGCGTCCAGGGCCTCAACGAGGGCCGCAGTATCCGACTCGCCCGAAAGCGAGTCCTCGAGCCGATAGATCTCGTTCGTCAGTTCCATCAAGGCCGCGACCGCGGTGTTCAGATGAATCCGTTCGTCGATGTCTCCCGTCACTCGCTGAATCGTTTGATGAACCTTGCGGCGCAGCGCGGCTCCATTGTCCGAAACGGAGCGGAACCCTTTGGCGGCCTTGGCAGCTTCGCCCGCATGCTTCTGCACGATTCTCCACACCCGCAGGAGAAAGCGATGCGGGCCCTCAATCCCGGTTTCGCTCCACTCCATCGACAGCTCAGGCGGCGCGGCGAACAGGATGTAGAGCCGCAGGGTGTCTGCGCCGTAACGCCTGATGACGTCGTCGGGGGCGATCGTATTCCCCTTCGACTTCGACATCACTTCTCCGTCTTTGTGGACCATCCCCTGCGGAAACAGGCGCGTGACCGGTTCCACCCAGTCGATGAGGCCGAGGTCCTTCATCATCTTCGTCCAGAAACGCGAGTAGACGAGGTGCAGGATGGCGTGCTCGATCCCGCCGACGTAGAGGTCGATCGGGAACCAGTGTTTGACCGCGGCCTGGTCGAAGGGTGCGGTATCCGTGTTCGCCGAGCAGTAGCGATAGAAGTACCAGGAGGAGTCGACGAAGGTGTCCATCGTGTCAGTCTCACGCCGGGCCGAACCGCCGCACCTGGGGCAAATCGCCTTCACAAACGACTCGACCTTCTCGAGGGGGTTGCCGCCCTCTCCCGTAAACGCTGCGTCGGCGGGAAGAACGACCGGGAGATCGGACTCCTTCACTCCGACCACACCGTCCTTCTCGCAGTAGACAACAGGGATGGGTGTGCCCCAGTAGCGCTGCCTGGAGATCAGCCAGTCCTTGAGCCGATAAGCGGTCTTGGCGCTGCCAAGGCCTCCCGCTTCGGCGTGCGCGATCATCTTCACGATCGCCACCTCGCTCGTGAGGCCGTTGAACTCGGCGCTGCCAGTGACTACACCCGGCCCGGTGTAGGGCTCGCTCATCGTGGCGCCATCCAGCGTCTCGCCCGACGGCTGGACTACGGGATGAATCCTGAGCCCGTACTTGCGGGCGAACTCGAAGTCGCGTTGGTCGTGCGCGGGAACCGCCATAATCGCGCCGGTACCGTAGCCCATCAGAACGAAGTTCCCGATCCAGATCGGAATCCGCTCACCGGAGAAAGGGTTCGTGGCATACCGGCCGGTGAAGAGACCCTCTTTCTCGACCTGTCCGGCGAGCCGGGCTCGGCGGTCCTGGCCGCGCAGTCGGGCCAGGGTCTCGAGGGTCGTCTTGTCCGCTTCGGCCATCAGCGAATCAACGCGGGGATGCTCCGGAGCCAGCACGCAGAAAGTGGCGCCGTAGATGGTGTCGATGCGGGTGGTGAAGACCCGGAGCGGATCTCCCCTTTCGATCTGGAAGGTGACCTCGGCGCCTTGAGATCGGCCCACCCAGTTCTTCTGCTGTTGCAGAACCCGGTCCGGCCACGCCTTTAGCTCCGCCATGTCGTCGAGCAACGCATCCTGATAATCGGTGATGCGCAGGAACCACTGTTCCATGTCGCGAATGACCACCGTGCTCTTGCAACGCCAGCACTGCCCGCCCTCCGCCTGTTCGTTCGCGAGCACCGTGAGACAGGAGGGGCACCAATTGACCGGGGAGTTGGCGCGGTACGCAATTCCCTTCTCCAGCATCTTCAGGAAGAACCACTGATTCCAGCGGTAATAGGAGGGGTCGCAGGTGGCGACCTCGCGCGTCCAGTCGTAGCTGAAGCCAAGGCGTTGGAGCTGTGCCTTCATCGAGGCGATGTTGGCGCGGGTCCAGGTCTCGGGATGGGTGCCGCGCTTGATCGCAGCATTCTCGGCGGGCAGTCCGAGCGCGTCCCACCCGATTGGATGGAGGACATTGAAACCGCGCATCCGCTTGAAGCGGGTGATCACGTCCGTGATGCAGTAGTTGCGGACGTGCCCCACGTGAATGTCGCCCGAGGGATAAGGGAGCATCTCCAGGCAGTAGAACTTCGGGCGGCTCGGGTCCTCGGACACCTCGAAGGTGCCCTCTTCGCTCCACCGTTTCTGGAAGCTGCGCTCGATCTCATCGAACTCGTACGGCCTGATCTCGTTGACCAATTGGGTTCCTCAGGGCAAAAATGGGCGGACGTGCGGTTGAAATCGGTGCGGCAGCGGAGTTTATAGGCCTTACCCTGTAGAATCCCCGGCTCCCGCCCCCGGATTTCGACAGGATCGTGAGTTTGTGTCCGCCACAAAGGCGGCCGCGACGAGCGAGACCGGGGGTCTTGTAGAAAAAGGAACTGCTCCCGCCATGAAGCCCGATATCCACCCCAAGTACGTTGAAGTGCCCGTCCATTGCGCCTGCGGTGCCAACTGGAAGACCCGCTCGACGAAGTCCGAGATCCGCGTCGAAATCTGCTCGACCTGCCATCCCTTCTTCACCGGCAAGCAGCGCCTCGTCGACTCCGCGGGCCGCATCGAGCGCTTCACCAAGAAGTTCGCGAAGCGCGCCGGCGCCCCCACCGCCTAGCTCAGGTTCCCTGGAAACAAATGCCTCCGTCGGGGTCTTCAGCTCTTTAACGCGTCCCCGGCGGGCCTCTCCGCTGAACGTCTGAACGAACCACGAAAGCCCTTCTGACCATGGACGCCATCACATTCGAGAAGCTGAAGGAGATCGAGGCGCGGCATAGCACGCTTGAGGCGGAGATGCTGCGCCTGGCCTCCACCAGCGGTGCCGTCTCTGATATCACCAAGACCGCCAAAGAGGCTTCCGACATCGTTCCCGTGGTCCAGATGTTTGGTGAGTACAAGCGGTTGTTGGCCGAGGTCGCGGGCGTCGAGGAGATGGTGAAAGCCGAGACCGACCCCGAACTTCGGTCCATGGCTCTTGAGGAACTCAAAGAGCTTCAAAAGAAAAGGGACGAGACCGACGAAGCCATCGGGCCCCTCCTGATTCCGAAGGATCCAAACGACGAGAAGAACGTCATCCTCGAGATCCGTGCCGGCACCGGCGGCGACGAGGCGGCGCTCTTCGCCCAGGAAGTCTTCCGCATGTACCAGCGTTTCGCGGAACGGCACAAGTGGAAGGTCGATATCGTTTCGATCTCCCGTGGCACCGCGGGCGGAATCAAGGAAGTGATCGCCATGATCGAGGGCTCTAAGGTCTATTCGAAACTCCGTTTCGAAAGTGGCGTCCACCGAGTCCAGCGGGTGCCCGCCACCGAGGCCCAGGGTCGTATCCACACCTCGACGATCACGGTCGCGGTGCTGCCGGAGGCCGAGGAAGTAGACGTGAAAATCGAGGCCAAGGACATCCGCATCGACACGTTCTGCTCTTCCGGGCCCGGCGGCCAGAGCGTCAACACGACCTACTCAGCAGTGCGCATCACCCACCTCCCCACGAGCACCGTGGTGTCGTGCCAAGACGAGAAGAGCCAGATCAAGAACCGCGAGAAGGCGATGAAGGTTCTCAGGTCCCGCCTGTATGAAGTCGCCCAGGCCGAACAGAACAAGGAAATCGCCGAGAACCGCAAGTCCCAGGTGGGCACCGGCGACCGCTCGGAGAAGATCCGCACCTACAACTTCCCCCAGTCCCGCTTGACCGACCATCGGATCGGTCTCACCCTGCACACGCTGCAGACCGCAATGGAAGGCGACATCGACGCCCTCATCTCGCAGCTTGTGGCCACCCACCAGGCCGAACGCGTCCAGTCCGCGCACTAGCCCCGGAGCCTGGTTGTGGCTCCCCTTTCCGTAGCCCGCCTCCTCGCCCTTGGGGCGGCCCGGCTGGGACATCTGCCGAATGCTGAACTTGATGCCGAGATGCTTCTTCGAGGCGTCACCGGCCTGAGCCGCGCCGATCTGCTGACCCGCTCCTACGAGTCGATTACGGAAGTCCAGACCGCCGCCTACGATGCCGCCGTCTCGCGACGCGAGCGGCACGAGCCGATTCAGTACATTCTGGGCCGCGCGGCGTTCTGGCGGGACGAGTTCGTCGTGAGCCCCGCGGTACTCATCCCCCGCCCCGATACCGAGATTCTGATCGAGGCGGTGGCGACGAGAATGAAGAGTGCCGGCACCCCTCGGCTGCTCGATGTCGGAACGGGCTCGGGCTGTATCGCGTTGTCTCTCCTCCGCGAACTGCCGACCGCTCGGGCCCTCGCGGTGGACGTATCGGTGAAGGCACTCGCGGTGGCGCGGGAGAACGCTCGCCAGCTGGGGCTCGATTCCCGGATCGAGTTCCGCATCTCGAATTGGTTCGACGGGCTGGATGGCTTCGAGACCTTCGACGCCGTAGTCAGCAATCCCCCCTATGTCGCCCGAAGCGATGAGAGCATGCTCGCGCCTGAGGTTCGCGACTTCGAACCGTCGCTGGCGCTATTCGCCGCCCAGGGCGACGATCTATCTTCGTATCGTTCAATCCTCGCCGGCGTGTTCCGCCACCTCCGCCCCGGCGGACTTCTGGCCTTTGAGGCGGGAATTGGCCAGGCGGCGCTAGTTGGCGACGAACTCTCCGCGGCCGGCATCTCTTCAATCGAGGTATTGAAGGATCTGGCCGGTATCGACCGAGTGGTCATCGGACGACGGAATCAGTGAACCTGCTGTCATTCCGCACCGCACTCCTGCGATGGTTCCGGAAGGCCAGGCGCCCGCTCCCGTGGCGGCGGACTCGCGACGCGTACCCGATCTGGGTCTCGGAGGTGATGCTTCAGCAGACCACGGTCGCGACGGTGATCCCTTACTACGAACGATTCATCGAGCGATTTCCAACTGTGGAGTCTCTTGCCCGCGCTGGCGAGGACGAAGTGGTCGCCCTATGGTCGGGCCTTGGTTACTACTCCCGCGCACGAAACCTGAGAATGGCCGCGGCCACCGTCGTCGAGCGGCACGCGGGTCGATTCCCGAAGGATCTCGAAACCGCGATGACCCTAAAAGGCGTTGGGCGTTACACCGGCAGCGCCGTAACCTCAATCGCCTACGGAACGTGCGCAGCGGTGGTGGACGGCAACGTGCGCCGCGTGCTCTCCCGCCTCCACGCCCAGCGAGGGCTCAGCGACGCGCGCGCCCAGGAACTGGCCTCGGACCTCCTCTCCCCGCGATTCCCCGGCGACTGGAACGAGGCCATGATGGAGCTGGGAGCGACGATCTGTACCCCGGCCGCACCGCGCTGCGAGGTTTGCCCGGCATCCAAGGGCTGTCAGGGCCGCGACCGGCCGCAGCACTGGAGCGAGGGAAAGCCTCGACGCCCCACCGTTCGAACGCGGGTCGACATGGTTCTGGTCAAGGGTGCTGGAAGGATCCTCCTGACCCGGACTCCCGCGGGCGAACTGATGCAGGGCCTGTACGAACTGCCGAACCACGGCCTGCCCGCACGGACGGGGGGCCACACAGACCTGCCGGAGAAGTACCCTGGATTGGACATCGAGCCCCAGCCCATCGCGACCGTTCGTCACGCCATGACTCACCACCGGATCGAGGCTCACGTCTTTCTCGGAAGGCTGAGGAATCCAAAGGCCGTAGGTGACCTCTCGTTCTTTCCTCTGAGCGGGCTTAACGACGTCCCCATAGGAGCCCTCACGAGGAAGGCTTTGGCCGCGATCGGCCTGAAGCGGAGGGAGTCACCAGGGATGTAGGGGCGGCCCTTGTGGTCGCCCTTTCGTGGTGGTGCGCTAGAACCTCTCGGGGCGGGCGGCCACCAGAAAGTCGGCCTTCGACTCGAAGTATTCGGTCACGCGACGGACATCGGCGGCGTTGAAGTCGGCCCCGGCTTCGGCCAGCGTGTCCCCCTTCTTGCTGACCTGGGCGACGCCAATGGCCTGCCCGTTGGAGATGATCGGAACCGTCACCATCTTCATGATGGGTTGGACCTTCTCCGAAACCTTCACACTCTCGAAGAACGAAACATGGCGGGCGAGGGGAACGTTGTTGTTGGCCTCGCTGTTCTTTCGAGTGAACACCGAGATGGCGATCGAGTCGCGTTTGGTGATTGGAATCGTTCCCATCTCGCTCAGCTTGCGGGGAGCGGCGAAGCGCAGGTACTTCCCGTCTCCGCCGGCGATCAGGATCCCTATTTCGTTGATGGGGCGGCCCAGAGTTTCTGCCGCCCCCCGCGCCACCAGATCGACCAGATCGAGGAAGAAATCCCTGGGATCACGGGCCGAATCGCGGGTGGCAAGCATGTTTGCCAGACGGGCGTCTAGGTCATTCATGAGGGGCTTCGAGTCGGGCCGAGAATCACTTCAGCCATAAAAAAGCATAGCATCGAGCCCATGTCGCCCCGGCTTCCTGTTCGGGCCGAGGCTCGCGCGCGATGCCTTGCGATTGGAGGGGCCTTTCTCGCGGCCGCTGGTCTCAGGCTTGCCCTGATCCTCCTGTTTCCGACCATCCACGGCGGCGATGCGACCGCCCGTCTGGCGAACCCGCAAACCCTGGTCCTCGGCTATCAGCTTCCGTTCCCGCAGGCCTTCGTGATCCTCGGCCGGCTCCTCGCCGACGATCCGGCGCTGGTGCGCTCGCTTTTCGCACTGTGGGGAGGGGTTCTGGCCGCCGGCGGCGTAGCGTTGCTGAGCCTGTCCGGGATTCCTCGATCGCCGCTTTTTGGCGCACTGTTGTTCGCAACCGATCCCTTGCTCACCCACTACTCGGTGGTGCCGTATCAAGAGCCCATAGCCTACGGTTTACTGATGTGGGCTTTCTACTTCGCGATCTCCTCACGGCCCGGGACCGGGGCGGTGCTGATGGCCGGGGCCTGTTTGTCGCGGTTCGAGACCTGGTTGTTCCTCCCGCTCTTCGCGTGGGTCTCACCGTCGCGAATCGCCACGCTCACGGCGACCGTTCCAGTTCTCGCCTGGACACTGTGGTGGCAAGGACTCGCCCCCGCTGGGCTCTACGTGCTCGATCTCGACCCCGACGCAGCCAGACTTCCGCGGGTGTTCTTTCTCTGGCGGAAATTCGTCGAATACTCGACACCGGTCATTCCGGCCCTCGCCATCGCCGGACTCGTCGTGGTCAAAAAACATTCCGGACCCAGGCTCTGGAAAACCCTCGGCGCCATCGCCCTTGCCCTGGCCGTCGTGGTAACGCTGGGCCACGAGTATCCGCCAGGGAGCGGTCAGATGTCCGAACGCTTGATCCACCTGCCGGTTCTGGTCGCCCTCCTGCTCTCGGCCGCGGCCCTCGCACACGCCGGCTCGCGATCGCCCCTGGCCTTCGTCCTCTGCCTCATCGCCACCCTCGGCCTGGGCACCCGCAACGTCCGATTCGAGGTCGAACTTCTAGAGGCAGCGGAACGGAACCCGGACCTCGCCCTGGCGAGAGAGGGGGCACGCGTCCTCGAAGGCCAGCGCAAACACGGTGAGTGCGTGGACGTCCAGGCGCCCGCGGTCGAGTCCACCCTGCTCGACGCCTACGTGGCCAAAGTGGCGGCGTCACTGGGAGATCGGAATCAGGCGCTCGCGCGGGCCCAGGCGAGTGCTTTGGCCTCACCCGATCGAGACCGACTCGCCGCCCATCTGCGAGCGCCGCCCGGGACCGTCCGCGGGGGGTTCGACTGTCCGCTCCTGGTGGTTATCGATGGCGGCATGGTCACGCCGGAGTCGCCTTCGACCTTCTATCGCCCCCTCGGGCAGATCAACGCGGGGCCGAGAAAAGCTCAGATTTTTCGCAAGTCGCCATGAGAGCCGACACGTCCAAACGGTACAAAGCCAAGGACCCCAGGCCCCGTCCCTGGTCGGAAGCGAACACCACTTCGCATCCGCTCGGTGAAAACACCGGGTCCACCTCGTTGGCATCGGAGTAGGTCAGGCGAACTTCCCCCTCGTCGGGTGCGGTTTGAAGGTAAAGATTCCATGAGCCTTCAGTGAAACGCGACGTGACCGTGGTGCCCTCTCTGGAAGTCGGAATATCGGGAACGCAGGGCCCACCCGACCCCTGGGTCGCCAGGCTCCGACCATCGGTGCTTGGCGTCCACCACCTGAGCGCCTCTCCGCAAAAATGCGGTCTCATCGCGGAGTATCCCGAGCCGACGTCGATCCGCTCCCAGGCTTCCGCGTTCCGACCCCACGGAAGTGCGGCAATCCCGGCGATCGCTCCAAACGCGACGACGGCGGCCGCCATGCTTCGGTTCAACACAGGCCAAACCACCACCAGGGCCAGAACGAGCAGGGCGAAAAAGCGGGCGAAGGCCAGAAACCAGAGGCCCCCCTCGGCAGATCGAAAGGCAAGAATCAGCGAGGAACCCGTTACCGCAGAAGCACAAAGCCACGACGCCAGCCGGGCACCCTGTAAGCGACCAGCGACGGCGGCCACAGGAACCGCGAGAAGGACCAGGTGATACGACGCGACGAAGGGCGACGCGGCGAGTGCGAAGGCCGTTCCCGCCCCCACCGCATCCAGAGGCCGATCGCGCTCTATGAATCTCCGGCCGCACAACACCCCGAGAACGATGAGCGAACACGCGAGAGCAGACCGGAGGAAGGCCGCCGCGAGGGGCGTATCCAACAGCGGCGACGGGTTCAGATCAGGCTCGAAGCGGAAAAGGCGATTGATCAACGACGACAGGCTCGCCCAACCCAAAGAGAAGGGGTCCTGGATGTCGCCCCGCGCCATCCACGGCAGAACTCGCGTGAAGAACTCCACAAACGGCTCTGGGCCGGCGAGTGCGGCGAGCAGCAGAGTTGGAGCGACGACCCCACAGGTGAAGCCCGCGAGCGATCGCAACCGGTCCCGATGAAGGAAGAGCGCGCCGAGCACCAGTGCATAGGGCTTGAAGCAGACACCGAGTCCTAGAAGGAAACCGCCCAGCCACGGCTGATTAAGGCGCAGGGCGAGGGCGCCCGCAATGAGGAGCGCGGCGAGGACCGGATAGGGCTGGCCGAACGCGAGTGCGTTTCGGACCGCGAGGGTCGGCGCCAGAACCACGACTATCGCGAGCCAAGGGTCCAGTCCCAATCGCACCAACAGCCAGGCCGTCAGGGCGAAGACGAATACCAGCAGGCCACTCCACAATCCCTTCGCCATATCGGGCGGTAAGCCCGCAAGGGGCAGGAGCCATAACGCATTGGCCGGCGGGTGCGGAACAAATGACCCAAGGCCGGTAAGACCGGCCTTCACCATCGCCGCCTCGAACCCATCACGGTCGTACAAGCCGCGGAGGCTGCCCCCGTGCGCCAGAGCAAAAGCGGGTGCGAAGTAGTTCGCGAAATCGCTCTGAGTGGGATCGGCGGCGGTGCGGACGAGCGCGGGAACTTGAACCAGAACGAGGGCGATGGCGAAAAGTCTCAGCCACCACCGCCCGCTTGCAGAAACGGGGCCGCTAGCCCATTCCGACGGTGCGGAAGGACCACCGCCCGTCGGACTGGAGTCTTTGCCTCTGCCGCGCAGACTCCTAGAACGCGGTTTCAATCTGGAGGACGCTGAACCGGCTCACGTTGTTGTTCGAAAGGCTGGTCTGACCTGAGAACTTCAGCTTCCAGACCACGACTTGCGCTCCGGGCAGAAATGAAGTGAGAGTGTGGCTCTTTGAACCGGGCAGGTCCACCCGCCGCGTCTGCACCCGCGCCGTGAACGCTACCCACTGCTTCAAATGGTAGTCGGCGGCGAGAAACCCGCCGGAGATACCGAGGGCCTCTCCCGTACCCGTTGGGCTCGCGAGAGACAACAAGGAGTTGCTGTTTCGCCCATACATGGCAACCCCGTAGAGGTTCAGTTTAGAGATCCACACATTGCCGTCCACCCCGAGGCGCACGATGTTGTCCTTGGCCACTCCAACACGGGAGGCATTCAACCGGGCCACCAGATCGTTGCGGCCAATGTAGGCGAAAGCCCCCAAACGGCTGGTGGCCAGGCGGCGAGAGGCGCGCAAAAAGAGATTGCCGTCGAAGCGGTTCGGATTCCCCACTCCAGACGACTCCGCCAGATCGACGTTCGCCCGGTTGTTCCGGCCCTTGACCAGGGATGCGGAGAGGTGCGTCCTGCCGATCTCGCCACCCACCTCAAAACCTTCCTGGTAAGCACCGATAGTGTCCGACTCGAGGCCGGTATTGGTGGAATAGATCGGGTACGGGAGCAGATGAGGCATGCGCGTCTGAGTCACGGGCAGATCCAACTCGAAGCGCCCCGCGCGCGCATAGAGCTTCCCTCCGGGTTTGAAATCCCAACGCACCCAGGCGTTGTCCGGGTTGATATGAACGGTGTTGCCACCGTTTCGCAACCAGGCATCATCCACCCAATACGAAACGCGAGCGCCAAGATTGCCAGCGGACAACACCTTGAGGTAGCCGATATTGCTCGCGTCCCGCCCCTCGGGCATGTTGCGGGTTCCGAACAGGCGGCCGGAGATGGGAGCACTCTTGATCCACGCGCTGCCCAGGAACTTGTCTTCGGTCTCCAGTCGGTAGCCCCGCTCTTTGAAGCGCTCGCCCATCCGGTTCAGCTTCGGAAAGATTTTGTGGCAGAAGGTGCAGGACACCTCGTAGCGACGCGCGAAAGCGGGGACGGCAAGGGCTTCAGCCGCGAACCCGCTGAGACACAGACCCAGCAACGCTGCGCGGAGTGAGGATAATTTCAACTTGGGTTCCCTCCCGGGATAGGTACGATTGGACAGTGGAATGAATGAACGGATAATCGCGGGATTCTAAGGTCTCCCGAAGACCCATCCGCCAGGCCTCTCTGCCGTTAGAGTTGCGGCTGCCCAATGACGCGACTCCGCTCCCTGGCCCGGCGGGCGGCCTTCCACCTCTGGTCCCTCGCGGCGCGCCGCGATTTCACCCGCCCGAGCGGGTGCCGCGTTCTCGAACTGGACCTGGTGGTCCTGCCCGGCGTTCTCCACCCTCGTCACTTCGCGTCCAGTCGCTTTCTGGCCGCCTACGCTGACGCACTTGACCTACGCGGCCTCGCCGCTCTCGACCTCGGAACAGGATCGGGGCTCCTCGCCATGGTTCTGGCGCGCCGAGGGGCGGAGGTGATGGCCGCCGACGTCGACCCGGTGGCGGTGTCATGCGCCACCGAGAATGTCCGCAGGAACGGCTTCGCAAATCGCGTCAGCGTGGTCGAGTCGGACGTTTTTCAGAGGCTGCCGGAAGACCGACGATTCGACCTGGTCCTCAGCAACCCGCCCTTCTTCCCTCGCGACCCCACGCACCCCGCCGATCGGGCCTTTGCCGCGGGCGCCACGAACCGGTTCTTTGCGGATCTCGCGGCCACTTTGGCCGGCCGATTGAACGCCCACGGGCGTCTCATAATGGTGTTTTCCTCGGACGCAGATGTGGGTCCGGTGCTGGATGCCCTGGCCGCTCACGGATTCGTGGGCCGCCCACTGCGCAGTCATCGTAGCTTCTTCGAGACGCTGACGATCTTCGAGTTCACCGGCTTTGTAGAGAGCGCCCAGGTCGCAGACTCGGAAGCTCAGCGCACGTAGCCAAGGGCGCGCAGCCGTTCCTCGATCCCCCGATCCGCAGGCGCGTCCGTTGCCGAGCGGACTGAGGCAATCTTCGCAAGTCGACGACCCATCGCGTCCGCACGGGTCGGCTGCTTCATGGCCAGATCCTCCGCTTCCCCTTGGTCAATCGAAAGATCGAACAGCCTTCCTGCCCCCCCGCCCTCGATGTACTTGTACGGCCAGTCCACAAGAGCCGACAAGTCGCCCCGCGGATAACTCGCGGGGAGCGCGCCCTGGGGCCCGGGCCGGTGCTCCATCACAACCTCTCGCCGTTCGCCCAGCGGGAGGGCGTCGAGACCGGATTCGACCTTGAGGCCGGCAACGCCCGCCAGATAGCCAAAGACATCCGCCGATTCCACCAGCGCCTCGCTGATGGAACCCGGCTTGAGCCCAGGGCCTCGGATGAAAAGAGGAATGCGACCCACTTCCTCATCCAGGGAAGTGCGATGGCCGAAGCGATCGTGCTCGCCGAGCGACTCGCCGTGATCCGACGTGATGACGACCACTGTGTTCGCACCACGCGGTCCCGCGGTGATGTCCCGCAGAAGATTGTCCAGGCTCTGGTCCATGGTGTAGAGGGCCTCGTGGTACCGAGCGCGGAGGAGTGCCGCTTCTTCCGAAGTCGGGCGACCCTGCTTCAGGTAGCGGCCCAGTACCTCCGTTTGCTCCTTTTCCAGGGAGAGACCGACCGGCCCAAACCGGCCGAGGTCTTTGGGGTCTGGAATCCAGGGAAGGTGTGCTTCCATCAGATTGACGAAGAGAAATCGCGGACGGTCCTCGGGCCGCCGCCAGAACTTGAGCGCCTTGTCGACGACCCACGGCGCTCTCATCGATGGTCCAGGAAACCTCGCGGCCAGGGGTCGCAGGAGACCACGTGGGAACCGCGCGATGATCTCGAAGAACCAGGGCCTGAACGCCAAGGGTCGAAGCGGTTCGATGTCTACCTGCTCGAATCCCCTGAGCAAAGGCTCCCCGCGGCCAAAGACGCCGAAGTTTGCTCCCGAGGCGGCAGTCGTGTATCCCGCACGACGCAGCCTCTCGGCCAGGAAGAGGTCCGGTGAGGCACGGTCGTGGGCAGCGAAGCCGGAGTCATAGCGATGACGACCCAGGCGAAGACCGCTGAAGAGGGAGGCGTGCGCGGGAAGCGTCCAGGAGCCGTTCGTCCAAACCCGCGTGAATGTGGTCGCCTGCCCGGCGAAGTCGATCAGGCGGGGCATGGTGGAACGGTCGTGGCCATAAGGAGGCAGCGACCGCGCGCGAACGGTATCCAATACGATCAGCACGATGTCGGGATGACTGGCACCCGAAGCCGGCAAAGGTACCGGGAGAGCCGACATCGTCCCGCGGTTCCAAAGGGCCACACTGATCACCGGCCCCAGCAGAAAGACCCCACCGGCCTTTGGCCAGCGAGCTACGAAGCCCCGGAGCAGAGCGAAAGCGAGAAGCCCCGCCAGTACCCCAAACAGCCTCGCCCGATCAGCTCCACAAAGCCGTGGTGCGAGTACGGCCGGGGCAAATCTGCTGCCGAGAATGGGCAGAACGACGCCCACGGTCAGTGCGAATAGAAAGGGAGGCGAGCCAGTGCGGGGCTCAGCCCACCTGGCGAGTCCCCAAATGAGGACCAGGGCGACGGGGACCGCGATGAGCGAGGCCCAGTCCTGCAACTCGCTCGCGGTTGCGAGGTTCGGAACCAGCCTGAGCGCGCCGATCAGGAAAGGAAGCCAGAGATCGAGGCCTCTTGCCGGCGACAGAAGAAAGCCGACCAGCGCCCCCAGCAGAGCTGCGGGAAAATAGACGACACCCGCCCATACGAAGAAGGCCAAAGCCGCGCTCGATGGCCGCGGGTACCCGGCGACCGCCTCAGTCGCGGCGAGGATCATCGCCGACACCAGGGCGGCAAGCGCGGGCCGTGTGAAGGACACTAGAACCCCGCGGTCTCCGGCCGCTGATACCGGAAGAGCTTCTGCAAGGCGCGGAGTTCCCACGGAGCCGAGTAGAAGCCGGTGGCGTAGCGCCAGGACGAAAATGCTCGAAGAACCCCGCGACGCCATCCCGACAGGCGTGGATCGGTCGTGGTGGGGTGATACGCGTTCAGCACCCGTTCGAAGTTTCTGACCCGCGTCCGATCCCTCCTCGCCATCCACGGCAGTCGGTCCGAGCGCCGCCGCGAGACCTCCCCCCAATTGGAGGACGTCCACTCTTCGAGGGTCCGCGGAAACGTGAAGCCTTTCCCCGCGGCGGAGTCCAGCAACGCGCCCGGCACCGGAACCGGCGTGTACTGATACAGGATGATCTCGGCCTCGGGATGAGCTTTCTTGACCCGACGAACGAAGGCCAGGGTGTGCTCGATATCCCGGGCGGGGTCCGGAGGATTTCCGAGGACGAACGAGAACTCGGGAACAACCCCGAGCGAGCGCATGCGAGCCGCGAGATCGAGAGTCATCTCGGGGGTGAGGGTGCCTCCCTTGTCCATGCGCGCCAAAGTCTCGCGCGAACCCGACTCGGCTCCCAGAAAAATCATCCTGAGGCCGCTACGCACCATCGTCTGCCACGTCGTGTCGGAGAACTTGAGCAGAGTATCGATTCGGCCTTCGCCCCACCACTGGAAGCCAAACCCGTCGATCCGCTCCGCAATCTCCCGGCACCGTTCCTCGTGAGTGAAGAAGTTGTTGTCGTAGAACTCGACGGCGTCCACCGACCATTCATCGCGGTACCGTCGCAGGGCCTGCTCGATTCGAGTGGCGGACTGGGCCCGCCAACGACCAGCGGCAAGGCTCACCACACCGCAGAAGTTACAGAGGAACGGACATCCGTAGCTCGAGTGATACCCAAGCGTCCGTCGGCCGAGGAAAGTTGGCCGTGGATAGGCGTCCATCTCCAGGCGATGAAAAGGAAAGGGCGGCAAGGCCTCGACGTTCGGGACTCCCGCCACCGGCCCGCTCGCCAACGTCCCGTCGGTTCTCCGGAATGCCACTCCTTCAGACGGCGGCGCCTCCCTCGGGTTCTGACCCGACGCGATTGTCCTCAGAAGTCCCTGAATCGCGAACTCGCCATGACCGCGAATCGCGTAGTCGACAAAGCCCCCGGTCAGGCAGGCTTCCGTATGTTCGGTCGGGAAGTACCCGCCCCAGATCAACACTACGTGAGGGTGGGCCGCGCGCAGGGCGCGGGTCCGGGCGAACGCATCCTCGAGTTGAGGGCCGGGCATCACGCTCATACCCACAATCGTAGCTCCGGCCCTCAGGCCGCGGCCGAGGGCCGCGTTCGCGTCTTCTTCCGCGTTGCCGTCGATGATCTCGAACTCGAACTCCCCCTCCAGCATGGCCCCGATCGCGAGGAGCGAAAACGGCAGGATCCGCTTCCCCGCGGTGTTCGACTTCGGGTTGTACAGAAGAATCCGCATCAGGCCCCCTGGTCGCCGAGGGAGAGAGTCAATTGATGACGACCGGCTCGGCCGAGCCCCAACGGGACTTCAGGTGCTTCCACAGCCGCAGGGCCCAGACCTCAACCGGGAAGCCCACGGCCAGCCGTCTCAACCGGGAGCGGGCGAGCCCCTGAAGGATCCGCCGGACCAGATCCTTGAAACCGGCGGGCCGATGCACCACCATCTTGCGCGCGGAGTAGCCGATCCTGATGTAGTCGCGGATCCTCTGAATCCGCGCATGAGCTTTCCCCTTGAGCCACGGCAGCGTCTGGATTTTCGGGTAGAAAGCCGCCCATTCCTCGAGCGACGCGGGCTCGCGAACCCCCAGCCGAACCGCCTCCGGGAAAATGGGTGAACCCGGATAGGGCGAGAAGATGTTGGTGAAGAAAGCCGCGTCGGGGTTGCGGCGCCCAATCGCATCCACCATCGCGATCGTGTCCTTGAGGTCCTCGGCCTCCTCTCCGGGCAGGCCGAAGATCAGATTGAAGGACGCCTCGACACCGGCCGCGTGGCATCGCTCGGCGGTCCGGTACGCGGTTTCGAGATCCAGTCGTTTGTTGACGGTCTTCAGGACTCGCTTCGAACCCGACTCGATGCCGAAGAAGATCCGCTTGAGACCGCTCCGGCGCAGAAGGCGCAGTTCCCCGTCACTGAGACGATCAATCTGATCGGTCCGGGTCTGAATAAAGTACTCGAAGCGGGTGCCCTTCAGCAGCAGTTTTTCGGCGATCTCCGTGGCCCGGTCGCGGCGCACGAGGTAGTTGTCGTCGATGATGTCGATGACGTCGAGCGAGTACCTGGAGGCTAGTTCCGCCATCTCGTCGACGGTCTGATCCGCGTGAAGTGGCTTCCAGTTCCGGCCATAGACCGAAGCGTTCGAGCAGTAGGAGCAATCCCACGGGCAGCCATGCGACGAGCAGTAGAGAATCCACCGGAAGCCATGACATTTCTTCGCGTAGCGCTCGAAATCCACGATCTCGAACGGGCGCCGCGGAAGGGCATTGATGTCGGTGTATCCGCGAGGGGCATTGCCCACCACTTCCCCCCCCCGCTTGAAGAACGAGCCCGCCACTCCGGTGAGGTCGCGTTCACCGGAATTCCAACGCTCCACGATCTCCAGCAGGGTTATCTCACCCTGGCCCTTGACCACGGCATCGAAGAGCGGCGACTTCAGGGTCTGCTCGGGCAGAATCGAAGGATGCCAGCCACCGGCGACGATGGGCAGTTCCGGACGCGCCGCCCGAACCACCGCCGCCACCTTTACCCCCTCCGTGATCATCGGCCCCGTCACCATGCTGACCCCGAGAGCGCAGGCTCCGTCAAGGGCCTTCAGCACCGCGTTCTGGGGATCCGCCTCGACCGCCGAGTCGACAATTCGTACCTCATGCCCACTCGCAACCAGAGGTGCGGCGAGGTGAATCAGGGCCAGGGGCGGGGCCGCTTCATCCGAATAGTAGGACGGAAAAAAGAGCACCACCGGTTTGGGGGGCACGCCCACGACTAGTCCTCCGCAATCATCGGCTGCTGGCGCGCCTCGACCCCGGTTCGGAGTCGCTTCGAGAGATCCACTAACCGACGCTCAAAGTCGAACCGATAGAAGTCGAACCGAACGCGCTTCCTGGCGAACCACCGGGCCACCCGCTTTCCGAATCCGCCCGAGGCCGGCTCAAACGCGTGACGGATGTAGAAGTTGTAGCGCGGTACGAACTTGCGAACCGGCTCGGAGATCCACGGACCGATCGAGTGATCGAGGTCAACCTGCTCCCAGTCTTCAAGTCGCTTGGGCGGCTCGAAACCCAGGGCAGGCATCCGGGTCGACAGCTCGGTGCCGGGATAGGGCGCGTAAAAATAGATCGGAGTCTCGAAACCACCGTCGATCTTTCTGAGGGCCTTGACTGTGCGGTAGGTCTCGGCGAGCGATGATGCCGGTTCGTTCGGAAAACCGGCGATGAAGGAAAAGCGCGCCCCGATGCCGGCCCGCTTCAGCATCTCGGCGGCCGCGATGACCTCCTCCACCAGAGTCCCCTTCTTAATGTTCTCCAACACCTCGCGGGAGCCGCTCTCGGCGCCGACGTTGACCTTGTAGCAGCCGCTTTCGCGCATGAGGTCGAACTGCGCCGGGGTCATTCGGCAGAGGAGGTCCGCGCGGCCGGTGCCAAACCACTGCACCTTCGCTTTCACGTCGATCAGGCCGCGGGCGATTGCTTCTGCGCGCTTCAGATCGGTGAAGAAGTTGTCGTCGTTGAAGAACACCTGGTCGAGCCTATACCGCGCCTTGTGCTCGGCAAGCTCCGCTACGACCCGAGGTGCGGCAAGGCCACTCCAGCGCTGCTTATAGACCATGGGGTCCGCACAAAAGGCGCACTCGAACGGACACCCCTGCGACGAGCAATAGTCGAGACGCCGCGCCTTGCGATGAGCGAAGTACTTCTCCATGGGCACCAGCCCGAAGTCGGCGCGTGGAAACGAATTGACGCTCTGGAAAGGCCGTGGCGGGTTCTGAACCACCACACCGTCGCGCTTGAAGGCGATACCGCCTACGCCGTCGAGGGCCTGGCCGGCCGAGAGCCGCTGCACGATCTCCCGGAAGGTCTCCTCGCCCTGACCGCTCACGCAGACATCCACGGCGGGTGAAGCCAGGCACTGTTCGGGGAGAAGGGAGGGATGCCACCCGCCCCATATAACGGGGAGAGAGGGGTTGCGCCGCTTTACCGCGCGACTGGCGCGCAAAGCGTCCAGAATCGGCTTGCCGGTCAGAACGGTGACGCCAAGACATACGGCGTCATCGGACATTTCGGCGAGGGTTGCCTCCGGGGTGATCTCGATTCGGCCGTCGATGACCTGAACATCGAACTCAGGCAACATCGAGCCGATATGAATCAGCGCCAGGGGCAGGATGTGGCTCTCCCCTCTCGGGTTGTAAAGGAGGACCCGAGGTTTCTTCACGCGGAAGGCGCCTCGCGCCGCAGCCGGATTCTTGAAACCACTGCCGCTACGCGCGCGGTGATCGAGGAGACTCCGGGGAGGTATTTAGGGCAGACGCAGGTCGCGCAGATCGGGTTCCCGGGGCCGAGCCCGTGCAGAGCGCGAGCGTACTCGGCGGACTCCCGAACCGTTCGAAGGCCGGGACCTGCTTCGGGTCTCACTCCCGGCTGAAAGAAGCACGGACGAACGCCTCCGTCCACCTCGACCACGGAGGACCACTCCGGGGCATTGCAGCGCGGCGTCGCGGCCACGGCGTGCGAGAGAAATCCATCAGCCATCGCCCGTAATTTTGGCCCATCTTCGAGGACAAAGTCGGCGGTCTGGCCGGTTTTCTCCAACCGCGCGATCCCGAGCCTCAAGGCCGCGACTTCATCGACGCCCGGCCGAAGCGATCCTCGCCTTGAAGGATCGCCGCCAAAGGCCGGACTCGAGACGTCAACAGGAAGGAACGAGAGGGCATCGAGGCCGAGGGCCCGGGCCGCGTCGACCGTTTCTACCACCGATGCGGCATTCCTTCGAGAGATCACCGATCGCCCGATGAGACGCGGCCGAGCGGTCAGGTCCCGCACCGAGGAGATGGAGGCGCCCAAGCGCGCGAAGGCACCCGGGCCGCGCACCGCGTCGTGGGTTTCCTTTGCTCCCTCGATGCTGACATAGACCTCGTCGGCCAGCGCGAGCCACGAGCCGGTGCGGGCCAGGCCCAGGCCGTTGGTGGCGATCTGTACCGACAAACCCAGGCTGCGGGCGTCGCGAACCAAGGGCTCGAGGTGATCACACAGCAGCGGTTCCCCGCCCGTGAACAGGACCGCTCGCGCCCCGAGGCGGTGAGCCTCTCGCAGGATGTCCCTTCGCTCGCTCAGCCCCAGTTCCCGCTTGGCGCGGCCCCCGTGCTGCTCCCAAATCGAACAGTGCGCGCAGGCTTGATCGCACCGATTGGAGACGTGGAGCACGAGAAGCCGAAGGTCCCGCGGGATCATCGGATCGTGAACTCGAACAGAGTGTGATCTCCGCGATTACGAAAACGGGGGGCGGTCCGGAGCAGGCATTCCGCCATGGCCAAAAGGCCAACAAGAATCGGCCACCGGCGCGCGAAATCCACATACTGTGGGCCTGGAACCAGGCACCCCAGCGCTTCGACCCGGTCCACGGTCGCGAATCGGTTCAGGGAGCGCCGCACGGTGTGGGCCTCGGGGTATTCGACCGAAATTGGAGCGCCCCCAACCGATACCTCGGCGACTGGCCCTCGGCTCTCCATCTCCGACGGGCGTCGAAGCTTCGCCGGCATCGGGCGGGGCCCCATCAAAACCACGAGACCTCGGCCGACGGAAGTCAGAACAGACTTGACCCGGTCGGTCCAGAGGTCGAGCGGAACGCAGTTGAGTGCGCCGAAGTTCGAGATGACCACATCGAAACCCGGCGATTGCGAGTCCAGACTCTGGAGCGGGCGGCACTCGAACGTGGCCGTCGATGCATATCGCGCGGCTTTCCCTCGCGCGACCTCGATCATGCCGGGCGACTCGTCGATCCCGTGGATCCTGTGCCCCTGCGCGGCCAGCCAGATCGCATCTTCGCCGGTACCGCAACCGATGTCGAGAATACGGGAACTCGGAGCCGCCACCTTAGACACGCGCTCGGCCAGGCGAAAGCGAAACAGCCGGCCCGTGGGCGAGGCTCCGAAGGAGCGGTCGTAGCTCGCCGCCAGGGCGTCGAACGGAGCAGACGCCGGGGAGGCGCTCAGGCCTGCCGCCTTTGGGCGACAATCATCGGGAATCGCGCGGTTCTGCGCCCGTGCCGGAAGGTCTCGATGATATCGCGACCCATTTCGCGGAGACGGCTGGGCCAGCCCACGAGGCGAACGTCGAAACCGCTGCGCTCGAGCAGCTGGCTGAGTTCTGACACCGTGAAATAGCCGGAGGCGGCATCCCGGCAGGGCGCATAGCCGTAGCGATTGAGGAAGTCCTTCCGTTTCTTCTTCACCATCGCCTCCCCATCGGCCGAACGGCGATAGATCGGCGAGTCCAGAATCACGATGCTCCCGGAGGGCTTGAGAATGCGGCGAGCTTCCGCCACCACGTTCTGGGGACAGCGCGCATAGTGAAGCGCGCCGTTCAGCAGCACCACGTCGGCGCAATCCGCGGCGAGCGGAAGAAACTCCATGTCCGCCTCGATGCGTTCGATCGCGGGCCCGGGCCCGCGATCCTCACCGAGGGCGGTCAATCCGTCGTGGCAATCGAGGTTGATGTCAACCGCGGCGACCGAGTGGCCTCGCTCGGCCAGACGCTGAGCCGCCCAACAACAACCCGCTCCCACGTCGACAATCGCCTGAGCCTTGGGGCGTTCACGGGACAGCCAGTCCAGAAACCGGCCGAAATGACGGGCCCGCTGCATCCAGATTCTGGCCTGGGCATGACGCCTCGGAACCCTGGGCAGATCTGAGGAATGCTGGAAACCCTCGTCCGCCCGCACGCGGCAATAGAAGGCAGTGGCCGCGGCGAGTTCGGCCTGACGCTCATGACCCAGAAGGCGGTGCACTCCTGCGAGGGTGGCGAAGAACGCCTCCTCCCGGCTGCACTCGAGTCCGCCCCACGCCTCCTTCAGTGGGCCGCCGCATTCGGGACAACACAGCGCGGAAATCCAAGAACCCGCATGCGCGCGAACCTGGGGTTGGGTCTCTAGATCCATGGCGGCGCTTCCAATCCGACCTTCTGCAGAGCGTCTTGAAAAAGTCCCCTCAGGCGGGGGCGGTGATCCGTGGTGTGAAGTCTCACGACATGTTCCGAAAGCTCCACCCCCGGACTTTCCGGGAGACGATGACGGAGGTAGGGTCTTTGGATCATTCGGGCGGTGACCTCGAGAAGAGAGGCTCTCGATGCGGCCGGTCGTTTCGTGTGGGGCGGATTCTGCACGCGAGCCCTTGACGGAAGGAAATTGGGGAAGATCGGCTCCACCCAGGGGTTCGCCCGAAGCAGATCCTCAAACCCGGTCTCGTCGGTCAGAGGCCTCAGGCTGATCAGCTCAAAACCAGCGTAGAAGTCGCGCCAGGGCAGAGCCATCGCGGTTTCGTCCACCATGTAGTTGAGGCAGAGGACGCGGCGCCAGCCCCGGGCTTTGGACACGAGCGTCGCCACCAGCAGGGTCCTCCACAAAACTCCCTGGTCCGTCACCGCGAAGATGTCGATGTCGCCATCGTCCGCCGAGTCGTGCGCGCAACCTCCCGACAATGCGGCAAAACGAACCCCGGCCAGCCGTCGAACGAAACTAAGAATCGCGCGATGACGACTCAGCAGGTCTGCCGTGGCCTGCGCCCTCATCTCCCACCGGAGCGCCATCTCCGTGGATTCGGTCGAAGCGAGCCAGACCCTCCCTCCCGTTTCGCGGACCAGACCCTTGAGCCGACCCTCCAGCGCGCGGCGCATCTGACTTTCGGAAGCGCTGGCACCGACGATGCGGGATCGAAGCTCGGCGGTCTTGATGGGAGCGTCGAACACCGACGCGTAAACCACCGGCCAGAGGATCCCCCGCTCCAGAGCGTCCAGGCCCTGGACGGGAGCGGAGTCGCCCGGGAGGAGCCCGCTCACGCGAGTCCGTTCGCTTCCGCCCCACGGAACAGTAAGGAAGCCCCGGACGCCGCAAACAAGATGGCCCCGATCACCACTTGAGGCCCGAGGGGCAGCGGCCAGGCGATCAGAAACAACGCCATCGGGATACAGGCCCCGATCGCCGGTATCAGCGGTCGGGCCACTTCGATGCAGGCATGGCCGCGAGTGTGTCTTACCAGTGACACAAACAACAACAGCTCGGCTCCCGTGAAAGAAAGCGCGGCGCCGGACAGGCCAAGGAACGGAACGAGCAGCAGCCCGAGTCCCGCGGCGACGCTCACCCGCATCGCGGTAAGACGCGGCACAATCGCGGTCTGCCCGGCCGCGATGAGGATGTTGAACAGTGCCGCGTTCCCAAAACACAGGAACATCGCCACCGCGAGAACGCGAAGGGCCTGGGCTCCGTCCACGAAGCCTGGGCCCAGGATGGCCAGAACACCGGGCGCGCACAGGGCGAGACCCACCGCACACGGCACCCCCAGCCAAACCACCAGACCGAAAGTCCCTTGCGCCGCGCCCCGCGACCCTCTCAGCGAATCGCGGGCCACCGAGGGCAGGGCGCCGGCCGCGATGGCGGCGGGCAGGGTCAGCAAAGATTCAACGATTTTGATCGCGCCTCCGAAAAGGCCCACAGCACCCGCCCCCTGGAAGGCCTGCAGCAAAAACAGTTCCACTCGAGTTGAGAAGATCGCAAGATAGCCGTTCACGCCCATGGGGGCCGCGTAACGAAGAATCCCCTGGACGGTCGTCGCCGGGGGCGCGCCTTCATCCACCCCGGATCGAGCCCGGACCAGAATCGCCGAAAGCACGATCGCGGGGGCTATCGCGATCGCATACGACACCGCCGCCCCGCGAAGACTAAGACCGAACGGTGCGGTCACAACGCACGCGACCAGAGCAAATCGGAATGTGAACAACAAGAGCGCCTCATCGGCTCGCCGGCCGAGGGCCCGCAAGGCGGAGCCAGAGATTTCGATCCAGGTGGCTCCCAGGAAGTGAATCATGCATAGCGTGAGGACCTGAAGACTCAATCCGGAGACGTGGGCGGCGAGCGGAATGAGGACCACACTTAACACCGCTACGCCCAGAGTCATGGTCGCCTTCAGGGCAAAAATCACTCGAAGGTTGCGCCGGCTGCGCACGATGAGCGGTACCACGATGGCGTTCAAACCAAGATCGCACAACTCCGCGACGATGAGCCCAATTGAAAGGGCAAGCACCAGAGTCCCAAACGTCGAGACCCCCAGCGACCGGGTCAGCCATAGCGTCGCCACGATCGAGGAGATGCGGACCACGATCTCCGCGGCTAGCCGCATCGCACTTCCGAGGGATGCGTCACGTGCGGAGGCCGCCCGCTCGATGTCTCCCGGCGCCGCACCAGCATCCTCCATGCGCGCCCCCGGATTTATGTAACCTTCGCTCACGCCTGTCTCTCCCCGGCCGAAAGGCGCATGCGCAGCCTCGCCCAACCGGCTTTCATCGCGGGCTTCAAGGCCTCCAGAGATCGGCCCCGACCGCGCAGACTATGGGCCTCGGCGTCGTTCTCGATCCAGGCCCTTGCGGCATCGTAGTAGCGCCGCGACCTCCGTCCCTTCACCACCGTCTCCCGGTCCGAAGTGAGCGCCCACGGCGTCTGATTTACCGCCCGATCCGCCAGGTCGCCGGCATAAGCCGTTCCGTGGATAGGGTAGGCGGTTGTGGTGAGCACGACGTCCGGCGCGCTCAGGCGAATGTGATCCACGGTGGCCACGATGTCCTGTTCCTCTTCCCCCTCATAGCCAACCATGATGAAGAAACCCACCTCGATACCACGACTCTTCAACCGCCTTGTGGCGTGCTGAATGGTCTCAACCCGCACGCGCCGTTCCATGGCGTCGAGGATCCGCTGCGATCCGCTCTCCGATCCAATCCATATTCGGAAGCAGCCAAGATCGAGAAGGGCGTCGGCGACCGCATCGTCCACCCGTTCGGCCCGACTGATGCACTCGAACGGAATCCGTAACCCCCGCGCCTTCATTCGCGCCGCGAAGTCCAGGATCCAGCCGCGGTGAATCGTGAAGACGTCGTCCACGAACCACAGCCGCTCGGGAGCGTATCGGCGCTGAATGAACTCGATCTCGGCGACCACATCTTCGACCGGCCTTCTCCGATGACTCTCACCGTACACCGCACGAGAACACCACCTGCAGGTGTACGGACACCCGCGCGCGGTGGTCAAAGACACCGAACCGTACCCGTGCTTCTGCCGCCAGGCCTCCAGATAGGGCTCAATCCGGATCGCCTCGCGATCCGGCCAGGGATGACTCGAAAGAGACGGAATCAAGGCCCGATCGGGAGCGTGGAGAATCTCGCCGGCCGCGCGGACACTGGTTCCCGCCACGCCTCGCGGCGGTTCGGTCTCTACCCAGCGACGAAGCAACTCTTCAAGCGTCACTTCCCCTTCCCCGCGGACCACCGCGGACGCCCCGTGTTCAAGGTATTGCTCGACATTGCCCGATGCATCCGGGCCGCCGACGATCACCGGGATCCCCAGGTTTCGCGAGGCTTCGATCAGGCGCACCACCCGGGCCCGAGTCATCAGATTCGCGTAAAGCCCCAGCCGCTTGGGCATTGAGGACTGCAGAGTCTTGATGAGTTCCTCGGGGGTTGAGAATGTGGAGTCGAACACCTGAACCTCATAGCCCGCCTTCTTCAGATAGGCGGACAGGTACAGCAGTCCGAGGGGCGGATACGGCCGCATCCCCTTCTGCTCCAGCGGATCCAGGGCCAGGAAGTATCCGTGGGACAGTAGAACGTCGGGCCTCATCCTCGTTCGCGTTCCCCGGGAACCGAGGCTTCCTCGCGCGACCGTCCCGGAGCCAGGGACCGCGTGGGGGTTCGGTTGCGGCTCAGGACCGAAAGTGCGGTGCCGGTCACCGCCCGAACCAGGCCCTGCCGCAGGATCTGAAGGCCCCTGGTCATCAAGTTTGATGCCCCGCCGCGCAGAGCCCGGCCCAGTCGGAATCTCGCATGGGCATGGGTGTGGAGCAGGCGGTAGAAGCCCGTTCCATGCGGCCCCCGGAACAACATCGCGAGGTCGCCCGAATCCTGCCAGTGAGTGCTGCCGGCCATCTCGTGTCGAACCCGGTCATAAAAGGGAGTACCGGGGAGCGGGTACGAAACCGAGATTCCGATGTCGTCAGGAAGTACGTCGTCGATCAGGGCCAGCGTCGCGTCGATGTCGCCTCGGGTCTCACCGGGATAGCCGAACTGGATGAAGAAGCCCACCTTGATCCCGGCTCGCCGAAGACGGGTGGCCGAGTTGCGGATCGACTCGACGGTGGTGCCCTTTTCCATGGCATCGAGTACCGACTGCGAACCCGACTCGGCGCCGATCCAGACCATTTCGCAACCAGCGCCGGCAAGAGATGCGACGAAGTCCGCTTCCAGCAGGTCCGCGCGGGAGAGACAGCGGAACGGAATCGTGGGCCCCCGTCTCCGTACCTCCGTTCCAAACTCCTCAACCCACCCTGGCTTGAGGCCCAGGATGTCGTCGAGGAAGTTGAGGTGGGTCGCCCCGAGGCCCTGTAGCACTTCCACCTCGCGGGCGGCCCGGGCGGGAGACATGGAGTTGTAACGCTGACCCCAGATCGGCTTTGAACACCAGTTGCAATGAAAGGGACACCCACGACTTGTGGC
>Ga0163144_10005862_pt1 | contig 27255 bp, 22 predicted proteins | sample OliLak19BULKMAT1_FD_123175 | JGI IMG/M metagenome (GOLD analysis project Ga0163144, IMG submission 123175) | Freshwater microbial mat bacterial communities from Lake Vanda, McMurdo Dry Valleys, Antarctica - Oligotrophic Lake LV.19.BULKMAT1 | ecosystem: Environmental > Aquatic > Freshwater >... | reverse complement strand
GGATTGGGACGAGGTAAAGACGGGCGTGCCGGGGTGAGTGAGATTCATCCGGCCTCGTGCGCTGCCGCCGGATGCAACGGCTTGTGGTTCTATTCTGTTAAATTGCCCGCGATTTCAGCGAACGGCGTTTGTCATCTATTAGATGACAAACCGTTCTGGAGAAAGAGCTCAGTTGGACGCGACGGTGCCGGTGGAATCCTGAGGGCGGAAGTCGGGCACCAGGAATGGATCTGCCTCCAACTCGTGAACTCGATCCAAAAGCTTTCGCTGGCCGCGCTTCGGCAAACTGGCGAAAAAAATTCACGGCGTCCGAGGCCAGGACAGCCGCGTAGCCGCGACTAGCCACGGCGATGGAGCTCTTCCAATTGGGCGACCGTGGTGAATTTGCCGGCGCGAACTTCCGCAATCCGCCGGGCGGTTGCCTTTTTCCAAGCCGGCGTGCGCCGCCGCAATGGGTGAAGATAGATCTGAATCTCCCGCTGTTCCTTGGCGGAAAGACGCGAGAGGCTTTGCTTGATCTGAAGGACGCTCTCGTCGGGGAAAGTGGCGACCGGCGACCTTTGATCCAGTCGCCCACGAACCGGCGCGAAGCACGACGGGAAAATGCGTTCCTCGCGGAACCGATAGTGTCAGGCTTCACCTCAAGTTCGGCGTGGTCGACTGCTGGGCGGCCAATGAAGCCGGTCGAACCGCCGCCGCCAATTGCGCGTGAATCAGCGGCCACTCAACGGAAAGATCGACACCGACCGCACGTATCCGCAAACCGCACGTCTCGTAGCCGAGAACGAAGGGCGCACCGCGTTGGGCATAGAGGAGAAGGCCCTCGACATTTTCCCAGCCAGACTCGCGCGACAGATTCTGCACATACGTGAAGACTTGGTAGAGGTTCGCCGAGTTCAAGGTATCCCGCTCGTAACGCCCCTTCAGCGGCTGCTGGTAGAATTTGCAGTCGATGACCAACGGTGTGGTGGCGCGTTGCAGGCAGATGTCGGCGGTCATGCCGGGCCAGGCGCCGCCGACCGACGGGAGGGGCGCTCCCGCCCACGCGATGTTTTTGCTCCTTACCGCGGAAACACCACATTCGGCGGCGTGATGCCGGTAGAAGTTGCGCACGAATTGCTCGAACATTCGGGCCATGGCTTGATGGTCGCGCGAGAAATCGCGGAACGTGCTGCCTCGGCCGGTTTCGTCGGGCAGCAGGGTCGCGAGAATTAGCGCGCACCAGTCGATCAGGAACGCGTAATGGCGATTGTTGCGATGGATCGCGATGCGCCGGCAATCTCGCTCATTCACTCGCACGGCTGCCACTGTCACGAAAATTTCGGAGCACCCCGGCCATCTCATGGCGTAGTTTCTCTTCAACCAGCGGTGACCGCATGAGCAACGTAAGCGTTGCCCGAATGACGCGATTCGCGGGTGTGTCGTGCTCCAACTCGTCGAAGTCGCACGCGGCTCGGCCATACTTGGGCAGGTCGCGGCGGATCGTGGCGGTCAGTTCCAGCCGGCCCCGAATGCCTGCGATCTCCTCCTGCCACTCGCGATAGCCGCGTTCGAAGCCGCGGCGCACGAGAGCGGCGACGCCGCTGACCAGCACACGACCCAGCAGGTTGAGCGTATCGCGGGGAGGCGGCGCGCGACCGGCCTCGATCAGATCCCGTTCGTCCAGCCGATCCCAAGCATAGCACAGGAGGTGGAAGAGATTACGGATTGGAATCTCGGATTCCATGCGAGGCTACGCCAACAGGGCTTTCACTTCGTCGAGAGCGCGCTGTGTGTCGTCCATCCAATATTCCTCCAGCAGGGGACGCAGTTCGAAGCTCACCACGTCACGATACCACGCCTCGGAATCGGTTTCGTCCGCACCGGAGCAGAAGAAGCTCTGACCAATCTGGTAGCCGCTTGCTTGTGAGTGAAACCGGTAGTCCCCCATGACGATGCCGGCGGCGTAGAGTCGGGTCTTGCCTTCTTTCGCCAGCACCAAATCTGCCTGTCGCATTTCGCGGCATCGGAAGAAGGGTCCGGGGTCGCCGGCGAAGGATCTTCCGCCACCATCGACGACGATCCCTCGCTCCCGATGTCCGCCGAGGCGCCCAACCATTTCTCTCGGAGGGGTGATTCGTAGAAACTCAGGTTCGACCCAGGCTTCGCCGCCTCCAATTCCCGCCGCAGCGCCAGCAAGGCGTCGTCGAGCTGTCGATTGTCCCAATTTTTCAGTTCCTTGGGGCTGAGGTTTCGAAATGCCGCCAAGGCGGCACGACGCGCTCGATTGGAGGCCATCGGTTCGACGCGATCCGGAAATGAAAAATATCGCAGCATGTGCCGCAGCTGCCGGTGGCCGTCGACCGGGACGGAGGCGATGAAATCCGTGAAGGCGTCGTAATCGACGAGGACTTCGCGGCGCTGCGCGTCGGGCCGGGATTTTAGGGCTTCCGCGAAGTTGACGAGGTAAGCCAGTTCCTTCCAGCGGTAGGCATCGTAACCCTGACCGGCCGAGCCGATGCCGGCGAGCACGCGGGTCGACCGCATGGGGTGATCGGGGAGCTGCTCTCCGCCCGACTCCCAGACTTCCCGGATGGCGCCACGCTTGGTTTCGGGCAGCACGTTGCTTTGAAAAAGAAAGCTCACCCAGAGCATCTCCGCCATGAGCCTGCGACCGCCGTTCGTGGCGTCGGACATTTGTCCGCGCAGCTTCGCCATGAAATCCTCACCGCTCTCGTCGGGCCGGTCGATAAAGGCGCGCCGGACTTCCGCGAGATTGGCTGGGGTCCAAATCTGCGTGGCCGTGAACACCGATCCATCCGCGACGAGGCAGGACTGCGCCCATTGCTGAGCTGCGTCGATCATGGGGGAGAAGTCCTTTTTCTGGCTGCGTCGGGGCAGAAATGGGGATCAGTCCAGCGGGGGGGGCGGGGTGCGGCAGGCTGGCAGTGGCTTGGCTGAAACCGCTGGAGATCATTCTAGGTTCAGCTGACGGCCTGCTTGTTCATCGGGAAGCGGGAGACGAACGCGGCGCGCCGCGGCGGCAACGTTTTACTCGATTACAGGCAGCGGCGAACAAACGCATCAGGCTGGAGGAGGGACGGCGGGAAGGATGGAGAGACGAGGCCGCCGGGGGCAACTCCGGGGTGGGTTGGCGCGGGAAACAAAGAGGCCGGCGGGCGGCGGCGGAGTTCGAGACCGGTGCGCCCATCGCGGGAACGGGCAGCTGGCGGAAAATGGAAACGCGCCCGGCGTGCGGCGGCGTGCGGCGTCACACCGCACTCTGACGTTGCGAGTGGGGGCCGATGGCGCAGCGTCGGCGCTATTCCCCATGTTCTGCCGCGCCTTCCTAGCATTGGTCGTGTTCAGCTCCATCGTCGCCGCGCAGTCCGCCGCGCCGTTCAATTTGCAGGCCGCGCTCGACGCACTGCCGGAAACCGGCGGCGTGGTCCGCGTGCCCGCGGGCACCTACGAGATCGTCGCCCCGATCGTGGTGACTCGCGGTGACGTGCGGATCGAGGGGGCCGGCACGGCGACGCATATCGTCAACCGCAACACGACGAAGGAGCCCGCGATCCTCCTGCGGCATCCGAATCACGCGAAGGCGCCGCGCCACAAGGACTCGCGGCTGTGGCGGGTGTCGCTCGCGAATTTCCGACTGAGCGGCACCAAGGAAAGCGGCGACGGGATTCTCGCGGTGGGGGTCGACGAAATCTACATCACCGGTGTTTCCGTCGAACGCCACGGCGGCAACGGGATCGTGTTGCGGGACTGCTACGAGGATCCGCGGCTGATCGGCAATCTCATCACCTATAACGCGGCGGCGGGCGTGTTGCTGGAGGGTTGTCACGACATCGTCGTGAGCGCGAATCAGTTCGAGGAGAATCAGGATGCCTTGCGCTGCCTCGATGGTTTCAACCTCTGCATGACGGGGAACAACCTCGACGATCATCTGCGGCACGGCGTCGTGATCGAGAACACCTACGGCTCCATCGTCTCGAGCAACATGATCGAGGAGTGCAATGGCACGGCGATCCTCCTCGATCGCGATTGCTACGCGATCACGGTGAGCGCGAACACCATCGCGCATCATCTCGGCGGCGGCGTCCATCTGCCCGATGCCTGGGGCTGTGCGATCACCGGCAACACGTTTCCACTGGTGCATGCCGATTCGGTGCGCATCGGCCCGGGAAGCGGCCGGCACACGATTTCGGGAAACGCGTTTGGCAACAGTTACATTGGCGGCAAGGACAAGCGCCCACTCACGGCCAAGCAACCGATGGGCCGCGATGCCGGCACGGGCATCACGCTTGATGGCACGACGGACATCGTGATCACCGGAAATATTTTCGGTGGCCTGACCACGCCGGCCGTGATCGCCAAGAATGGCTGCAAGCGACTGCTGATCGCCCACAACATCATCACCGATGTGAACCGCGGGGCGCCGGGGGCGAAAGCGATCGACACCGGCGATGCGCAGGAGAGCGTCGTGAAGGACAACATCGGGGGCTAGACCGCGCGCCAGGTATGGCCGGTATCTGTCGGATATTTTATTTGTGGATACGGCGGTGGCGGCCGGCGAGCAGGCGGAAGATATAGGCGGGGCGGAGGGGTTGCTCAACAACCTGCTGCTCGTCATGAACCTGGAGGGTCTCGCGATGGGGGCAGAGGATTCGAAGGCAATTCCTTCGCTCCTTTATTTCCTTTCGCCTCCTGCGCGAGACCCTCGCACCGGTCAGCGATCGTTACGAGGCAAACGCCGGATACATCACCTTGCCGTTACCGTCGATGGAGACCGCGCCTTGGGCGATGAGCTGGTCGATGACCTTTTCGGTTTGGGCATCCGACGAGTGGAATTTGTTTTGGAGGACCGCCCGCAGTTTCTCGCGGCGTCCAGGGCGGTGGGCGAGGTTTCGGGCCAGATGGGCGAAGATATCGGCGAGCGGAGCGTCGGGGGCTGGTGGCGCGACGGGGGTGGGCGTGGGGGCCGTCGTGGTCGGGAGGGGAACGGCGCGGCGGGGCTCGCGGATCGGTGCCGTCGCCGGCGGCGAGGCGATCTGCGCCACGGCGCCGGCAAACGCGTCGTGACGGGCGATTTTCACGTGCTGCACTTTCAAGTGGACGATGAGCGGATCGAAACCCTTGTCCTTCGAGACGACGTGAAAAAAGCCCGTGGGATCGCCGGCCACGGCGCGGCCGAGATAGTAGGTGAGCGCGAAGTCGAGCGCGTTGCGGCCGGAGGACGTGAGCCGCACGAGGTGGACGTGCGCCGCATGGTCGAGCAATTGCTGCACGAGATCCGCCTCGAGCCGCTTCTGTTTCTCGCCGAGGAGCAGCGTGACCTTGACCACCCGGTCGCCGAAGCCCGCGAGGTCGACTTGCTGGACGTTTTCGAAATCGACAAACACGTGGTTCACGGGACCGGAGGCAGGCATGGAGAAGGGAGAGGAAAGGTTCAGGACGATGAACTTGGTGCAAATGTCCCGCTCACTAAGCGTTTTCTTGTTCATCGCAGGGGCACGGGGTGCGGACAAGGTTGGACGGGCCGGGCGGAGAGGAGCAATCCCGGCCTGAGTAGAAGTCTGAAAATGAAAAGGCCGCCGGGGGTCCGGCGGCCTGAAAGACACGGCGCGTTAAGGATAACGCGCCCTACCTCGTGCACTCTCTCAGCGATACTCTTCGCCGGTGATCGCGTTGATGATTTTGAAGTTCTCGACGTGATAATTCAGGTCGGCGCGGAAGGCCAACTTCACGTTGAAGAGCTTCTCCATCCGCACGAGCAGGTCGGCGTCTTCGCTGCGCAGGCGCTCGAGGATGCTCGGGTGCACGAGGACGCGCAGCGAATACTCCTTGCCGTCGTTGCGGAGCTGGAGGCGGCGGACGACCGAGCTCAGCTTGCGCTGGAGCTCGACGCTCATCGTCGTAGCCGATTTCACGATACCGCGGCCGCGGCAATACGGGCAGTCCGTGTAGAGATTGCTCGAGAGCGACTCCTGCTGGCGCTGGCGCGTCATCTGCATGATGCCGAGCTGCGAGATCGGGAGGATGTGGTTCTTCGCCTTGTCGGAGGACATCAGCTCGACCATCTTCTCGTAGACGGCGTTGCGGTGGCGCCGCTCCTTCATGTCGATGAAGTCCATGATGATCAGGCCGCCGAGATTGCGCAGCCGGATCTGGCGCGCGATTTCGGCCGCGGCCTCGAGGTTCACGGCGTAGATCACGTTCTTCTCGTCGCCGCCGCGGTTCTTGTGCGAACCGGTGTTCACGTCGACGGCGATGAGGGCCTCGGTCTCGTCGATGATGATTTCGCCGCCGCTGGGGAGCGGGACCTTGCGCTGGCCGGTCTGCTCGATCTGGCGCTCGATGTTGAAGCGCTCGAAGATCGGGATGCTGTCCTTGTAGAGCGCGATCTTGCCGGCGCTGCGCTGGGAGATCTGGCCGACGAGCTTCTGCGTGCGCTCATGGTCGTCCTTCCGATCGATGAGCACGCGGTCGACTTCCTCGGTGAGGAAGTCGCGCACGGTGCGTTCGACGAGATCGGGCTCCTGGTAGAGGCAGGCGGGGGCGCGGTCGCTCTTCATCTTGGCCTGGATGCCTTCCCACGTCTTGAGAAGGATGTGCAGATCGCGGATGAAATAGCGCGGCTTCTTGCCCTCGCCGGCGGTGCGGACGATGACGCCCACGCCTTCGGGGAGGGTGAGCTCGTTGATGAGGGCCTTGAGGCGCTTCCGCTCCATCGGGTCCTCAATCTTGCGCGAGATGCCGCAGCCGTCGGAGAACGGCGTGAGGATCAGGTAGCGGCCGGGGAGCGAGAGGTTCGTCGTGGTGCGCGGTCCCTTGGTGCCGATGGGGCCCTTGGTGACCTGGATGACGATCTCGCTGCCAGGCGGGTAGAGCTGGGGGATGTCCTTGACCGTGGGCTCGGCGATGCGGTCGGGGGCGCTGCGCTTCCTGTTCACGCGGACGACCTCGACGGAGGAGTCGGCGGCGGCCGGGAGCATGTCCCAGTAATGGAGAAACGCGTTCTTGGTGTATCCGATATCCACGAACGCGGCCTTGAGGCCGGGGTCGAGGTTCTTGATCCGGCCCTTGTAGATGCCGCCGACCATCCGGTTGTCGGACTCGCGCTCGATCTCGAATTTCTCGAGCCGGCCGTCGACGAGCAGGGCGACCCGCTTCTCGAGCGGTTCGGAATTGATGATCAGCTCGCGGTAGGAGCCTTTTTCCTTCTGGAACACCGCGAGGATTTTTTGGAGGAGCGGACGGTTTTTGGCCCGTTCGGCGGCGCCGGCTTTCAGCTCGGCGGCACTGACCTGAGCGGACTCGGTCTGCGGAGGTGGATTGACGAGCTCCTCGTCATATTTTGAGGCCACGTCCGGAGGGACGTCGCCGTTGGCGGGGCGCGATTGCTGTTGATCGCTCATGGGTGTCGTGTGGTTTGGACACGGGGCCCCCGGGTGCGGCAGTTGCGGCGCAGGAAATTCTGGCAGAGCGGTCGATGGCGCGGGGAAGGGATCTCATGTGAAATCCTTCCGGAAGCGCCAGACGCTTTGGACCAGTCCTTGCAGCACACAGCAACTAAGCACAAAGGAGCCACCGTAGCTGATGAAGGGAAGCGGTATGCCCGTAATGGGCACCAGCCCGATGGTCATGGCGATGTTCACAAACACATGCACCGCGAACAGCACCGTGACGCCGATGGCGATCAGGGTGCCGAGTCGGTCCCTTGCGGAACCGGCGATACGAATGCCGTTGAACATCACCAACCCAAACAGGCCCAGGACCGTGAGGCTTCCCAGAAATCCTTTTTCCTCGGCGATGACCGAGAAGATGAAATCGTTATGCGCGACCGATCGCGGCAGATAACCGAGCTGCGCCTGCCAGCCCTCCGTCCAGCCCTTGCCGATCAACCCGCCGCTGCCGACGGAGATGAGCGATTGCTGGAGGTTGTAAGCGACGCCCAGACCCTTCGGGTCCACTTTGTCCGGCGCGGCGAACGCCAGGATGCGGTTGCGCTGATAATCGTGAAACGGCAGGATGCCGTTGCCCTCCTTGTCGAACTTTCCGCGGTCCGCGACGTAGGAGTAGCCGTGCTCGTCCATGAATTTGACGTAGCGCACACTGTCCCAAGCCACGAGCCCTACGATAATAAGAAACGCGCCGAGCGCCCCCACGAAAAATCGGGGGGACAGCTTCGAAACGTAGAGCATCGAGAACACCATCGGGGGCAGAACAATCGCCGATTTGAGGTCGGGCTGCTGCAGGATAAGAAACATGGGCGCACCCACCGCAAGGGCCAATTTCCCCAACGTGCCCAGCGACTGGCGGATCGTGCCCACGCGCGAGTGCGTGAGGAGGCTCGCGGTGATCAGCACGACGGCGATCTTGGCCGTCTCGGACGGCTGATACGTGCCGAAGGGCCCAAGCGGGATCCAGCGGCTCGCGCCCCATTTCTCCGCGGCGCTGCCGCCGATGCCGGGAATGAGCACGATGAAAAGCGGAATCAGGCACGCCAGGTAGATCCAATGCGCCACGCCGAGCCAGAACCGGTAGTCGATCAGCGAGACGGTCACATAGATCACCGTGCCGAGCCCGAGAAACACGAGCTGTTTGATCCAGTCGTTGTGGTGCGAGGGCGACTGGAGCACCGCGGAATAGATGAAGGCCACGCCGAACGCGCTCAGCCCCAGCAGCGCCAGCGGGGTCATGAGATCCCAGCTCGTGCGCGTCGTCGGCTTGAAGACGGCGAGGTAGTCGGTGGGCGAGGGGAGATTCACGAGGCGGCTGGACGAAATGACGAACGGGGCTTCAGGCGAGCTTCAAGGCATTGAGACAGAATGAACAGAATGGACCGAATGTTGGGTGGCGGAAGTCCGGGCCATTCTGTCCATTCTGTCTAAGGATTGTGGCTCGACGATTCGGAGGACAACGAACCGTTCTTGATTTTGACAGGATTGACAGGATTAAAACCAGGATTGTCAGGAACGAGCCCAATGCGCGGGAGCTTTGATTCCACGGTGAGCACCGGAGTAGGACGAGGAATCCTGTAAATCCCGGTTCGAAATCCTGTCCATCCTGTCAAATGGCGTGGTTCGAAGAATTGTTGGGCGAGGCTCCCTGCGAGGTTTGATGTTCAGAGGCTCCTCAGGGAATGTCGGGTCGCTGACGTCTGAGCCATGCTGTCCGAGGACAGTGGTTCGGACGGAACCGCTTCGCTGGCGCCCTCGGTCGGCTCCGGTGCCGAACGATGGGCATGCGCGAGGCCGAGCAGCGACCAGAACACCACGGCGCCCATCGGGCCTTCGAGCACGACGCCGAGGCAGGCGCTGATCGCGATGGGCCAGATCGCCACCCACAACGCCACTTGCGTCGCGTCGTTCGCGGGGTTTCGCACCACCCGCCACGTGCGCACAATCAGGATACCGTAGAGCCAGGCGAGCAGGGCGAAGCCGATCAGGCCCATGCGGCCGAGGGCGGTGACGAAGATGTTGTGCGGGCTGCGGGCGGAAAAATCCTCGCCGAGATCCTGGGTGTAATTCTGCAGAAATCCCCGGGCGAGGTCATAGCCGAAGCCCTGGCCGAATGCGGGGTTTTCCGCCAGAGTTTCCGCCGCGATCGTTCGCCACCAGACCCAGCGGAATTGAATGTTCTCGGTCTTGTTGATGCTGCCTTCGTCGCGGTAGGCGAAGCGTCCGGTGAAATCGATGACCGAGAGGGCGCGCTCGGTCAGGGCGACGACCCGGCGTTCCGCCGCCGCGTGGTCGAGCAGGACGGCGGCCCCGAGCAATACGATGAAGGCGAGTCCCATGAGGCCGCCCTGGATCATCGCAAACCAGCGGAATCGTGAGCACGCGATCCACCCCAATGCGACGACCACCCCGAGCATCGACGAGCGATTCTCCCCGATAAAAATCCACAAGATCATGGCGATCGCGATGCCGCGCGCCCACCAGCGATGCCGGGGAGGGATGGCGAGGAAGAGCAAAATCCCGCCGACGCCAAGAAACATCGGGGCCAGGTCTCCCTTGTAATAAATCAGCGGAATGCCGCGGAACGTCAGCGTCTGCAGAAAAAACTCCGGAAAGATTTCAGACAGCGCGAACACGACCGGCAGACTTGCGCTTGCGAAAAGCAGGCAGTGCAGGAGGAAACGCCGCGCCCGGCCGTCTTCACAGACCTGTCGCGTCAGGAAAAAGAACGCTGCGTAGTAGACCATGGCGTAGTCGCGCAAGGCCACGAAGCCGAAGCGCGGCAGATCGAAGGCGAAGCGCGCGGTCCCCACCGCGATCCACGCGAGCAACGCGTAGTTCAGGGAATCCTTTTGCCAGGGCACCGTCTTGTCCCGTGCGCCCCGCAGCACGGCGCACACTGCCGCGATGGCCAGCCCCATCTCGCCGGGCAGAAGAGGCATTCCGGGAACGGGCATGAGTTGGGCAAAGCCGCGGTTCCCGAGGAGGTAGCCGATGAGCAGGAGACCGAGGACGATCGCGTCGAGCTTCTGTCCGATCAGCCTCACGAGAATCGCGCCCATCGCGATAACCGCCGCCGCGATCGGGAGCGCCAGCGAGCCCTCGGCCAGGCTGTAGGCCAGCCATACCGCCACGACAGCGGCCACGGCCGCCAGGATGCGATCGCGCCAAATCGGATTCATCGGCGCTGGAGAACGGGCGCGGTTTTATCCACAGAACCTACTCGCCACGAAATCGTGATCGAAGCAATCGCGCACGCAGTCGCGACGTGGAAGTGCGGGAGAAAAGGGCGCGCGGCGCCCGGAGTGGAGCCGGCGCCCGCCGGCGGCCGGGGCTTCGTCGCCGCTGCGGCGCCGTTGCGGTGTCGGCTTGTCGAGTCCCCTCCCGTCCGGCATCTGGTTAACCGTGGCTGCACCTCTCGTCTCCGTCATCCTGCCGACGCGCAACCGGCCCGAAGTGGTGGCCCGCGCGCTCGCGAGCCTGCGCGCGCAGACGGAGGGGGATTTCGAAGTGATCGTCGTGGACAATTCGGACGCGGCGCTGAGCCGGGTAGGGTCCGATGTTGCGCCGGCCGATCCGCGCTTCCGCATCGTGCGGGCCGAGGCCGTGCAAAATGCCGCCGGCGCGCGCAACGTCGGGCTGGCTGCGGCGATGGGCGAGTGGATCACGTTTCTGGACGACGATGACGCATATCGGCCCGCCAAGCTTGCGCGCCAGATCGCGTTGGCGCGGCGGATGGACGCACCGGTGGTGTTGTGCGGCGCGCAGATTCATTTGCGCGAGCGCACGCGGTTGCGCCATACCCGGGCCGCCCGGCTCTCGGGCGATGAGTTGTTGAACGCGGCCGGCTTTGCGACGCCGTTGATTCTGCACCGGCGGGTGCCGGGGATGGGTTTCGACGAGGGGCTTTTTGCCGGCGAGGACCTGCACTATTTGCAGGGGCTGTTCGCGCATTTCGGGATGGTCACGGCGCATGTCGTGCCGGAGCCCCTCGTGGATGTTTACCAGGATGTCGTGGCGCGGGACCGCACCAATCTGCGGGCGGACGCGGGCTGGCGGGCGGCGCGGCGCACGTGGGGGCAATTCGGCCCGCGCTACTCAGCGGCGGCGCGCCGGCTGTTCATCGTGCGGGCGCTGATCACGCGAGCGAAGCTGCAGGGTCGCCCGGGGCTCGTCGTGGCCCGCCTGCGCGCGCTTGTGCGCGCCGGCGGCTGGCAGGAAATGCGCTTCGCCCTGAATGCAATCGTGGTCGGCGCGGGTTGGCGGCGCGGCCGTTGGATCACTTGATCGGCGTTCGCTGGGCGCGGGCGCGTGCCCAGCCGGGTGCGAGCGCGCGCACGAGTGCGATCGCGGCCCATTCGACATACGGTTTTGCGAAGACGAACCAGCCCCACAGCGGCCCCCAATGGCGCAGCGAGAATCGACGCCACGCGGGAAAGAACAGAAAGCTCCGCGGCGACGAGAACTCGCGCCAAATCTCGCGCATGCCACGGAGCGACGTGAGCCAGCGTTCCGATGAACCCGCCGCCGGATCAGCGCTCTCCGCCACGAAGCCCCGCAGCGGCTGCAAGCGAGCCCCGGCGTGCTTGAGCCGCAGTCCATAGTCGAAATCGGCGAGGCCATGCGGAAACGAAGCGTCGTCCGGCAAGCCCACGCGTTCGATCCACGAACGCGAGAGGCCGACGCAGTTGCCGCTGAAAGTGTCGATGCGGCCGGCTGCTTCGTCGTCGGGGGAACAGCGGCGCATTTTCCACGGGGCCTTGCGGTGCGCGCCGTAAGACCAGCCGCCCGGCGCGATTGCGTCTATCCACGCGATGCAGTCTTCCCGCTCGATCAGAGTGCGCAGGGCGGAGAGCGCCCCCGGCGGCGGCTGGCAATCGTTGTTCAGCCAGAAAATCCGTTCCGCGCCGCCGGCGAGCGCGCGCTCCATGCCCCGCCGGATCGCGCCGGCCCACCACCAGGTGCCATCGCCTTGAATCACTTCGACCGCCGGAAACTCCGCGCGGAGCGCGGCGCCCGTGCCGTCGGTCGATCCATCGTCGAGCACGATGGCCCGGGCCCATCCGAGATCACCCAGATCGCGCAACCGGCGGAGGCACGCCAGCGTGGTCTCGCGGCGGTTGTGGACCGGAATGACGATCACGTCGCGGACCTCGGGTTCAGACATGGACCATCACCTCCTGCAGCGCTTGGGCTACCGCGTCGGGCGGCAACTCCACGAGGCAGCGCACGGTTGGGAACACGCAATCCCAGCGACAGCCGAAGCACGGCAGCGGCAGATGAAGCCAGCGCTGCCGGGTGGCTTCGCCCCAGGGGGCAAACCAGCCGAAGTGTCCGCCCCCGGTGATGACGACTGCCGGCTTGTCGAGGGCGGCGGCGACGTGCGCGGCAAAGCTCTCGACCGTGAGGATCATGCGGGCGGCGGCGAGGCGGTCGAGGAAGGCGGGCAGGGGAAGATCGGCTTCGACCTCGATGTCCGGGCGATTCGCCTCCCGGCGGAGCCGATCCGCGAGGCGAGACAAGTCAGCCAGTCGAGCCGACGGGCCGATGAGCCGGACGGGCCCCGCTGGCAGTGCCGCGCCACGCCAGGCTGCAATCCAGGAATCCTCCGGATAGTCGCGGATGGCTTCGTTGCCGAACGGACAGAGCACAAGGGCGTCGCCCCGGCGCGGCGTGATCGACGAGAAGCGCGGACGGAGAGTTTCCCAGTCAGGCTCACCGCCGGTCGCCGCCGCCACGACGGCGCGATGCGCCAGCAGTTCGCGGCACCACGGGGCGTCATCGGATGTCGGATACGCGACGGGCGGCCCGGGGCGGTTGGCGGCCGGGAGCCGCCCGGCGGCCGGACGGGCGCCGAGCCCGATCCAGCGGCGCGCATGCAACCAGTGCAGCGCCACATCGCGGTAGGTGGACGGAGCGTGGCGCAGGCACACGAGGTCGTCGAACTGTTCCGTGGCCCAGGTGGGCGCGAGCGTGCGGCGCAGCGGACGGACCTCCTGCAAGACAGCACTCGCGGCGGCGGGTGCGACCCACCGGGCGACGTCGGGAAACTCGAGTGCGGCGAGCGGGGCAACGACGTCGGAAATCACGAGCCGGCACTGGGAAGCCCCGTAGTGGCGCACCAGGGTCCGGATCGCCCCGAGCGCGAGCACGAAATCGCCGAGCCGATCCACCTTGAAGAGGCAGGCCCGGCGGCGACCCGCCTGCCCGGAAAGCGCGTCGGCGCGGGCGAGGTGGCGTGCCAGGGCGTTGCGCACGGCCGAGGGCAACCGCAGCCGGCTCATCGAGGAGAAGGGGTTTTCATGTCACGCAACGCGGCCGCCGCCCCGCGCAGGACGACCGGCAGATTCACCAGGGCATAGGGCAGGGCGAGCGCGAGCACAATTCCGAGGGCGCCGGCCCGCGGCCCGATCCCGGCGCTCAACGCGAGCGTCAGCAGCAGGCACGCGATGGTGCTCCAGGCGGTGACGGCCGGACGGCCGACGCCGTTGAGCAACATCGCCGGGGGCACGCCGGCCAGTTGGAGCGCGTGCCAGCCGGCGACCCCCCAGATGAGCGCGCGCGTCAAGGGGGGCACGTCGCCCCGCAACCAGAGGTGGAGCAGTCGCTCGGTGAAAGGGGCGAGGATGAGTATCAGCACGGCAATGACGACGGCGGTGACGAGCCAGGAGCGAACGTAGAGCCGGCGGGCCCCGGCGTAATCCTGCCGCGCGGCGGCGTGCGTGTAGGCGGGCCAGGTCGGCTGCAGGCAGAGGGCGTGCAATTGCAGGAGGAAACTGAAGAGTCGCTGCAACACGCCGAAGCCTCCGGCCAGCACGGGGCCGGCGAAGATCGCGACCAGGACGGGAGCGAAGGAGGTGATGAAGCTGGCGCCGAGTTGGGGAAGAAAGAACAGGCCGCTCTCCCGCCACACCTCGCGCGAGAGGGCAGGCGCGCCACCCGGTGCGCGCAGCCAGGCGAAACGCCGGCGCAGACTCAGATTTGTGCCGACATGCGGGAGCAGGGCTGCGAGACAGGCGGTGGCGATGAAGGCAGGCAGCCCCAGGTCCAGCGCGGCGCTGGTCATGACCAGTCCGAGCGCGCCCACGCTCACCACCGCCGTCCACGCCCCGCTGAGACCGGTGAGTTGGGCAGCGGCCGCCACCCGGGTCGCCAGCGCCGCGGGCAGCGCGACGATGACGGTGCCGAGGACCAGGGTCGCTGAAATCCGCACCGTTTCCGCGATCTGGGGTTGCTCGATGTTGAACCACGCGAGCCAGTCACCCCAGAGCACCAGCGCGGTCGCGGGCAAAACCGCCAGCAGTGCAATCCGGATCAAGGCGCGTCGTCCGCTGCGCGCGAGCTCCGCCGCGACGTCCGGGCGGTCACGCGCCAGCGCCTGCCCGATCCGATTCTGCAACGCATAACCGAGGCCGAAGTCGAAGCCGGCGAGCGTCCAAAGCAGGCCGATCAGGGTTATCCAGATACCGAATACCTCCGGTCCCAGGTGGCGGAGCGCAATCGGGATCTGGATGAAGCCGCAGGCAGCCGCGGTGATCCGGCCGGCGATCAGGAGAAAGGCATCGCGCCGCACGCCGCGCCCGGCGGAATATCGAGCGGGCTCAGTCATGGGTGGCCGGGGCCGATGAGACCAGCGCGGCGCGAAGCTGCGCGAGATGACGTGGCAGAGTCAGGTGCGCCAGGAAATGCGCCCGCAGGACCCCGGTCGAAGTCGGCGCGGATCCCACCGCCTCCAACGCGTCGGCGATTTGATCGGGATGATTCGGCTCGACGAAGCGCACATGGTCCGCCGGGAGGCCCTCGTGCACGGCGCGCCAGCGCGTGACGATGACGGGGAGATCGAACGCGAGCGCTTCGGCGACGACCAGCCCCTGGGTCTCGGCCGGATGGGCGGTCGGAAAAATCAGGACGTCGGCGCCGGCGAAGAGCGCGTGCTTGGCCGCGCCGGTCACGAAACCGGCGTGGCGGATCGATCCGGCCGACTGGGCGGCGAGGGCGTGGAATTCGCGTTCGGTCGCGGGATCGGGGAAGGCGCCGGCGGCCGTGAGGTGGAGAAGGGGGCGGCGGCCGGCCGGGGCGCGTCGATTGGCCTCGAGCACTCCGGCGGCGGCGGTGAGGACGCCTTTCTCGCGGCTGCAAAGCCCGACGAAGATCGCCTGGAGCGGCGCGTTCGCGGCCCGCGGCGGGCGGACGAAGCCGGGACAGGGATCGGCGATGCCGTTGCGCACGACCACGATGCGGCGCGGCTGGAGACAGCCGGCGTCGGCGCGGAGGTTTTCGCCGAGCACGATCGAAAGGTCCGCGCGGCCGAGGAGGAGGTGCGAAAGAAAACGCTCCGGCGGCAGGGCGCTCTCGTGCAGCCACTCGCCGAGGCCGCCGGCGTGCCAGTGCAGCACGAGGTGGCGGAAGAACGGGCGGCAGACCAGCATCACCGCCCAGTCGCGGTAGAGCGCCGCCCGTTTCGCCGGCGCCGGGACATAATAGAGGGTGTCGCATCCGGCACGAAATCGCCAGGTGACGGCGCGCCCCGCCGCCGTGAGGACTCGAAACACTTTCGCGCCGCGCCAGCGCCCGATCTCCGCGTGATCGCGTGAGAGTGCGAGGTTCACGTGGTGCAATTCGCAGTCCGGCGCATCGCGCAGCCCCTCGAGCATGGCCTGCACCATCGCGCTCTGGCCGTGCAGCGGCGGCGGAATTTGCGCGAGCACGAGGACTTTCACTGGGGCCGGACGTTCATTGCGGTCGCGGAGCGAGACAAGCGCCGAGTTGCCAACGCCCGGGGTGGGCGACATTCGTCGCCCATGGTGTTTTCCGCGAGCACACGACCGCCGGTCGCCGCCGGGGATCGTCCGCGATTGATCCTCGTGGCGGTCGACATGGGCCGGCATCTCGGATCTGAACCCGGGCGGGCCTGGGCGTGGGCCTGTGCCCTCGCGGGTCGCTACCGGCTGCAGGTGGTGACGTCGGCTGCGGTCGCCGAGCGCTGCCGCCACGAAGAGCCCGCGGCCGGCTGGGAGTGGCATGTGACGCTGGCGCCCACGCCGGCCGCGAGCGGGCTCGGTTATTATCGCGCCTACCGGGGATGGTGCCGCGAGGTGACGACCCTGCTGCAAGAGCTCGTCCCCCGGCTGCGCCCGGTCGCGTTGCTGCACATCACGCTGGGTTCATTCCGCGTGCTGCCGCGCTACGATCGCTGCGGCGTGCCGTATGTGCTCGGACCGATGGGCGGGGGCGAAGTGACGCCGCGCGAGCTGCTGAGGACGGCCCGGCTGCCGGCGGGACCCTGGCTGTCGGAGTGGGCGCGACCGTGGTTGAACCGGGTGTTCACCGGCATGCCGCCGCTGCGGAGCGTGATGCGCGGCAGCCGGCTCGCTTTCGCTACATCGTCCGACACGGAGGAAATCCTGCGGCAGATGGGAGCCCGTGCCACGGCCGTGATTTTTCCCGATCAGGTGCCGGCCGATGTTGTGGCGGAGCGGGCGCAGCCGCCGGCGGAACGCGTGGCGGAGCTGCAGGGTCGGATCCGGCTCGTCTGGTCCGGCCGGGCGGTGTGGTGGAAGGCGGGGCAGATCGCAGTGGAGTTTCTGCGGAGGCTGGTCGACGCCGGCGTGGAGGCGGAGCTGAGCGTCTTCTCGCATGGCCATGCCCTGGAGGCATGGCGCCGGAAGGCGCGAACGGCCGGAGTGGAGGCGCGCTGCCGGATCGAGGGGTTTGTTGCCCGGCAGGAGCTTTTGACCGTCCTGGGCCGTGCGCACGCGTTCGTCTACCCGACGCTGCACGATTCCTCGAGCCCGGCGCTGCTGGAAGCGTATGCCATGGGACTGCCCAGTCTGACGGTGGGGCTCGGCGGACCCGCGGTGGTCGCGACCGATAAAACCGGATACAACCTCCGTCCCCGGGATTTGGACGCCTGGATTGATGCGGCGGTGGAGCAGGTGCGATGCTGGCAGCGTGAGCCCGCGACGTGGGTGGCGGCGAGCCAGGCGGCGCGAGCCCGCGCGGCGGAGTTCGGTCCCGACCACCTCGACCGGATCGTCGGGCGCTGGCTGTCGCCGGGCGTTTTCGCGCGATGAAGCGGACGGTGCCATCTTCCTGGCTTGCCGCAGCGGTGGGTGCGGTGGCGCTCCTGGTTCTCTTTCAGTTCTTCGGCAACCCGTCGCGCGGCTACATCGACACCGCATCGCTGTTCTACTGGTGGGGGTTTCAATGGGTGAACCCGGCGTCGGAGGGCGAGCACGGGTGGTTGATTCTCGGGCTGAGCGGGTGGCTGCTGTGGCGAAACGTTCACAGCGACGATTTCCGATTGGCGATTTCCGATGGGAAGGTTCGGCAATCGGCAGTCGGCAATTGGCACTCCGCAATTGCCCTGCTCGCCGGCCTGGCGCTCCACGCCCTCGGCTTTGTGGCGCAGCAGACCCGCGTTTGCCTTGTCGCGTTTCTGTTCTGCCTGTGGGGCGCGTTGCGGCTCGGGGGCGGGCCGCGCTGGGGGCGGGCGGCGGTGTTTCCGATCGCGTTCCTCGCCTTTGCCATCCCGCTCAACCTGCTCGATTCGGTCGGCTTCACCTTGCGCGTGTGGGTGGTCGAAGTCAGTGCCGCGATCGCGCACGCGGCCGGTATCGCGGTGCTGCGCAGCGGCACGCTGCTGGCGTCGCCGGATGGTTCCTACCACTACGACGTGGCTGCGGCGTGCTCCGGGGTGCGCTCGCTCACGGCGATGGTCGCGCTGTCGTTGTTATTGGGATACCTCAATTTTCAGTCGTGGCAGCGTCGGGCCGTGGTGCTGCTGTCCTGCCTGCCGCTGGTCTACCTCGGCAATGTCGCCCGCATCGTCTCGATCATCTTCGCCGCGCAGCTCGGCGGGCCGAAGTGGGGCAACGTCGCGCACGAGGTGATGGGCTACGGCGTCTTCGGCATCGTGCTCGGCGGGGTGCTCGGGGTGGCAGCCCTCCTCCGCCGCTGGTGGCCGGAGCCGGGCCCCGCCGTCGCCGACCCCACCGCCGTCGTCCCACCCCTTTGTCATCCATTAGATGACAAACCGGCCAAGCCTACTTGTCATCTAATGGATGACAAACGCGCCTGGGCGGTCGTGGCCGGCGTGGTGGCGCTCGCGGTGGGAGAAATGTTCTTCCTGCGGCACCTGGCGCAGTTGCCGGCGCGGGGCGGGACGGGCGTGTTGCTGGCGGCGGATGGGGTCAATCCGGTGGAACTGCCCGCGTTTCTCGGCACGGAGTGGATCGGGCGCAGCGCGGCGATCGATGCGGTGGAGCGGGAGGTCCTGCCGCCGGACACGGGTTTCTCGCGCCGGAACTACGCGTTCGTAGCCAACCGCCAGCACGATATCTTCCTCTCGATTGTGCTCAGCGGGCGCGATCGATCGTCGATTCACCGGCCGGAGCTCTGCCTGGTGGGCCAGGGCTGGACGATCGGCCAGGCGACGTCGCACACGTTTCGCTTTCCGGGCCGCGCTGACGCCGCGTTTGAGGCGACGGTCCTGCCGGTGCGGCGCGAAGTGCAGACGGCGCGTGGCCGCCAGGTGGTGCCGCAACTCGTTGCCTACTGGTTCGTGGGCCAGGACCGCGTGGTGTCGAGTCATGTGCAACGCGTGCTGCTCGATGCGTGGAATCGCGTGACCCGCGGCCGCGCCGATCGCTGGGCCTATGTGCTGATGCAGACCGATGCGCGCGACGGAGAGGCGGCGGCGATCGCCCGGTTGCAGACGGTGCTGGAAGCGACGTTGCCGGCGTTTCAGCGGCCATTGCCGGCGGCTAGGAAGGGTAGCTGAACGGCTTTCCGTTCAGTCGGGCACCGCCTCCGGCAGGGGCATCTGCGGGCGGAGCCGGAAGCGGCTCCGCTACGAAAGCACGGCATTAAGCGGCTCCGTTACGAAATCGCGGCATAAAGCCGCTCCTACAACTCAACCGCGATACCGCGATATGCGGACGGAAGAAGACTTGAGGTTTGAGCCTCCGGGCCTACGTTTCGCGTCCTTGACGTCAGTGAGCGCAGCCGACTTCGCGTTTCTGATTGCCGAGAGCGACCAGTATTTCGACTGGGCGCTCGCGGTCGCTTTTGTCGTGGTCGGCAGCGGCATCGGGTTCCTGATCGTCTGGTCGCTGACGCGGCATACCCGGCGCGTTGCGCACGAGCAGGCGGCCGAGTTGATCGAGGTCGCGCGCCGCGAGGCGGCGGTCGCGGCTGAAGAGGTGAAGCAAAAGGCCGAAGCCGAGATTCAGGAGAAGCGTGCCGAGCTGAACCGAGAATTCGACCGCCGTGAGATCGAGAGCGACGTGCGGCTCCGGGAAATCCGCGCGCACGAGGAATCGCTGGCGCTCCTGGATTACCAGCTCGAGCAGCGGCAGGAACGGCTGAATCGGGAGAACGCCGCCGTGAAACAGGCGCGCGACGCGATCCGGGGGCTTTCCAAGAGCGTGCGCAAGCGGCTCGAGGGTGTGTCGCAGCTCGACGCCGACGAAATCAAGAAGCAACTCCGTGAGGAGGTGCTGCTCGAGTGCCAGGACGAAGTTCGCGCGCTGCGCCGCGCCACGCTCGAGAAATCCGAGCAGGAGCTGCAGAACGACGCGCGCCGGATCCTGGTCGCCTCGATGCAGCGGATCGCGAGCAAGCCGAACAACGATCTCACGGCGACCATCATCCAGCTTCCGAGCGAGGAGATGAAGGGCCGCATCATCGGCCGCGAGGGGCGGAACATCAAGTCGTTCGAGGCGGCGACAGGCGTCACGTTGTTGATCGACGAGTCGCCGCAGATGGTGCTGGTGTCGTCGTTCGATCCCGTGCGTCGCGAGATTGCCCGCGTGGCCCTCGACGGCCTCGTGAAGGACGGGCGGATCCACCCGGCGTCGATCGAGGAGTTCGTGAAGCGCGCGCACGAGGAGATCGAGCTGGTAACGACGCAGGCCGGCGAGGACGCGGTGGCGAAGCTCAACATCAACGGGCTCCACCCCGAGATCATCAAACAGCTCGGCAAGTTGAAATATCGGTTTTCCTACAACCAGAACGTGCTCGATCACTCGGTGGAGACGGCGTTCCTGGCGTCGGTGATCGCGAGCGAGGTGGGCCTCGATCCCAACGTCGCGAAGCGCGCCGGGTTGTTGCACGACATCGGCAAGGGCGTGCCGGGCGAACTCGAGGGCAGCCACGCGGTGATCGGTGCGGAGTTCATCAAGCGCTTTGGCGAGACGCCGATCGTGGTCAACGCGGTCGCGGCGCACCACGAGGAAGTGAAGCCGGAGACGGTCTACGCGGGGCTGGTGATTCTGGCGGACACGATTTCCGCGGTGCGGCCGGGCGCGCGGGCGGAGTCGATGACGAGTTACATCCAGCGGCTCGGCCGGCTGGAGAAGCTGGCGATGTCGCTCGAGGGGGTGCAGCAGGCGTTCGCGATCCAGGCGGGCCGTGAGATCCGCGTGGTGGTCTCGCCGCAGGAGGTGACCGACGACCGCGCGCGCGACATCGCGAAGGAGCTGCGCAAACGGATCGAAGCCGAGCTGCAGTATCCGAGCACAATCAAGATCACGGTGATCCGGGAGTCGCGCTTTACTGAGACGGCGACGTAGCGCCGCAGCGCCGCGAAGCGGCGCAGTGATGAGTGATGAGTGGCGGGTGGCGAGACCTGCTTCTGGGCGGGCTATTCTGAACTCGTCACTCATCACTTGTCACTCATCACTTGTGACCTATCACTCCAGCCATGGCTGATTCGAAGATATTGGAAACTTTCCCCAACCCCGCGCCGGGACGCGACTATGTGATCGAGCACACGCATCACGAGTTCACGTCGATGTGCCCGATCACGGGGCATCCGGATTTCGCGGCGATCACGGTGCGGTATGTGGCGGACAAGACCTGCGTCGAGTTGAAGTCGCTCAAGCTCTATTTCCACGCGTTTCGCAACCAGGGGATTTTCTTCGAGGCGGTGACGAACAAGATCTGCGACGACCTCGGTGCGGCCCTGCGACCGCGCGCGCTCACCATCGTCGCGGACTGGAAGGCGCGCGGGGGATTCACCTCGCGGATCACCGCGGAGTGGGCGGCGCCACGCCCGAAGAAAACCCGGAAGTAGCGCCGGCCTCCCGCCGACCCTTCCGGAGCGGCTGCGGCGTCACGCCGCAGAGATCGGAGCCGCGACGAGACGCCGCCGCCGCTGCAACCGCTCATCCCGCGGCGTGACCGTTCCTCGGTTTCTCCCTCGCCGGGGACCGGCCGATTCGTGCAGGGTGGGCGTCGCTATGAAACTCAGCCTGACCTTGCTCGCGCTCGCTTCGGCGATCGCCTTGCGTGCCGCCGATGCCCTCCCGCTGTTCAACGCCACCCTGACGATGGGCAAGGAGCATCGCTTCGTGCTCGTCGATGCCCACGGCAAAAGCAGTTCCTTTCTCGCCCTCGGTGAGTCGTTTGCCGGCTTCAACCTGAAGGCCTACGACGTGAAGGAGGGCGCGTTGGAGCTTGAGAAGGACGGCAAGGTCTCCCGCGTGAAGCTCGTCGCGGATGCCGCGACGGTGAACGCGCCGGCAGCGAGAATTCCCGCCACCATTGCCGACGCCGAGGTGGTGCTGAACAAGATGAAATTCGAGGAGATGATGGAGCGTGCGATGCAGGGCCAGAAGAAGATGCTCGCGGCGCAGTTCCAGAAAATGTCGACGCAGATGGCGGCGGGCGGCGCCGATCCGGCGGAGGTCGTGGCGTTCCAGAAGAAGATCACCGACGAAGTCTTCGGCGTGCTGGATGCCAAGGTGCTGAAGAATGACGTATCCAAAATCTACAGCGAGGTCTTCTCCAAGCAGGAGCTCGATCAAATCTCGGCCTTCTACACCACGCCGCTCGGCGAGATGCTGAACGCAAAGCAACCCGAGGTGCAGGAGAAGCTCGGCACGATCATCCAGGGCCGGATGATGGAAGTGATGCCGCGCGTGCAGAAGATGGGCCAGGAGTTCGCGCAGCAGCAGAAGGCGAAGAAGGCCGCGGCGACGGGTGGCACTGTGCCGGCGCCGGCGCCGGCTCCCGCTCCCGCGCCGAAGCCGTAAGCACAGACTCCGAGGTGGAGCGGCTTGACCGCAAGCCGCTGGGTGGCGGCGCGGCGGACGCCGCTCTCTTGGAAGGCGTCTGAGAAGGCATGTTTTTCACATAGTCGATCTTCGTTTCAATCCGGCCGTCGGAATGCACGAAGCGCAACTCGTCCGACATCAACCGCCCGAGCGCCACGCCGTCGCCCGCCATCATCGCGGAGAGCCGTGCCCGATCCGCCTTCAACACCGCCTCGACCGCGGGCTCAGCAGCGCGAATCACACCCGCCGCGCAAACGAGAGCAAGACCGGCCAGGGAAATGAGCATTTTCATAGTGCAGGATTTCTAAACGTGAACTCAGGCCAAACTCAGTTGAAGCAGGAAACCAGGAAGCCATGAAACAATCCACGCGCCTCGTCTCTGCTTTTTCCTGATTTCCCGCTTTCCACATTCATCTCTTCCGTGGTTCGACCTTCCTGGTTTCCTGGCTTCCTGCTTCTCCACTTTCCGTGGATTCCTAATCCCGATACGCGTCGCGCAGCACCTGCATCGTGTGCCGCACGCGGATCGGGGAATTCGTCCTGGCGAGATGCGTGCGCAGTTGCGTGAGGCAGCCGATATTACCCGTGGCTACGGTCGTCGCCCCCGTCGCCGTCACGGCCGCCGCCTTTTGCGCTCCGAGCGAATGCGCGATCGCCGGTTGATCGAGATTGTAGGTGCCCGCGCTGCCGCAGCAGAGATGCGGATTCGCAATCTCGCGCACCTCGACGCCGGGAATTGACTTGAGCAACGCCCGCGGCTCCACGCGCACGCCCTGCGCGTTCGCCAGGTGACAGGCATCATGATACGCCACCGCCTCGGTCTGCCCACCCGCTGCGCCCACGGGTTGCTCCCGCAATCCAATCTTCGCCAGAAACACGCTCACGTCCATCACGCGTTGGCCGAACGCCGCCGCCCGTGCCTCGGCCGGCGTGCCGCGCAGAATCAAAGGATACTCGTGCATCGCCGAGCCGCAGCCCGCCGCGTTCGTGAGGATCGCGTCCACGTCGGCGGGAAACGCGTCCAGATTTTTCCGTGCAAACGCCTGCGCCGCCGCCAAGTCGCCCGTGTGCCAGGCCAGTCCGCCACAGCACCCCTGCGCTTCCGGCACGATCACCTCGACGCCGTTGCGCGTGAGCACCTCGATCGTCGCGACGTTGATGTCCGGGTCGAGCACCTGTTGGGCGCAGCCCGCCAGCAACGCCACCCGCGCCCGCCGTTCCCCGCGCGCCAGCGTGACCCGCGGCAGCGTGACCGCCGGCGGCACGTGCGGCGGCGCCAATTCCAACATCGGCCGCAACACCGCCGGCACCAGCCGACCCAGCGCCCGCCCGATCTTCGCCCCCGCCAGCGCCAGCCGAAAACGCGCCGGATACGGGATGGTCTGCGACGCCAGCCAGCGGCGGAGTTTCTCACCTGTCGTGCGCGGCGCCTCCGCCTCCACTTTCGCGCGATACGGGCTGATGAGATCGCGATACGGCACGCCGCTCGGACAGGCCGGCTCGCACGCGAGGCAGCCGAGGCAGCGATCGATATGCGGCTGGGCCGCCGCCGCGGAAAGCGTGCCCTCGAGCACCTGCTTCATCAGCACGATCCGGCCGCGCGGCGAATCCATCTCCTGCCCGAGTTCCTGATACGTCGGACACGCCGCGAGACAAAACCCGCAGTGCACGCACGCCTGCACCGCATGCGCCATCGGCTCGCCCAGCGGCCCGTGTTCCTTCGATTTAATTGCGTGAAGCATGAAAAAAACGAACTGCAGAAACCAATTGAAGCCGGAAACCAGGAACCCGGGAAACAGAAGTGAGAACGGATCGGTTCATGGTTTTCTGGCTTCCTGCTCACTCATCCAAACCCGGAAACCGCCCCTGCGGATCCAGCGCCGCCTTCACCGCTTTCGTGATCGCGAAATCCCGCTGCGGCCCCAGCCACAGCGGCCCTTCGCCCCGCAGCGTGACGCCCGGCCACGCGATCACGGGCAGCACCGCGCCCGGCGCCACGGAAACATACCCGACATTCCCGCCCGCGCTGATCCAGCCGCGCGCGCCATTCTGGCCGCTCACCGCCCCACCGAAGTCCGCCACCTGCGCCGGCGTCAGCGCGACCTTGGCCAGCGTGCCGCCCGAGTGCGCCCACCGAAAACCCACGATCGCCTGCCAGAAGTAACTCGCATCGCCCGGCGTCAGCACCTCGCCGGGAAACCGTGTCAGAATCTCCGATGCCAACGCGTCCATCGCCGTCTCCGGTCCGCCCAGCCGCGCGAACACGGCCTGCTCCCCGATCGCCGCGTCGAGCGCATCGAGTTCCCAGCGCGTGCCCGATGCCCCGGCAAAAATTTTCGTCTTCGCCGCAAAGTCCTTCGCCTCGAGCCGCAGCGTCCGCCACGCCACCGGCCGCGGAAACACCTTGAACGTCAGCTCCGCCAGCACGCCGAAACGCCCCGCGCTGCCGACGAAGAATTTCGGAAAATCGAAACCCGCCGCATTCTTCACCACCTTCCCGCCCAGCCGCAGCAGCCGGCCCTCGCCGTCCACGCACTGCACGCCGAGGATGAAATCGCGCAATCCGCCGAACCGCCACCGCCCCGGCCCGCTCAGCCCTGCCGCCACCGTGCCGCCGATCGTCGCCCCCGCGTCCGCCAGCATCGGATCGAACGGCAGATACTGCCCGCGCTCGCTCAACGCCGCGACAATCGTCTTCAACGGTGTTCCCGCCAGCGCCGTGAACGTGAATTCGCTCGGCTCGTAATCGACGATCCCGCTCAGCCGCGCCGTCGAGATGCGCACAAATTCCCCCGCCACCTGGCTCAGCCGCGCCTTCGTCCCCGCGCCCACCGCCATCACGCGCGGCGCCGACCGCACCGCGTCGGCAAGTTCGGCGACAGAAACTGGCTGCAACGCATCAGCCATTTTCCACCTCTCTGTTCTTGGACAGAATTAACAGAATGGACAAAATGGCTCCAAACCGCGCCCGCCCGATTCTGTTAATTCTGTTCATTCTGTCTAAAATCATTCCCGCGAAATCACGCCCGCCTTCTCCAGCGGATGCAGCCCGTGCTGCGTGAGCGATGGCGCCTCCGCGCTCGGAAACATCTTCCCCGGATTCGCAATCCCGTGCGGATCGAACGCGGCGCGCACCCGCTTCATGCAGGCGATTTCCTCCGGGCCGAACATCGCCGACAGATATTCACGTTTCTCCATGCCCACGCCGTGTTCGCCCGTGATCGAGCCGCCCATCTCCACGCACATCCGCAGGATTCGACCCGCGAGTTCCTCCGCCCGCGCCAACGCGCCCGGCTCCCGCCCGTCATAGAGGATCAGCGGATGCAGGTTGCCATCGCCGGCGTGAAACACATTCGCGCAGCGCACCTTCATCTCGCTCGACCACGCGTTGATTTTCTTGAGCGCCTCGCCGAGCCGCCGCCGCGGCACCACCCCGTCCTGCACGATGAAATCCGGCGAGAGCCGCCCCACCGCGCTGAACGCGCTCTTGCGCCCCTTCCAGATCGCCAGGCGCTCCGTCGCATCGCGCGCCGGCCTCACTTCGACCGGCCTGCTCGCGGCGAGAATCTCGTCGAGCCGCACGCGCTCCGACGCCACCACCTCGCGCGGCCCCTCGAGTTCCACGATCAACACCGCCGCGCAACCGGGCGGATAATCCGCATGCACCGCTGCCGTCGCCGCCTCCAGCGCCAGCGCATCCATGATCTCGATCGCGCCCGGCAGCAACCCGCTCGCCACCACCGCCGTCACGGCATCACCCGCCTCCTCCAGCGTCCGGTAACCCGCGAGCACGGTGTGAAACATCTCCGCGCGCGGCAGCAGTTGCAGCGTAATTTCCAAGGCGATACCGAACAGCCCCTCGTTGCCCACGAAGAGTCCCGTCCAATCCGGCCCAATCTGCTCGCGGCTCGCGCTGCCAAACTCCACCACCTCGCCCGTCGCCAGCACCGCCTTCAACCCGAGCACGTGGTTCGAGGTCATGCCGTATTTCAGGCAGTGCGCGCCGCCGGCGTTGAACGCCACGTTGCCGCCGATCGTGCAGACTGACTGGCTCGACGGATCCGGCGCGTAGTGCAGCCCGTGCGGTTGCGCAGCCGCCGTCACCGCGAGATTCACCACGCCCGGCTCCACCACCGCCACGCGTTGCGCCGGATCGACCCGGAGGATCCGGTTGAGTCGGTTCAACGTGATCACAATCCCGCCCGCGCAGGGCACCGATCCCCCCGACAGGCTCGTGCCGCTCCCGCGCGCGACGAACGGCAGTTTCTCCGCGTGGCAAAACCGCACGACCGCGATCGCCTCGTCCTGCGTCTCCGGCACCACGATCGCCAGCGGCGTCGCCTGAAACGCCGTCAGTCCGTCGCTCTCGTAAGCCGCCAGATGCGCCGGCCCCATCAGCACGCGACCCGCCGGCAACACTGCGGCGAGTCGGCGGAGCACATCCGGTGCGGGGGTGACAGCTTTGACCATGCGATGCCCCGATCATGAGACGCCCGCCGCCGCGCTGACGAGCGCGGAGTTGTCCGGGGCGCTCCGTCGGGCGAAGATCGTTTTTTAGTTCGATGCAGAAAATCGTTCTCGTTCCTCGTTCTCGTAATCCTTCTCCCCTTGAGGCATCCCGGACGAAAGAGAACGAGAACGAGGAAAGATGACGTCGCGCCAGCAAACAGCACATGAGGAAATCAACCAAAGGAAGATGAAACATGTAAACGATACCCAGTGGGTAAACACTCCCACCCGAGAGAGGC
>Ga0163144_10005861_pt1 | contig 27256 bp, 27 predicted proteins | sample OliLak19BULKMAT1_FD_123175 | JGI IMG/M metagenome (GOLD analysis project Ga0163144, IMG submission 123175) | Freshwater microbial mat bacterial communities from Lake Vanda, McMurdo Dry Valleys, Antarctica - Oligotrophic Lake LV.19.BULKMAT1 | ecosystem: Environmental > Aquatic > Freshwater >... | reverse complement strand
TTCAATTTCAACGGTGCCGGGTCCGGAGACCCGCCCCGAGAGCAGTTTTTTGGAATCGACGTTCATGACCTGGATCGTCTGCCCCAATCGACCTTCCTGCGTCGCTTCGCCCACGGCGGAGACGTTGAGAGCCCCCGAACGAACGATCAGGGTCACACGCTGGCGTGCCTTCACCATGACTTCCGTCGATTGCGTGCTGGCTTGCACAACGGGAGTCGTTGCAGATGACCCGATCGCAAAGGAAGGCAACACCAATGGAGCGACTACCTTGATCTCGAAATACATGGGCAGTCCCAAGAGAGTCTCACCCTGAGTCGATAGCGTAACGTCCATCTGCACGGGGCCTGCACCCTTGATCGGAGTGCGCGGACGGCCCTGGATGCGAACCGATTCCCACACGGCCACTTCCGGAAGCTTCGCGGCGATGGGGCGAGCGAGTTCCACGCACAGGGATTCTCGGCCTGGGGGAAGCAAGCGAGTCAACTCATCGCGGATTGCTTTCTCAATCTCGGCTGCCATCAACACACGCCGTGCCGGGACAATGCCGACTCGTTCGGGGCCGCCGACGCGGAATTCATGGTTCTTGTAACCCGCGAGAGAGATGCGGTACTCGATCGCCTTAAGTCTGATCGACTGCCCTTTGAGTCGGCCGCTGAACTCGTCGAGATCGAGCCCGGCGATGAATTCCCGGTCCGCGTGTTGACCGCCGGAAATCTGCGCGACGTCGCCAATTGTCACCAGAGACTTGCGCACCGTCACCCAATCGGGCACGACGATGGAAATCGGTTCGGCCGCTTCGGCGGGCAAGCCGGCCAGTACGAGAACGAAGCTCAGTGTCAGGGTTCGCATTCTCATCGCAAAGTTACCGGACCAGTTCGGTGGTTGCAGCCAGCATGTTGTCCGCCGTGCGGACGGATCGCGTGTTTAACTCGTAAGCCCGTTGGGCGAGAATCAGCCCGACCAATTCCGTGACGGGATCGACATTCGAGCGTTCGAGAAAGCCCTGTTGAACGAGACCGATGCCATTCTGTCCCGGCGTTGCCAGCGTCGCCGGCCCGGAGGATGCGGTCTCGGCGAATAGATTCCGCCCCTGTGCGCTCAGTCCCGACGGATTTTGAAAGCGCGCGAGCGTGAGCTGCCCCAGCACGACCGAGGTATTCGTCGCGCCGGCATTCACGACCGAGATCGTTCCATCCACGCCTATCGTGATAGAGACTGCTTGCGGAGGGATCGAAACCTGGGGGTTGATCAAGAATCCGTCGGCGGTAACGAGGTTGCCCTGCGAATTGATTCGCAATGCTCCGTCCCGCGTAAATTGCTGTTCGCCGTTCGGCATGGTTACCTGGAGAAAGCCATCTCCCCCTATGGCAATGTCCAGCGGGTTGGACGTGTTCACGAGCGAGCCGGGAAGAAATATCTTGGTGATGCCCGAAACGCGAACACCGCTGCCGATTTGAATGCCAGTGGGATTTTGAAGCCCTTGTGCGACCTGGCCCCCCGGAGCTTGCTCGTTCACGTAAAGCAGGTCTTGGAACGTCGCCTCGCCGCGCTTGTACCCGTTGGTATTCACGTTCGCCAGGTTGTTGGCGATGTTGTCCAGAGCCGTGCTCTGGGCGTTCATTCCGGTCGAGCTTGTGAACAAAGCGCGAATCATAGCTGCTCCTTAGTTAGGAACCCCGGCGAAATAACTTCCCGAATTCGTCTCGCCGCGACCGATGGGGAGGGGCCCCTTGATACCCCTGTTGGCCGCTCCCTATCGGTCGCGGCTCGGTCAGTTATCTTCTGCCGCTCGCCATCGGGCCTTCGGAGCGATAACTTCCATAGTTTTTTGTGGCAAATTGGTACAAACCGGTGCAAATTGTTGCGCGCGGTCCATTTGGCCCGGAATTTGCTGCGTAACCACGCTCTGTTTTCTCGTGCGACATTTTCAATACTCCTCCCCGGCACCCCGTGACCTGGAGCGCCATCCTGGTGTAATATACTATACAAAGTTACAGTAGTCAAGTCGGCCCCGTCATAATTCTCACATCCCCGGTTCGCGGCCCTTCCACTTTCCACAAGCAAGAGGCAGTTGATGCTTGACCGAGCCGCGCTCGTAAGGAAGCGGCCCTTGACACTCTGTTGGCCGCTCCCTGGCGGTCGCGGCTCTGTTACAAAACACCAAATCGGGAAGTTATTTCGCCGGGGTTCCTTAGCTTCGTGGTCGAGTGTTCAACTGCAATGCCTCCGCAATGGTGCGCAAGGATCGCTGTGCGGCCTCGTAGTATCTCGCCCCAAGCAGCAATCGAATCATGGCATCGGCTGGCTGAACGTTGGACCCTTCGCGATAGCCTTGCATCACCCGGCCATCCGCCGGTGTTGGGGCCGTGCCAGGATCGGCCGTGAACAATGTAGGACCCGCGGCCGTAAGTTGCTTGAGATCATTGAAGCGCGCGGGGCGGATGCGGCCGACTTCCACTCCGTCCGCAAGGACCGTTCCATCCTGAGAGATCTGCATTTTGATGGTTTCGGGCGGAAGCTGGATCGGCCCTTCCTGACCGCGAAGCACATATCCGCTTTCGCTGACCACGACTCCGCCGGAGTTCAGTCGGAACGATCCGTTACGGGTGTACAACGGCCCGTTCGGTCCGCTGAGCGTGAAGAATTGATCCGGTTCAGCTAGCGCCAGATCGAATTGGTTGCCCGTCAGTTGCAATGGGCCCGGGCGGAAATCGAAGTACGTTCCGGCAACAGCCGTGCCTGTAAGGTCGCCGGTTGCTGCTTCGGTGCGGCCCAGGACTCGATCGAAAGATTCGGTGGCGACGCCGCGCTGGCGATAGCCGGGCATTGAGGAGTTCGCCAGGTTGTAGGCGGTCATCTCGTGCTGTTCGGATGCAGCCACCATTCCAGAGGCTGCGCTATAAAGACCGCGGATCACAACGGCACTCCGGGACACACCGATTCAATGAATTTCATCGGTTATCCTGCCATGCCGCGCTCAATCCCTCTTCGGGAATCTTCTTCGATCGCTACGGTCGGCAAAGCTTCGCTAACTTGCCAACTTCCTCTCGTTGGGCAGGTCTCCGGCCGGCCCAGAAGGACTGGAGTACATGCCCACAAACTCTGGGGCCTCACTCAACAGGCACTCGCCCAGCCAGAGCCTCCGCGGCCTGGCGGTATTGCTTCCGGAGTTCGTAGCCTCGTGCCATCACGTGCAACACTTCGGCTGGATCGAGCTTCTTTCGTACCAGCAACGAGTGACAGCGGGACAGGCACAATTCCCCTTGGCCATCGCGGGCGGCCAGGTCGGCAAGAGCTAGCATGGCTCGGTCGCCGAGTCCATCCGGATCCGCGGCCGTGAGGGCCAGATAGCGTTTGCGCGCTTCGCGACGTGCATCGATGATGTCGAAGTATTGGGCGACTTCGAACGTCATGCGATAGGCCAGTGGACCGTGAGAGGTCTCCACCGCCTTCTCGTACAACTCCACCATCTTACGATGCTGATCCAACTCGCGATATGCCTGTCCCGCCAGTAGGATCCCGGCAGCCCCGAGTCCTTCGCCATTGGAAGCTTCATGCAAACTTGCTTCCAGTTGAACGCTCCTCGATTCCGTGGGCGAGGTCCGATTGCGAATGTAGTTCGCGAGCATCTCGTCCAGTGCCCCGTGTCGCGGCTCGGAGGAAATGCGGTATTTCTCCATCGTCACTCGCGCTTCGTCATCGTCGTTCATCAGGACGTGACACAGTCTCAATGCGAGCGCTGCGGCGGAATCCACGCTTCGCGAGCGTTTGCTCATCGCGATCTTAAGAGGACGAAGTGCGGCTGTTGTGTCTCCCACCTCCAGATACGTCCGCCCGACCCAGTACCAGCCGATGTCGGCCCAGGCTGAATTCGGCTGCCGATCGAGCACGTCCGTGAATCGCGCTCGAGCGTTGGCCACGTATCCCTCGCGAAACTCGGCAAGGGCCAGGTTGTACACCGCGTGGATGCTCGAATTATGATTGGGTAAGGCTTCGAGCAGCCGCTTGTACTCGGCCTTGGCCTTCCGCCAGCGGCCATCGTCTGCCAGTAGATTCGCCAGCCAGATGGAAGCGATGTACTCGTCCGGATGTTCCGCATCCACCGCACGGGCTTGTTGGAGTGCCAGCGTCGCCAGGCGCTTTCGTTCGACCAGGCCTGGAGGATTCTCGGCAGATATAACCAAGTCCGATTTCTCGATACGCCAGGAAAGCCCCAGGTTGGCCCCGATGGCGCCAATGACCTCTTGAAACGGCATTCGCTCCAAATCCATTTCGAGCGTCTCATCTTTCAACGTTACTTCGAGGCGAAGATGTTTGTCGATCGCCCCCGCGACCGATTCGAGGACGCTCCGAACCGAAGCATGATGCATATGGCCCGAAAGAAGCGATTCCGCGACGCTTGGGCTGGGCTCGTCGATCCAGATTTCTTGAGACGACCCGACGCCGTGGTGGACGCCCTTGGGTAGCAATCGCTCAACTGGCAGTTCTGATTCTTGGTTCGGGGACGGCCAAGCCAGAACTTTTGCATCCAAGGGATCGGGTCTTTCTGGTGGCACCAGTTCCATTACTTTTAGGCGAGCGAGTAGATACAGGCACTCCGTTCGCAACGCGATTGGATTGCCGGAGTTCGGCCCACATTGGAGTTGGGCTTGCCCGCAGAGCCTTGTCGCATGCTTCAGTTCGGAAAGCGATGCCGCACATCGGGCCTGCCCGAGCAGGGCCCACGGGTGAAGAATCGCATTGGCCTCCGCATTCACGATTCGCTGGTAGAGCAGACTTGCTTCCTTGCACTTGCCCGCTCCCTCTAATGCGAGTGCGTGCCGATAGCGCCACTCGACATCATGCTCTTCCTGCATATTGTGCTTGGCCTCGCATTGTCGAAGCCCTTCGGCGAAATCGCGGGAGAGCAAGGCTCGATCGATGCGATCCAGAGGCGATTTGGGCTCGTCGTACGGGTGAGCCTCCCAGATTGGCTTCTCCGATTTGGCGAACGGATCGGCGAGGAACGCCGAGGCATCCTCCGTTGCTTCGTCCATTTGCGCGGATTCGCTTTTTTGAAGAGCAAGCGATCCACCGATCCCAAAGATCGTGCAAAGCGACGCCAGCGCGATGAATCGGACCCGGGGACGAATCCGAGTCTTCTTGGGTGACATACTGTCCGGCGCAGCGCTGGCGGGTTGTTCGTCCACGATCATGGAAGGAATCCTGGAGAGCGGCATTCAAGTTTCGGGGTCGCCACACTATCATCGAAGAGTGAGAGGCAATCGTTGACCGTTGAAAAAATTAAGGCAACTCTTTTCCGAGTTGTTCGATTACTCTTATGACAGGACGCGACATCCATTCCGAGACCTGAACTGAGAGGGTGGTCATGAGAATCGAACCAACCGGACTGCCTCCAATTCGAACTTCGCAAAACCTCGCCTCCCGTGCCGTGGACAAATCCAGCGAGTCCGAAGTCGCTGCTACCGAAACTTTCGAACCCACCTCGGAACTGGCTCGCCTCTTGGCGACTGTTCGAGAACTGCCCGACGTTCGGGAAGACCTTGTTCAGTCGATTAATGAACGGCTTTTAACAGGCGAATTCTCAACCTCCGCGGCCGCTGATGAAACAGCGAAAGCCATGCTTTCGGGGCCTGGGGCGTAATACGCCGAGATTGAACTCGAAACTCGTGCGGCCCGGCGAATGAGAAATTCGCCGGGCCGCTTCGTTTTGTCGAGCAATCGCCAAACTGAGTTGCCATTTTCCATCTTTCAAAAATCTCAGGCAAATTTATTCGCGGCGCGTCGATACTGGTTTCAGACGGGAGAAAACCCGCAACAGAAATAACCACACCAACCGGAGTAGACAGCAATGGGACTGACACTGAACAACAACGTAGCCTCTCTCAATGCCCAGAACAGCCTGAGCAAGACGAACAGCATGCTTTCCAGCTCTCTGGAAAAGCTCTCGTCCGGCCTCAAGATTAGCCGCGGTGCCGATGGCCCCGCCGCCCTGGTGATCTCGGAACAACAGCGTGCTCAAATCTCTGGTCTTCGCACCGCCATCGACAATACGAATAAGGCCGTCTCCGTCGTGCAGACCGCTGAAGGTGCCCTGAATGAAATGAGCCGGTTGCTGGGCAAAGTCCGCGGACTGGCACTTGACTCGGCCAATACCGGCGTCAACGATGCGAATGCCCTGGCCGCGAACCAGGCGGAAATCACCAACTCGCTCAACACAATCTCGAACATCGCTAACACGACCAAGTTCGGAACCAAGAACCTTCTCAACGGCCAGGCTGGCACGACCGGAACCGTGACCGGTGCCAATAACGCGGTCCTCGGTGGTGTCCGCGGCGGAATTGCCGCGACCAACGGCCCACAGACTGTTCAAATTGCCACGGCCGGATCGGGTGGCACAAGCATCGGAACAGTCGGCGTCGGTTCTGCAATGTCGGCCGCAGGTTCCGTAGTAATTAGCGGTGGCGGCTTGACCTCGGGTCAGAACCTGACGGTTGCTCTCGCCGCAGGCGACACGACGGCCTCGTCACTGACGAAGATCCAGTCGGCACTTGATAATGCTAAGGACATCGGTGGCGGCGTTGGCAAGTTCATTGTTTCGCAGAACGGCAACAACCTCGAAATCCGTAGTAACATTTTGGGCTCCACAGCGGTTACGGCAACAGGCAGTCTTGCCGGTGGCGCGGATTCTGCGACTGGCTTTTCGGCGTTCGGCTCCACGGGCTTGAACGGGGCGAACATGGTCGTCACCGTGGGTGGTGCCGCGACCACTGTTTCGGCCGGTTCCAATGGATTGAACAACGAAGTGACCTTTGGCGGCCCGGACGGGCTCAGCTTCAGCGTTGGTGTGAACAACGGTGCAACCGCTGCCGCCGGTGCAGGTTCCAACACCACCGTTACTGTCAACAACCAATCGCTCACTTTCCAGATCGGGGCCAACGCGAACGAGACCGCTAAGATCTCGATCGACAAGGTGACCTCCGACCAGCTGGGTGGTGGCGTCGCCGGTGTGGCCGCAGCGAACCTTAGCCAAATCAACGTGACAACCGCAGCCGGTGCCCAAGACGCGATCAAGGTTGTCGATAAGGCGATCAGCGACGTCTCCGGCCTGCGAGGAAAAATTGGTGCGTTCCAGTCCAACACCCTTGAGTCGAACGCCAACAACCTTCGAGCAACGCTAGAGAACACGGTTTCCGCCGAGTCCGTTATCCGAGATACCGATTTCGCTTCGGAAATCGCGAACTTCACCAAGCTTCAGACGCAAATGCAAGCTGGTGCAACGGTTCTGGGCAACGCCAACCAGATGACTTCTCTGGTAGCCAGCCTGCTCCGCGGCTAATCGTTCGACAGAAAACGGGGTGCCCCAGCGCCCCGCTTCCAATCGTGAACTAGGGTTCGATTTCATGTGTGTCCTAAATTTACCCAGACTGAAGGTGGGCTGTGGCGACCATCAGCGGTATTAGTTCGAGCGGCCTGAGTTTTAGCGGGCTTGCCTCAGGCATTGACACAGAGAAAATCATCTCAGGGTTGACCAAACTCAACCAAAGCCGGATCGACTCGCTCAAGCTACGCCAGGCTGATTTTGTCTCGCGACAGACGACCTTTGTCCAGCTTCAAGCCAAACTCTTCGATCTTCAGTCCAAAACGAACGCACTCGCTCGATCGGCCGGAAGTGCCTTTGACGGTCGCAAGGCCGAAAGCAGCGACTCGAACGCACTATCTGTATCGGCAGGAACCGCCGCCGTGGCCGGAACATACAATCTCACTGTGATGGCTCAAGCCCGGGCTCACCAGACCGCATCGACAGGATTTGCCGACCCGAACGCCAAGATCAAAGAGGGTACGCTAGGCCTTCGCGTTGGAAGTGGCACCGAAGTCACAATTACGGTTGACTCCAAGAACAACACCCTTCAGGGCCTAGCGGACTCGATAAATGCCGCAGGTACCGATATTCGTGCTTCGATCATCAACGATGGCACGGCAACCCCTTATCGACTAGTGCTGACGGCCACCCGTAGTGGCGTGGGGAACGCCATCGCCCTCAACAACAATCTCAACACTGGAACCGGGGTGGATATTGATCCGGCCGCCACCACCGTGCAAGCGGCTACAGACGCGCAAATCAGGCTGGGAAGCGGGGCGGGCGCAATAATTCTGAATAGTGCTACCAACCAGATCAATGGCTTGATACCGGGACTGAGTTTTAACCTAATGCAGGCCGATCCCGCCAGATCGATCACCGTCACTGTTTCGAATAATTCGGCCGGAGTGAACACTGCCATCAAGGATTTTGTGGACTCTTACAATGCCATCCAAGACTACCTGATCGAGCGAACTTCGTTCGACAAGGATTCGGGCGAAGCCGGGTTGTTGCTGGGCAATCGCGACAGCGCGCAACTTAGCGATGAACTGTCCGCGGCCCTATCCGCCAGCATTCCTGGGCTGTCCACTTCGACCAATCGACTCTCGTCCGTCGGGCTCACTTTCGATGAGAAGGGAAAGCTCCAGTTCGACTCCGAGAAATTGAACAAGGCCATGAGTGGAGCGAACGGCTCGACGCTCGCGGACGTCAAACGTCTCTTCGGCCTGACTGGTTCCTCGGACAGCAACGGCGCTCAGTTCGTATTCGGAGGCGACAAGACGAGGCCATCGAACGCTGGCCCCTATGAAGTACGCGTCACTTCTCCGGCAACACGAGCGGTCGCGGTGGCGACCGGCACCATCGGCGGGTCGATCACGATTTCGCCGCCGGACAATTTGCTCTTGCTAAAGCTGAACGGCGTGCTTTCCACAGGTATTACGCTAGACCCTGGAACCTATGCGCCCGAAACTCTCAGCTCGATGATTCAGCAACGCATCAATAGTGCTCCGAGTGTGAACGGCAACCTGGTTTCAGTCGGAGTTGACCCAAACGGAAAGCTGCAGATTGCATCGCAGCAGTACGGGGCGGGATCCGGAGTAAGCTTCGGCGCTGGCAGCACCGCCCTGTCCACCATCGGCTTTACCGGCGCGGAAACCTCGAGTGGCACAGACGTCGTAGGTTCCTTCTTGGTCAACGGACAAACAGAGTTGGCGACAGGCACCGGCCAATCGCTGATGGGGGCATCGGGGAACACGAACACGAGTGGGTTGCAGGTTCGCGCCACCATGACCACGCCGGGTTCCGCCAATATCACAGTGACCCAGGGACTCGCGAGCCGGCTGAATTCCGTGATCTCAAAGTACCTCGATCCAATTAACGGCAAGTTCAAGGCGATCAACGAAGGCTACCAGCAGAACGTCGACCAGATTACGACCACGATTACGAAGCAGAACGAAATGCTCGACGAAAAGACGGCTCAGTTGCAACTGCGATTCGCGGCCATGGAGTCCGCGGTCAATCAGCTCAAGGGCTTGCAGAGCCAGCTAACTTCCCTGATTCCCACGATGTCCTTCAACAAGTAACGAGACACGAATTGTGAACGCATACCAGTCCTATCAACGAGCGGAGCCTTCGGCAGGCTGGACCCGCATCGACATGCTCCTCGCCCTGTACGATGGCGCGCTCGAACGTCTGGGCCGGGCGGAAACCGCCCTGAAGGCAAACGATCGATACACGGCCGTGACCGCCCTCACTCGCACGCAATTGATCTTGAGCGAACTCGCGGCGGGCGTGCGCATGGAGAACAACGAGACCGTTGGTCCGAACATATTGCGACTGTATGAGTTCGCATCGAACGAACTCCGCACTCCGCGAATCGAAGGGATTGCGAATGCTCGCAAGGTCTTGAACACGCTGCGTGAAGGATTCGAGTCCGTTCGTGTGGATGCCGTGGAGATGGAGCGCTCGGGCCAACTCCGGAAGGCCGAGAACTTGCACATGGTCCACGCCCAGGCGTGAAATCAATGGGTATTGCGCAAAAAAACGTGGCGAGTGCCTGTTCGTGAGCTAAGTTTTCTTAGCTTCGATCCGACCAGAATCGAGTTCCTAAGCGACGGAAGTGGCGGCCCTCCATGAGGATTCTGACGAGCGTTCGGCCGTCGCCGCGGACCAACGCGTGCACCGTCGAGAATATGTCCGCAGTTAGGGTGTCTAACCCAACCAAAGTTCGGCGATTGATTCTAGTTGCCGAGAATCAAGATCTGCTTGCGGGACTGCGACAATCCTTGGACCCGCTTCAGCCGGAATGGGAACTGCATGCGACCCGCGCGGGGACGACCGCCCTCGACCGCATGTATGAGGAGCCGTTCGATGCCGTGGTGACCGACAGCCGTATTGTCGGGATGTGTTGTGCTGACTTCCTGACGGAAATACGGCGTATCCATCCAAGGGTCGTGCGAATTGCCCTCGTCGGTGGGACCGATCAAGAATCGGTGGTTCGCTTGGCGGTGCTGACACATCGGCTCCTGGCCAAGCCCCTTGAAAATGGTGCACTTCTTGAGTCGATCCGACGGGCACACCGTTTGCGGGAATTACTCGGTAGCCCGGCACTGACGGAATTGGTCGGGAAGATTGGTCGCATTCCAACGCTGTCTTCGCTGTACAACCAGATTGCCTCGGAATTCGCCCACCCGGACTTCTCGCTCGCCGAGGTCGGGAATCTGGTGGAACAGGAACCGGGGATCGCGGCAAAGTTGATTCAAGTTGCCAACTCCGCGTTACTCGGCTTGCGACGCCCGGCTGCAACTCCGGCACAGGCGGTGCGTATTCTGGGCGCCGACCTGACGCAGACGCTGGTCCTGGCCGCCGATCTGTTCTCGCGCTACGATCCTGCGGCACTCAGACCGTTCTCGATCGACGGGCTTTGGGAACATAGCCGCAAGGTCGCAGACTTGGCCGGCCGAATCGCCAACGCCGAACAAGCAGGCGATCTCATAGTACGAGAAGCCGCTCTGGCCGGATTGTTCCACGACATCGGTCGCCTAATAATCGTGAGCCAGTTGCCCGGCCCCTACAAGGAAGTCCTGTCCCTGATGAAATACGATGGCGTGCCGGCCGCACAGGCGGAGTGGCGCGTCCTGGGTGCCTCCCACGCCGAGATTGGTGCGTACCTCTTGGGACTCTGGGGATTGGCAGACGGAATCGTGGAAGCAGTGGCCTGGCACCACGATCCGTGTGGATGTCACGGCGAGAGTTTTTCTGCCCTCACGGCGGTCCACGCGGCCGAAGCTCTCATCCACGGGGACGAAGGAGCCAGTGCCGACGACGAGTATCTGGCACGATTTGGCGGCGAAGCGAAAATGCATGCCTGGGCGGCGATTGCCGCGAAACCAAGCGAATCGCGATTCTAATCAGATGCGCTGGGGCGACTGATTGCGGTCTTTTACGACTTCGGTCCGGGTCCCGCTTGGTTGGCCCGATAGAGAAATGCCAGAATGACCGCGACGGCTTGATACACTTCGGGCGGAATCTCCTGATCCAGGTTCAGACGACTGAGGACTTGCACCAAGTTCGGGTCTTCACGCACCGGGACGGCGTTCTTTTTCGCTAGCTCCAGGATCTTCTCGGCGACGTAACCCCTCCCCTTGGCGACAACCTTGGGGGCTTTGTCCCTGCCAGTTTCATAACGCAGGGCGACGGCTCGCTTCGCGGTCGGGTCGGTGGCCACGTTATACCCTCTCATCGAGAAGAGATACGGAGGCGGGATGGCCCGCGAGCATCTCGGCTCCCAGTTGTCGAAATCGGTGCGGGATTTGGTTCGGCTGTCGAACTTCCAGCACGGCCTCGCGCATTCCCGATTCCGCCAAATCGGCACGCAACGACGCCAGCTCCTCGCCGATGCGAGCTCGTGATGCGGCCGAGTCGATGTAGAGCGTGGCACGAAAGGTTCCGCCGCTCAAACCCGCATCGATCCACGTTTCGCCAAGTTGAGAAAGTGGAACGTGCATGAACACGCGGAAGTTCGAGCGACTACCTTTGACATCGTCGTTCGATGGCGTCTCTCGTTCGATCGCTAGACTCACCGTCTTCCAATGGCCCGTGTCGTACAGCGGAATTTGCAGGAAGATCTGCGTGCCCTTGTCTTGTGAGAGGACATTGCTTGCTTGTGCCGATTCGATGGCCTGAATCGCCCCCTCGGCTGCCTTGAACATCGGGGCCTGTCCGAGTTCGTGAGCAGTCTGCAGAAGTTGAAGCAATGCCCCCTTAAGGTCTCCGGCAGGCAGAGAGGCCTCTTGTGCCGCTGCCCGGCCAAGTTTTGCTTCGAAAAGCAAACCGCCATCTGTGACGAGTTGCCGCAATTCCTGGGAAGCAGGCGGACGATCGCGTGGAGCAAGGTTGCTCAGAATCTCGTACACGACTCCGGTCGCCTCTTGAACCGGCTTCGGTATCGCGGTGCGTGCGCTGGCTGCTTGCGTCTCGGCACTCAGCGCAGTTGCCACCTGGCCGATGTCCGACCGGGGATGGCTCCTTAGAATCGCAGTAGCGACCTGCACCGGCATGTCGGCCCACGGTTCCGGGATTACAAGTTCGATCCCATTGCTCGTACGATTCACCTGAAGAACGTACCGCTGACCGGCGACAATCGAGTCCGGCAAACGAGCTAGCGTTTCCTTTCCGTCGATCCGCACCGACCAGAGGCCATCCGGCCGACTGGCGAGCACATCCACTACGCTTACGTTCGGATCGGCAATCTTCGCGTTTGTATTCGGAGACGACGTGGGTACCTTGCTGATGAGTTCTAGAACCAGTGGTGTACCGGAGCGAACACGCGCCTGGAATCTATCCCCCGCCTTCATCCCATTGGTGGATTCCGTCAGGAACTTTTGCCCAGACGCGTCCAGGGTGGCACGACCTGAAGCACTTGAGAGGACCATCACGGACAACAACTGCCCCACCGGCAGGGACGCCGTATCCCCGCCAAGGACACTGACCGCCGCCAGAAAATTGGTGGGCGAGGCGACCTGGTTCACAATGCTCGTTGAGGGAACTTGCATCAGAGGACTTTAGCCCATTTTGTACAAGCGGGTCGATTCAGCACCACCAGAATTCCTATTTTCGGCCCGACCCGCATTATCCGTAAAGGTTACCCGGCCAACCAACCGATAACTTGGATATGAATCCCGAAATTTCAGGAATGGGCTCCTTATCGCGATTGTTGCAAGCCTCAAGTCTGCGACATCGCGTGATCGCGCAGAACGTCGCCAATGTGAATACCCCGGGCTACCATCGGCTCGAGGTGAGGTTTAATGACAATTTAGCGAAAGCAGTTAGCGGTGACCTCTCCGCGCCACAGGTTGTCGTGGCGGACGGGCCGGAGCGGGTGGATGGCAACACGGTGGATATCGATCAAGAGATGAACGACCTAAGCAAGAATGCACTCCTCTACCAGGCGGCAGCCCAGATCCTGGCGAGCCGCATGGCGAGCATGCGTTCCGCCATCACGGGTCGTTAGCCAAGGAGGCTAGTCGTGCCATATCGCGATCTCTTCTCTGCTGGCGGGATCAGTGCCACCGGCATGTCCGCCGAGCGCTACCGCATGGAGGTCATTGCGAATAATATCGCGAACGCCAACTCCACCAAGTCGGCGAACGGTGGCCCCTTTCGGCGACAAGACGTCGTCTTCGCGGAAATTCTCGGCAGTGCCTCTCGAAAAGGCGCACCCGATCTGCGGGGCGTTCAGGCGGTCGAACTCGTCGAGGACCAATCCGAACTGCCACGCGTCTTCATGCCGGGCCATCCGGATGCGGACGGCGAAGGATTCGTCCGGATGCCGAACGTCCAGCTTCCGATCGAAATGGTGAATCTGCTCACAGCCTCTCGCGGCTACGAAGCGAATCTGAAAGCGGCCCAAACGTATCGCCAACTGGCCGAACAAGCACTCACGCTCTTGAGGGGGTAATCGATATGGCCATCGAAGGAATCGGCTCGCTCGGCGCGCTGCCACGCTTGATGCCGAACTCTTCTCCCGCAGGGGCAGCAAACGGCTTCTCATCGGTCTTGAACGGCCTTCTCGCTCAGAATCAGCAGGCGAACGTGGCGGCGGATCAAGCCGTTTCGGAGCTAGTCGCCGGGCAGGCTCAGGATCTACACACTGTATCACTCGCAGTCGCACAGGCGGATTTGTCATTTCGAATGATTCTGGAAATTCGCAATCGACTGACCGAGGCGGCACAAGAAGTGATGCGGATGCAGGTTTAACCTGAAGGGCGGCACATAGCAAATGGACCTGTTTCGCCAATTGTGGACGCAATTCCAGGCCTATTGGGCCGGGCTCGGGCGCGCACGCCGCGTGGCCATGGTCGCGATGACATTGTTCATAGCAGTCGCCTTGGGGGGAGTCGCGTACTTCTCCAGCGGTCAACAATTTCGGCCATTGTTCTCAGAGCTGTCTCCGGAGGACGCGGCTGCAATGAAGACAATCTTGACCACGCAGAACATTCCGAACCAGTTGAGTTCCGATGGAACCTCGTTACTCGTTCCCGAAAACCGTTTCGCGGAGGCCAAGGTTGCGGTGGGTGCCGCCGGGCTTCCCACACGTGGCGGGAAAGGTTACGAACTTTTCGACGAATCGTCCCTGACGATGACGCCCTTCGTTCAGTCCGTGAATTACCAGCGTGCTTTACAGTCGGAACTCAGTCGATCGATCACGCAGATCGAGTCAATTCAATCGGCCCGGGTCTTGATCGCTCGGCCCGATCCCTCGCCGTTCATTCGCGACTCGAAGCCAACAACGGCCAGCGTTGTCGTTAAACTTCGCCCCGGTGCAGTATTAAGCCGTGCTTCTGCGGCGGGGATTGTGTCACTCGTGGCTCGAAGCGTGGAAGGATTGAAGACCGAGAACGTGACCATCATGGATTCGACAGGTCGCCTGGTCTCCGATCCACATGCCGGCGAGCGCGATGAATTGCCGGCACCGCAACTGGAGTATCGCCGCGAACTCGAGCGCTACCTCTCCACGAAGGCCGAGGAGATGTTGGGCAGGCACCTGGGGGCTGGAAAAGCGATTGTGCGCATCAGTGCGGATATCAACTTCCAAAAGATGAAGGAACGTCGCGAGACGTACAGCCCGGATGGCCGCGTCGCTGCCGCGGAGCGTTTGACCACTTCCAAGAGCACATCCGCAAGTGCCCGGGGAGTTGCCGGTGCGGCGAGCAACGTGGCCCGAGCAGGAACCAACCTTTCCGGATCGAGTTCCTCCGGTGGAGGCGGGAATTCAGAAGAGACAATCTCGACCGATTACCTGGTGTCGCGTACCGTTTCCGATGTGGAAGATCGAATGGGGGCCGTCACTCGACTAACGATCTCGGCGCTGACCGACCTGAGCCCCTCCGAAACCGGAGCCTCTATCAGTGCGGAAGATGCCCAGGAGATCATTAAGCTAGCGGTTGGATTCAAGACCGGGCGTGACGAAATCAAACTCACGAACGTGCGCTTGATTGTTCCCCCGGTTCCTCCCGAAGGAGAGGACGATATCGCCAAGCTGGGGAAGATACAGGCATACGTTTCGCTGGCGCGGAATTTGAGTCTGGCGCTTGCCGTGGTCCTTGGCCTTGCAATCATTCCGCTCGCGTTGTTCCGGAGGAGGGCGAAGACCGCCAAGCCGGAGGTTCCGCCTGCAGTTCCGCCGACGCCCGAGCAGAGGCGGCAGGCACAAATCGATCGACTGACGGAATCGATTCGAACCAACCCGGACCAGTTCGCGAAGGTGTTTGGTGCTTTGATTGGACAAGGGGCCCGATAATGGGGCTCCCGAGGATTAGATGACTGAAGTCTCCGGCGAAGAGGTGGCAGCTTTGCTGCTCCGTGCTCTTCCTTCGGAGGTAGCCGAGACTTTGCTCGGCCACCTTCCGACTGAGGCCGGCGTGCGCCTGCGGGCCAGGCTTCAAGGACCGGCCTCGACACCGGAACAGTTGGACGCGGCCCTTGCCCAGCTCGAAGACATGCAGCAAATCCTCGATCGACCAGTGCCGGAGGCTGGTGAGTATCGACCGGGCATTCGGCCGAAGCGAGCGACCGGACCGTTAGATGAGATTCGCCAATTGCCTCCCGAGCGCTTGGCCCGGACTCTCAACGGAGAGTCCCCTTCCGCGGTCGCGGTCATCTTGAGTTGTTTGGAACCCACGGCGGCGGGACAAGTTATGAAGCGACTCCCCGCGGAACTACGAGCCGACGTTGCCGTTCGACTGACACGTGCTGCCCCTTCGAACCCAGTTCTCTTGGATCGGCTGGCGACGGTTATCGTCGAGAAAGGGAAACGTCTGGCTGAGATGCCCGCCGAGTCGACGCCGGAACAACGGATGAATGCGCTCGTCGATATCGTTAGGGCGCTGCCACGGCTAGAGCGGACACCACTGTTGGAGCGACTAGAAGCTTCCGATGCGGCACTGGCCGCTTCGGTTCGTGAGGCGCTGTACCGCATTGAGGATCTGTTGCGGATTCCGAACAGGCAGTTGCAAACGTTACTGACGGAGTTGGAGGTCAAGAAGCTAGCCGTGGCCCTCAAAGGCGTGGATAACGCGGTTCGAGAAAAAGTCTCGGCCAACATGTCCAGTCGAGCCAGGACCGTGCTAACCGAAGAGGCCGACTTGATGGGAGAGGTCCCGGCGAGTGCGATTCGCGAGGCACGCCAGGAGCTGCTAGCTGTGGTTCGTCGGCTCGAGGAGGAAGGCCGAGTTGTGATTGAAGAATGACTTTGCGGGGAGGGAAAACTCTTCCGCTGGTGGTTGAGTCAAAGACAAAGAATTATTCCCGGACAAGAAAAGAATTGCGAATAGAGTGCGGTATCGAGCATGGGGCGGCTTCCTCGGCGGTGGGGATATCGCACTCTCTTGGTACTCTCCTGCCAGACGGAATTGGCAGAACGCGTTGGTTCTGGATGAGCGACTACCTTCCGAGTTTGACCGCATCCAGGTGGATTTTTAGGAACAGAAATTCATGCGACTTGCCCAGGCTCCACGACAGAAAACTACCCGAACAGCACGCGAATTCCGTGTGCGCTTCGCGGCACCGGTGAAGCATGCTTCGATTGCCAGCTTGAATGTGCCATTGGTCCGATCGCAAACCATTGGTTCCGCAGTCGCTCCTGCACCGGCCCTGAGCGAACCTGTAGAGTCTGCTTCTGCCCCGACCGATTTATTCGCGACTGATGCCGCGAGCGAATTTCAGGCTGACCGCGTACGAATCGAGTCCGTGCTCGCTCAATTAAAACCCAGTGTCGAAAAGCTACGCCAAGAACAATCGCAACGGTTGGTGGAATGGCAACGTGCGGCAATTGAACTCGCCATGACCCTCGCGACCCGGCTGCTGCGTGACAAAATCGTGTCGGGCGAATTCCCGATCGAGACCAAGGTCCGGGACATGATCGCCCAGATGGACGACGATTCTCCCGCAACGCTCTATTTGAATCCCAGCGATATTGAGTTGTTGGAAGCCCGGCTTGAAGGAGCACCTCTCCTGCCGGGACGGGAAGACCCTCGGGTCGTTCCGGATGCAACTCTTTCCCGCGGCGAGTGTCGCGTGGAGGGCCGCGAGGGCATGTTGCTCTCCGATCTGACCCGCGAATTGCAAGAAATTCGAGATGACCTTCTCAGGAGCCTTGCCCATGCTCGGTCTTGACCTGTCTGCAATGAGCCGAAGTATCACGCAGACCCCGCTGTACCGCATAGGTGGTCGGCTGAAGAGCGTGACCGGACTAATGACCTGCAACGTTCCCGCCGCGGTTGGCGATCACCTTGCTATCATGCCGGAATACGGCGAACCGGTGTTGGCCGAAGTCATCGGCTTCGAGAAGAACCTTACCTACATGGTACCTTTCGACCTGCCCGAGAATCTGAGTGCCGGAATGCCGGTGATCCGCAAGGGCCGTGGGTTGACGGTCCCGACGGGCCGTAACCTGCTCGGCCGAGTGATTGATGGACTTGGCCGGCCACTCGACGATTTCGGACCACTTGAGGGCTGTCCCATTCGGCCCGTCAATCGCCCCGCACCGCCCGCCCTGAATCGACAACGCATTCGCGAGCCTTTCGAAACCGGCATTCGAGCGATCGACAGCCTGCTCACTTGCGGTCGAGGCCAACGCATTGGCATCTTCGCGGGTTCGGGGGTCGGCAAGAGCACGTTGCTTGGTGAAATCGCGAACGGCTCGAATGCCGATGTGAACGTCATCGCGTTGATCGGTGAGCGAGGCCGCGAAGTCGCTCCGTTTCTTGAAGATTGCTTGGGTGAAGAAGGGATGGCTCGTTCTGTCGTGGTCGTAGCCACGTGTGAACAGACGCCCCTTATGCGGGTGCGAGCCAGCCAGGCCGCGATTGCCATTGCGGATTACTTCAGGGATAGCGGTGCCAATGTCTTGTTCATGATCGACAGCCTCACTCGTCTGGCAATGGCTCAACGCGAGTTGGGGCTATTGCTCGGCGAGCCCCCCAGTGCTCGAGGCTACACGCCGAGTTGTTTTCAGCTCCTGGCGAATACAGTCGAACGTCTAGGCAACGCGGCCGTCGGCGGAATCACGGCCTTGTTGACCGTGCTCGTGGATGGCGGCGATATGGATGAACCTGTAAGCGACGCGGTTCGTTCACTAGTTGATGGACACATCGTGCTCGATCGGAAAATAGCCGAACGAGGATACTACCCAGCGATTGACGTGTCACGGAGCATCAGCCGCGTAGCGAACGAGGTAATTACCAAGGAGCACGCCCTCGCCGCCCGCAAGTTCCGCTCGATTCTCGCAACCTATGCCGAAGTGCAGGATCTGATTCGGATCGGTGCCTATGTCCGCGGGTCCAGCCCGATGGTGGACAAGGCCATCGAGCTAATGCCGCGTGTGGAGAAGTTCCTGAAACAGGATGTCGGTCAACAGACTTCCTACGAGACTACCCGGCAGGGACTGTTGCAAATAGCCTCCGCATGGCCATACTGACCTTCCGCTCTTTTTTGCCCAGATTGCCTAGAATGGGATCGTTGTCCGCCACACTCCTCTTGACTGAATTTCACCACGATGCCATAGGCCTCGACTGGCGAGGAGGTGGTGCGACATGAAACAATTTGAATTCTCTCTCGACCGCTTGTTGCGCGTTAAGCGTCAAGTGGAACGAATTGCCGAGCTGGAACAGCAACGAGCCCGCGAGGGTGTTGATCGCGCACGAAATCACCTGAACGCACTTCGCGAACAACTCACGCGTGTATCGGACCAGTTCACGGCCTCCATCGGCCGAACGATGGCCGCTCACCAGTGGACCACGGCGTCCGTTATGTCGGAACGTCTCGGGCAATCCATTTCCCTCGCGGAGCAAGATCTCGAAACATCCGAGTCCAAGCTTCTCTCGGCCGCCCAGGAGCGGGCTCAGGTCGCCACGGAAGTCGAGGCACTCGCGACGCTTCGCCAGCAGCAGTGGGACCAGTGGCGACAGGAAGCACGCGCCGCCGATCAATCTCGGCTCGATGAAGTGGGGTTGCGGCGCTGGATGGAGAACCAAAATGCGGTCGATGCCCAAGGAGCCGCATGAAGTCCTTAGTGCAAATTGCGTTCGTTGCACTCCTGCTGTTCTCCGTTTCCGCCGCACTCTCCTTGTGGCTGAATCAGTCCAAGCAAGCCGCCGCGGATCCCGCGTCCGAAAAGACGGAAAAGAAAAATCGCGAAGGTGAGAAGAAGAACGACAAGGAGCCGGGCGAATCGAAGTCCACGCCGAAAAGCGAGGGAGTGCCCGCGAGCCCGGTTGACATGGCGGCCGCTGCGGCACTCCGAGAAAACGAATCGCGCCTCAGGCGGCGGGCCGAACAGATGGAAGTTGTTCTTCGCGATTTGCAGTCCGAACGCGAGCGCGTCGAATCCCTCCTGAAACAAGTGAATACGGAGTTGAAGCTCTCCACCGCTCGGAATTCGGAGGTCGAATCCAAGTCGGCGGATCTGGAGAAGAAGAAGGTCGAACTGGACGCGGCAGAAAAAAAGAACATCGAACGCATTGCCGGCATGTACGATGCGATGGCACCCGAAAGTGCCGCCCCGATCCTGCGGCAGATGGCCGACAACGGACGTCTCGACACGGCAGTGAAAGTGCTGTATCAGATGAAGGAACGGCAGGCAGCACGGGTCCTTGCCGAACTCGGCGACCCCGCGCTCGCCGCACAACTGATCGAACGGTTGCGAGCGTTGAAGTCGCAAGTCGTTCCGGCTGCCGGAAAGACCGGGCCTTCCTAATCGAACGGATTCGTCGATGGCTGGCAAGACATCACCCCGACGAATCTCGCCTCTCTTGCTGGGGGGTGGTATTCTCGCCATCGCGATTGGCTTTGGCTTGCCCTTGCTTCTTGCTGGAAAGTCCGAGGCTCCCGACGCCATAGTCGAGCCGGGAGGTCCGGAAGGACCCTCGCTCGGGATGTCGTTGGCTCGGCTTGTGGGTTGTCTCGTGCTCGTCTGCGGCCTGTGCGTGGTGACGACGAAATGGCTGCACCGCAAGGCGTCGGCTCAGTCCGGCCCGATGCAGATCGTGGCGGCCATGCGACTGAGTTCCCGGTGCGTGGTTCAACTCGTGCAAGCGGGCGAACGAACGCTCTTACTCGGCATGGATTCGTCGGGAATCAAGGCGATTCTGGAATTGCCTCAGCAACGAGCCCTTGAGAATACGTGCGCGGAGCCAAGCGACATCCTGCCGATGATCTTTCCGGCAGCTCAAGCGGCATGAGTTTAACCAAATGGATGCACCGGAAACTTCAACCCACACGGAGGTGGGGACGTGAACGATCTCGCCGACCTGATTAACCGGCCCGATGCGGTTAATTTCCAGAATCTCTCGCCGCCGGTGCAGACAGCCCTTCTGCTGGGGCTTGCCGTTTTGTTACCCGCGGCACTCGTCACACTCACCTGCTTCACGAGAGTGGTGATCGTTCTGTCCTTCGTCCGCCAGGGGCTTGGCACACAGAACGTGCCGCCCAACATGGTAATCACGGGATTGTCCTTGTTCCTCACGTTGTTCATCATGCAGCCCGTATTGACCGAGATCGATTAGAAGGCCTTGCAGCCATACCTGAACAAAGAAAAGACCGGCATGGAAGCCATCAAAATCGGCGCGGATGCCCAGAAGAAGTTCATGCTGAAGCACACACGCAAACGCGACCTGGCTCTGTTTCTTCACTTGTCCGGAAACACGACGGTCAACGAGCCGGAAGACGCCCCCTTCCTGACCGTGGTTCCCGCTTTCGTGATCAGCGAACTGAAAACCGCTTTTATTATGGGCTTCTGCATCTACTTGCCGTTTCTGATGGTGGACCTGGTGGTATCGAGCGTGCTCACCTCAATGGGCATGGTCATGATGCCCCCTGTTACGATCTCAGCCCCGTTCAAGATTCTCCTATTCGTGCTAGCCGATGGCTGGCATCTCGTAACGCATGCGATAGCCGCGAGTTATGGCTAGCGATTTCACCTGGCGGCATGACTCTGCGCATCGCGGAGGCTTCGCTTACCGAAAAGGTCTACGACTCGGAGCGTCATGGCTCACGATCCGATCGGTCGATTTTCCCGAACGAACTTTGGAGCCACGGCAGGAGGCCGACATGACAACCGAAGACGTCATCCGTATCGTGCAAGATCTTTTTCTCGTCTCCATTCTCGTAGCCCTGCCAGCGTTGGCCGTGAGTCTCATTGTTGGCCTGGTAGTGAGTATTTTTCAAACGGTCACGAGCATTCAAGATCAAACTTTGAGCTACGTCCCTCGAATTCTGCTGGTAGGCCTGGTAATCGCAGTCACCATCGGAGTATCGCTGCAACAAGGCGTCGACTTCGCGAGAAGAATGATCGGCCATGCCGCGGGAGCTGGTCAATGACGCCCGCTATCGTCATTTACCTGGGACTTATCCTGGCACGTGTCGGCGCGTTCGTTGCCGTCATGCCCCCCTTCGCGTCACGTACGCCGCGGCTGGTCCGTCTCGGACTGGCCATCGCTCTGACCCTGTTCTATGTCAGCGAAGTGAGTCCCGAATGGGAGCGTAAAGTCGAGGTTCACTCGTTCGTTTACGCAGTGGCCCTGGTTCGTGAAGCATTGATTGGTGCAGCGATGAGCTTCGTTTTCGGGCTGATCCTGCTGCCGGCCCGCATCGCCGGCGAGTTCGTGACCCAACAGGTCGGATTGAATGTCTCGCCCGTAGTCGGGCCAACGGGCGAATCAGGCGGCGCTGTTACGAACGTGTTCGAGATCGTGGCCGCGATGGTCTTCCTTGCTGTCGACGGTCACCATATCGTGCTCGCCGCCCTTCACGGATCGTTTGCGATTCTCCCGCTCGGCGGGCAAAATGTTCCGCAAGCGGGACCAATGATCATTGGCTTGTCATCCTCGTACGAGATGGCCATGCTGCTCGCCGGCCCGATGGTGCTCTGCCTGTTCCTGCTTGCGGTAACACTGGCCGTGATGGCACGAGCCGCTCCGCAACTCAACGTGTACTCGATCGGCTTCACTCTTCAGGTGATGGTCGTCCTCATCGGAGGGTTGTTTCTCCTCCCGGATATTGTGATGACGATGCAGGGGATTGTCGGCCGCACGGGGGACTCCCTGCCACGAATGCTGGGAGGATAGACCGTGGCAGAAGAAACGGATCCGGAGTCAAAAACCGAAGAGCCGACACCTCGCAGGCGGGAGGAAGCCCGCCGCCAAGGTTCTGTTCCGTTCAGCAGCGAACTGGTGGGGAGCGTCGTGCTGCTCGCCGGTGTAATCGCTCTAAGATACGTGGGGCCTGACCTCGGCTCCGTGATGATGAATGTCTTTCGCGAAGATCTTCGCAACCCGATTCATGCCGACCTGACGAGCGATGGAGCCAAGGACTTGTTCGTCCGCGTGGTCCGCCGAATTTTCGTGGTGCTCGTGCCGCTCTTTGTGGTATTGATGTCGGTCGGCATCGCGGCCAGCGTTGCCCAAGTCGGTTTCCAGTTGAACTCGGAAAAGCTCGCCCTCAAGTTCGATCGCCTGAATCCCGTGTCCGGCATGTCACGGCTGTTCTCGATGCCCTCCCTCTTTCGAGGATTTCTCACCATCTTGAAAGTCGTGGCCCTCGGTGCCGTGGCTTACTGGATCATCGAAGGGCGTTCGACGACGATCACCGGCATTCCACGCGATCGGCTTCCGGGTGCGGCCATGGCGAGCTGGGCCCTCGTCATGAGACTGGCGTTGTATCTGGTTGCTGCCGTCGCCGGCGTTTCGATACTGGATTATTTCTTCCAACGCCGACGCTTTGAACGGAACTTGCGCATGAGCCGGCAAGAGTTGAAGGATGAGATGAAGCAAGAGGAAGGCGATCCGCATATCAAGGCTCGCATTCGCCAGATTCAACGCGATCGCATGCGGCACAAGATGCTTCGGGAAGTTCCGAAAGCCACTGTTGTCATCACGAATCCGACCCACTATGCCGTGGCAATTCGATACACGACCGGCCACGACGCGGCACCAGTTGTCATCGCCAAAGGAATGGGAATCATTGCTTTGCGAATCGCCAAGCTGGCTTCCGAGCACAAGATTCCCGTGCTCGAACGCCCCGAACTCGCGCGCGCCATTTACTCGGGGGTTCAGGAAGGCCAGCCCATACCATCGGTCCTGTTTCGCGCTGTCGCGGAAGTCTTGGCGTTCGTCTATCGACTCAAAGGCATTGGCCCCACCCCGGCCCAGCTAATCTAGGCAGACTGCGTAGTCATGTAAGCTTCAGAATCGCCTTGTGCAATTCCCCACTTCGGTTAACAAGCTATCACGGCAAAGATGCGCTCGGGGGCAAAGCTTCTTCATGGCAGACACGCTGGCGGCATCACGGAACATTCTTCAGCGGAGCGAGCTGGTGCTCTCGGTGGCACTGCTCGGTCTCCTGGTGGTGTTCATCGTCCCGCTGCCGACGTTTCTGCTGGACATCCTGCTCGCGTTTAACCTGACGGCAACCATTCTGATTTTGTTAATCACGCTCACCGTCCGGCAGCCACTGGATTTCTCGACGTTTCCTTCGATACTGCTCTTGCTCACACTGTTTCGACTGGCCTTGAACGTCGCGACAACCCGGCTCATTTTGCTCAACGGAAACGCCGGAGAAATCGTCCTCGCGTTCGGCCAATTCGTGGTGGGTGGAAATCTCGTCGTTGGCATGGTCATCTTTCTGATCTTGATCGTGATTCAGTTCATCGTGATTACCAAAGGTGCAGGCCGCGTGAGCGAAGTGGCCGCTCGATTCACGCTCGATGCCATGCCCGGCAAGCAAATGGCGATCGATGCGGAACTCAGCGCGGGGATGATCGACGAAGTCGAGGCTCGCAAACGGCGTTCCGCGTTGATGCGCGAGAGCGAGTTCTACGGGACGATGGACGGTGCCAGCCGCTTTGTCCGAGGGGATGCCATTGCCGCTGTCATCATCACTGGCGTGAATCTCATTGGCGGCATCATCATCGGCACGATGAAAGGCCAGGCTATTGGCCAGGCGGTCAAAACGTACTCGATTCTCACGATCGGTGACGGTCTCATCACACAGATCCCCGCACTCATCACGGCCACCGCGAGCGGCATGCTCGTCACCAAAGCGACCAGCCAAAGCAGCCTGGGTCAAGAAATCGGCAAGCAGATCCAGAGTTCCGCCGGTCCAGTGCGACTCGGAGCCATCATCGTCCTTGGACTCTCGATTGTTCCCGGCATGCCGATGCTCCCGTTCCTTGGGCTTGGAATCGGGTTACTGGTGCTTGGCCGACAGATGGGCCGCCCGCCGAAGGTCAAACCGATTCCCGCAACCGATCCAAGCGATGCTGCAACGGGCAAGGCTCCGGGGGCCTCAGATGCCTCACCCGTGGAAGGCTATCTCGAGGACTTCTTGCTCAACGATCGGATCACCCTGGAAATCGGGGCGGCCCTCGTACCCCTCGTGACAGCACGACGCGGGCCAGGATTGCTCGACCGAATCGGCGGCCTACGCCGAGATCTGGCTCGGCAAAGCGGCTTATGGGTTCCTGCCGTTCGCGTGCGCGACAATATCCAGCTCGATCCTTCGGCATACCGTATCCTCATTGGCGGTCGCGAGGTTGCTCGCGGCGAAGTCCGCCCGGACCTGTGGATGGCGATCGATCCTGGTGGAGCCGCCCAGATTCAACTCCCAGGTGAGGTCGCTCGCGAACCCGCCTTCGGCCTGCCAGCCCGGTGGATTACAGATTCCGAACGCAGCCGGGCGGAGATGGCCGGGTTCACGGTGGTCGATGCCCCGAGCGTGATTATTACCCACCTCGGCGAGATCGTGCGCCGCCATGCTTCCGAGTTGCTAAGCCGCGACGACCTGAAGGCGATGATCGATAAAGTCCGCGAGACATCGCCTGCCATCGTGGACGAGCTGATCCCCAATGTCGTTTCGATGGGCGTCCTACACCGCGTGCTGATTAATCTCCTCTCGGAGCGGGTGCCGATCTCGAATCTCACACGCATCCTGGAAAGCCTGGCAGCTCATTCCCCTGCGGTGAAAGACATCTCCGATTTGACGGAACGGGTGCGTGTGGACATTGGCCGGGCGATTGCCGACCGCTTCCGCGATCCGAATGGACGCATTCGAGCGATCGTTCTCGACCCGCGTCTGGAAGTCGAACTCAGGCGGATGGTGCAAGCCAATCAGCTCGCCCTTGATCCGTCGCGTCTTGAGCAATTGACTCTGAGGTTGAACGCAGAGCTGCGCAAGGCAAATAATCGGGGCTTCGACGTCGCACTCCTGTGCGATTCGAGTATGCGGCGAGCCGTGCATCATTCTCTCGCCCGATCCATTCCGGATCTGACCGTGATGTCCTATCAGGAGATTCCCGCCGACCTGTTGATGGAGCCCGTGGCTGTGATCCGCGCTGAGGAAGTGGCGGGAACCGGAAGTTCTTCGATTGGCAACCTGCTTGAACCGGCCCGAACTAGCTAGAACAGCCCTGTCAAAATCTTCGCTGCCCAAGCGAGTCTCGCCCGAGACCATTGATGTCGACTCCGATTCAGGCCTATCAGCGTCAAGCCGAGCAACAGCGCCGCGAAGGACTGATCCTATCCCATTTGCCACTCGTCAAGCACGTGATTGGCCGATTGGTCGGCGACCTGCCAACGGGCACCGACGTTCAGAATCTGGAAGGTTCCGGTCTTCTCGGCCTGGTCGAGGCGGCTGCAAAATTCGATCCCACGCGGAATGTTCAATTCAAAACGTTTGCCTACATGCGAATTCGCGGGGCGATCATCGATGAACTGCGGCGCAATAGCCCGCTTCCGCAACAGGTTATGGAACGAATCAGCTTGATCCGAAAAGCGTCGCGGGAGTTGCCCCAACCAGCCACCGTCGAAGCGATCGCGCTTGCGAGTGGCTTAACCGTGGACGAAGTCCTGGACACCCTCGCGGCCGACCGATTCGCGAAGACCGTATCTTGGGACCAGACAATTGAGACCAGCGACTCCGTAATCTCTACCGCTACTACTCAAGAGGAAACCGAACTGGAACGACAAGAAACGATCCAACAACTTTCGGACGCGATCCAGGAGCTCCCCGATAAAGAGCGGCAAGCCATCACTCTTTACTATAAGGAGGACCTTCGACTTCGCGAAATTGCCGAGGTTATGAAACTGTCCGTGTCCCGCATTTCACGCCTGCTGACCAAGGCAACTTTCGAATTAGGCGAAAAACTGAAAAGGACAATCGAGACCGATTGATAGTCCGTTCTTTCTCTCTCTCAGAAGAACTGGGTAGAGGGGTCGCCCTATGCTCATCAACCTCGCCACCTCAAAGTACTACAGCGGGCTTGACGATCTCGTTCTGTGGGATTGGCTGGCCGAAGGGAGCAAGAATAGCGGCGATCCGATTGCCTTTCACCTATAAGCGTGCGGTGAGCCCATAGCGGGCGCGCGGGGGCGGTCGATCGACAGATCGGATCGGTGGTCAGCTCGGTGACGGTGACGGTGGCCCGGCACACGACTTCGCCCAGGTGTCGGGCAGCAGGTCGGCGAGGTCCGCCTTGGGTGGCCGGGCCGGCAATTCGCTCAGGATGTGTTTGAAGTATTCCCACGGGTTCAGCGTGCCGCTTCGCCGCGGCCGCCAGGCTCAACAACACCGCCGTCGGCTGCATTCCCCCGTCGCCGCCAATGTGCAACCAATTCCTTCGGCCAATGGCCAACGGCCGAATCGCTTGCTCCGCCGGATGATTGTCGATCTTCAAACGCCGATTTCCGCAGACCCCTTCGAGATGACACTTGCTCAAACGCTTAGCCCGGATTATTCACCGTTGCTCATACGACCGTGATAGAGTATCGCTCTTGGGTCAGTCGGGCCTGTAACGGGTGCCCTGAGTCCGGATCGGCGCGCACCGCCCCCTTACCCCCATTG
>Ga0163144_10005859_pt1 | contig 27269 bp, 26 predicted proteins | sample OliLak19BULKMAT1_FD_123175 | JGI IMG/M metagenome (GOLD analysis project Ga0163144, IMG submission 123175) | Freshwater microbial mat bacterial communities from Lake Vanda, McMurdo Dry Valleys, Antarctica - Oligotrophic Lake LV.19.BULKMAT1 | ecosystem: Environmental > Aquatic > Freshwater >... | reverse complement strand
TACTGTTAATACTGTTGGCCCGGCTGCACCGCGATCGGTGTGCCGATCAGAGCTCGCCGCGGTCGAGAATGCGTTTCGCCACTTCGCCGGCCATCTGGGCGGTGTTGTAGGCACCCATCAGGATCCGCTTCTTCACGTCCTCGACACGTTCCGTGCTGCTCGCGGCACGCGTCGATGAACCAACCGCCAGCGCCCGTGCTTGATCGCTGAACGATACTGTATCCTGCGTGACGCGCTCTTTCGCGGCCGACTCGGTCTCGGCGCGACGAGCGGGCGCATTACGCTCACCGGCACCGGGCTTGCCGATGCTCAGTGCGTTCGGATCGATCCTGTCCTTTCCATTGATCTGCATAGTTGTCTACCTCCTCAGGGAGGGTATCGGCGGAAACGGATGAAACTTTAGTAATCTGCCGCCGCGGCGCGAGAAACCGCGGGTGACCCGGCCTGCTGCTCGGGCATATCCTCGATTTCCTGTGGGACGTTGAGGGGCGTCGGTCCCGTCATGGGCACGGGCCGCATCGGGCGTGGCGTCAGCCGCCGCGGCAGGTCCGCGCGTGGCACGGGTGCCAACGGCACCGCCTGATCGCGCAGCGCCGCGAGCAGGGACAGGCCGGCTGCGATGAGTGAAATCGAATCCTCGCGCCGTGACTCCGCACGCACGTCGATCGCGTGGGTCCAGCGGGGCGTCAGCATATGGCTGGAGATCTGTGAGGTCTGTGACATCATGGTGTCGACGCGCGAGCCGGCATCGTGCAACATCTGCGGCCGAGTCCGGTGGCACCCAGGATGGCGTTGCCGCCGCCGAGGGTCAGAGCACCACGTTGATTGCGCTGTGTACCGAGCCCTGCTGATACTCCTTCGAGGCCGACTGGCGGGCCTCGAGGAGCGAGAGTTCGGTAACGACCTCATCCCTGACTCGCTTGGCGACCGTACCTGCCTGGTGCCCGATCCGCACGCTGACCTGCGCCGCCGCGGCAACGCGCGCGACCATTTCGGCGGTCGGCGCCACTGCAGACTTCTCGCTCCAGGCGGTCATGGCGGCGGTGGCGGCATCGACAACACGACCACGCTGGTCGAGCAGGTCGTTCAGGGCCTCATCGTCTCCGTGTTCGATCGCGACGACGGCCGCCGCCGCCAGGTCATTCGCGCGGGCGAGCAGGTCGAGCACGGCGACGTCGGGCCCAACCGCCTCGTATCGCATCGGACGCTTACGCCGACGCCGCCAGAGGGGTCGCCTGTTCCTCGTCGAGCTGCTTGGCCGCAAGGGCAAAGGCCGTGCTGAGCGTATTGACGATGCCGATCAGGCGGCCAAGGCGCACGGCGTCACGACGGATGCCGACGTCGACCAGCTCGGACAGCACGAACCCATAGAGCATCGACAGATCGATGGCGATCTCGCCACCACGATCGATGTCCAGCGTGCCGAGGAGTTCACTGAGGATCTCGCGCGCCCGGCCCAGATTCGCGACGCGCTGCTCGATCTGGTCGTTGCGCATGGCGGTCTGGGCGCGCCGCATGACCACCTCGAGGTGTTCGAACAGGAGCACGGTCAGGCGGGCAGGTGACGCTGAGAGGACCTGCAGCTCCCGGTACTGCGTGGCGCGTGATGGGTAGGTCACGGTGGTCGAAGACTGTAAAGGTGGTTGATCAGCAAAAATCAGCGCGAACGGGTGACACCAGCGATCGACGATTGGAGCGAATTGCCCTGTGCCTGGAAGCGGCTGATGGCCAGTTCCATCGACGTGAACCGCGCCACCAGCGCCTCGCGTCGCGCCTCCACGCGAGCCTGCAGGTCGCGAACGCGCTTGTTCAACCGCGTGTTGGAATCGGTGATGGTGGTCACCGCGTTCGTGATCGTCCCATCGACCGCACGCGACGCGGCGGCGGTGGCGGTGACCGCCGCGTTGCCGATGCCGGCCGCGCCGAAGAGCGCCTGAATGCCGGAGAGATTGGCGCCAAGTGCCGTTCGCAGCGTGGTATCGCTCACTTCGATCGATCCGCTGCGGGTGAGCGTGAATCCCGCCTGGGCGCCCTTGCTGTAGTTACCGCCAGCCGGAACCTCCGTCCGCAACGACTGCGTGAAGGAATTCACCAGCCGGCGCAACGTACTGTTGCTCTGCAGTGGCTGGCCCGACAACTGCTGACCGCTGGCGAACGACACGATGTCGTTATACGCCTTGGCGAAATCTTTCACACCCTTCACGGCCGCTTCGAGGTCGCGCGTCACGGTGAGATCGACTTCCGTGCCGACTTCCGATTGCAGCAGGTTGAGCGTGACGCCATCCAGCGCATCGCTGATCGCGTTCGTCGGCCGTGTCAGCAGCACCCCGTCAACGCGCACCTGGGCATCGCTGCCCCGGACCATGGCGCGCGATCGACCAATCGTCTCCGCGCTGAAGGCGCCCAGCAGGGCAACCGGTGCGCCACCAGCCGCCGGTGCCAGCGTCATCGACAGGCTGAGTCGTGAATCGCCGCCCGTGCCGTCGTTGAGTCGCAGTTTGCCATCGTGGTCGATGGACGCCGCCGCCGGGCGCGCGCCGCTGCCGAATCCCGTGCTACCGTCGTTCAGTTTCGACAGCAGGGTCTGCAGCGTATCAAGACCGCCGACGACGAAGGATGTCGTCACTGCCGTGCCATCACCGCGCAGTCCGTTGAACGTCAGTGTGTCGCCCACTGTGACGCCGAGCGAGACACCACCGGCGCGAAGATCCGTCAGCCGGGTCGTACCGTCGGCGACATTGTTCGTCGCATTCTGGAAGGCGAGCCCGGACGCAATCACCTGCTGCACACTCGATTGTGTGCCCGCCGCAAAACCCAGCGCTGCAATCGTGTCAGCGCTGGCGGGATCGCCCGACGCTGTCACATTGCCGCCGACACTCAACCGATACGACGCTACACCGCCGACACTTTCGCTCTGCACCTCTGCCTGACCGCCCGCCGCGCGGATCTTGGCCACGATCGACGCGATCGAATCAACCGTGAGGTCCACGCTGATGGTCTGGTTGCCAACCCGAATGCTGCTCGGGGGAGGCACGGTCACACCCAGGGCCGCCGCAATCGCCAACCCGGACGAGGGCACGGCACGTGACCGCGAATCGATGAAGCCGAGGTTGCGCAGCACCCCCTCGCTGCCATCGGTCAGCCCGGTGCCGCCACTGCCGACGGCATCCGCTGACAGCACCAATCGCATCTGTCCAGCCGCGCTCGAGAGAATCGACGCCGACACCTTGGTGGCCGTCGCGCCGGTGTTGAGTGCATTGATCTTGTCACGCACGCCATCGAGCGTATCGGTGGCCACGAGCGTGACCGTTTGTCCGGCAACGGCAAATGAACCAGTGAGGCCGAGCGCGATGGTCGAATCGCTGACGACGGCGCCGCTCAGCTTTTCGGCGCGCGCAAGGTCCACCACCTCGACGCGATACGAGCCTGGACGGGCGGCAGCGTTGGCCGATGTCGAGAGCAGGGTGCGGTTGGTCTGCGAGCTGGGCGACGCGGACGCCAGAAAGTTCGTGAACGCCGTGCCGAGCTTGAGGGCATTGCCCGCATCCTGCAGCTTCGTCACCAGGCCGGTCAGTTCGTTCCAGGCTGTCTTGCGCTTCTCCGCCAGGCTGATCTGCGTCTGAATCGGCGTCACCCTCCGGGCCGTGTCGGCCGCTGTGAGCTGATCCACCAGGTCACGCCACTGCACGTTTGACGCCAACCCTGAAACGTTGATGCTCGTCCCCATGATCGTCTCCTCCCCCAGTGCGCGGACCGGCCGTGACGTGCGATACGTTACGGCCGGCCAGCGTTATTCACGGTCGTCAGGTTTAGCGCAGGAGGCTCAGAACGCTCTGAGAGCTCTGGTTCGCCTGCGACAGCATGGCCTGCGCTGCCTGCGTGAGGATGTTGTTCTTGGTGTAGTTGGCCATTTCCTCCGCCATGTCGACGTCGCGGATCGTCGACTCGGCGGCCTTCACGTTCACGACTGCAGCCTTCAGGTTCTGCACGGTGTAGTCAAGGCGGTTCTGACCGGCACCGATCTTGGCCAGCACGCCGTTGATGCTGTCGAGCGCCGTGTCCACGTTGGCGATCGAAGCGGTGGTGGCGAGCGTCACCGAACTTGCCGCGAGCGCGGCGTCAACCGTCACCGAACCACCCGCGGTGCCGTCGCTGACCTGGAACGCCAGCGAGGTGAACACCGTCGACCCCTGGAAGTTGGTCGAGGAAATGATGCGATCGACTTCCGTACTGAGGGTGCCGATTTCCGCGTTCAGCGTGGCGGTCACCGAGCTGTTGTTGCCTGTCGATTCACGCTGAATGATCAGTTCCTTCTGACGCTCGAGGATCCGCTGGATCGTCTGCGCCGAGCCTTCCGCGATCTGCAGCATCGCATTGCCCTGCTCGGCGTTCGCCGCCGCAACCGTCAGCGAGCGGCTCTGCGCGCGCAACTTGTTGGCGATGGAGAGACCGGCGGCGTCGTCGGCAGCGCGGCTGATCCGCAGGCCCGACGACAGCTTCCGCATCGAACTGTCGGTCGCCATGGTGTTGACGAACGCGTTCTTGACTGAGTTCAGAGCACCAACGTTGGTGTTGATACGCATGGGACAAATCCTCCGTGATTGACTGTGGAGCATCCGTGCTCCAAACCAGGACCGCGAATCGGTCACCGGCTCCCCCACCAGTCTCGGCACGGGCACCACAGACTTGAGTGAATGGCCGGGACTGCTTCAGCGGCATCTGTTTTCGTGCCGATCCTCAACGCCACATGCCAGCATTCCCGCCCCTTCGACAGGCCACCCGGCCCGCCACGACGCAACCGCGCGACCGCGCGCTGGCGGAATGCCTCGCGGGTGCTCACGCAGTGAAGGCGGGCAAGATTGACAAGGCGATGATGCGATACGCCACGGCGGTAGCGTTGGCGCCACAGGATGCCGACGTGGCCGCCTTTCACGGGGTGGCATTGCGCCATGCCGGCCGTTTCAGGGAGGCGCAGCGCGAACTGATTCGCGCGATCGCACTCGATGTACGACGAGCAGACAGCTATACGCAACTCGCGCAGACGTACGTCATGGTCGGCGATCGGGCACAGGCAGCGCAGGCCTACATCGCGGCGGCAACGCTTCAGCCGGACAATGCCATCGCCTGGCGCGACGCGGCCGAAGCCTTCCGCCTCAGTGGTCGCCTTGCCGATGGACTGGACACCGCGCGTCACGCCGCAGCGCTGGCCCCGACTGACGCGACGATCGCCAACACCCTCGCGCTGCTCCTGCATCGCAACAATCAGCTGGACGCTGCGCTCGCACTCTGCGAGTCGGCGCGACAGCTGGCGCCCGATGACCGAAACCTCGCACTGACGCATGCGATGCTGCTTCGCACGTTTGGCGAGTACACACAGGGCTGGGCGCTGCACGAGCGGCGACTCGAGTTGCCCGAGCTCGCGCAGCGACCGTACCCCCCTGCAACGCCGCGCTGGAATGGAGGGCCGTTGACTGGCCGGCACATTCTCGTACGCGCCGAACAGGGGCTGGGCGATCAGGTGCAGTTCGCGCGCTGGGCCTGTACGCTGCGCGAGCGCGGTGCGACACGTGTCACGGTGCAGACCGCCACCCCGCTGGTACGCCTGCTGAGGACAGCACCGTTCCTCGATGACGTGGTGGCCGCCGACCGTCCAGCACCGCCGCACCACGTCCACGTTGACGTCATGTCACTGCCACATCTGCTGGGCACTGGCAATGACATGCTGGCCGGCATGGTCCCGTATCTGCATGCACCGGACGACCCGCCATCAGTCGTGCGCACCTTGCCCGACCGACCGAGCGGCGCACGACGGATCGGCGTCGTCTGGGGCGGCACACCATTGCACACCGAGGACCGGTCACGCTCCATGCCGCTCAATGCGATGCTGCCGCTGCTGGCGCGACGGGACCTGCAGATCGTGGTATTACAGCAGGGTGCAGTACGCGAGCAGCTCAACGAACTGGCGCCGGCGATCCGTGCCTCGCTGCTCGATGTCGCCCTGGAGTGCGGCGACATGGGAGACACCGCGCACATCATGACGGCCTGCGACATCGTACTCACCGTCGATACGTCCGTTGCACATGTCGCGGGCGCACTTGGATGCGCGACCTGGGTGATGGTCTCCGAGCCCGCCGAGTGGCGGTGGGGCATCGCGCGCAGTGACTCACCATTCTATCCCACCCTGCGCGTCTTCCGGCAACCACGGCCCGGTGACTGGACCGGCGTCATTCAGCAGGTCAGCCAGGCGATCGATGCGCTGCCTCCACTGTCCGCGGGCGGCGCGTGACGCACCGTCAACACGCTGCGCGCCGCCGTGAGGTCGTAGCGCCAACGCGCACCTATGACAGGCAGGTCGCCGACGCCGATACGCTGCGCCGAATGGGAGCGTACACGGAAGCGCTCCAGGCATTTCACGCCATCGCGCGTGCGTTTCCCCATCGGAGTGATGCCAGCAACAACCTCGCCGGTATGCTGCAGGCCACCGGGCACCCGACCCACGCGCTGCAGGCGGTATCGCGCGCACTGGAGCTCGATCCGACGAACGTGGCAGCGCTGCTCAACTCGGCCGAAATTCTCAAGGATTTCGGCGACTGGCACATGGTCGCCCAGACCTACGACGCCGCGTTGGCACTGCAACCCCTGTCACCCGTGATCCGCTTCGGCCGGGCGCTGCATCTCCTGCTGCTCGGGCAATGGGCCGAAGGGTGGCGTGAGCACGAAGCGCGGTCGCTGGTGCCAGGCCAGCTGCTGCGGCGGACGGCGCTGACGTCCCCGGTCTGGGATGGATCGCCACTTGCTGGACGCCGGATTCTGCTCGACCATGAGCAGGGGCTGGGCGACCAGATCATGTGCGCCCGATTTGCTGCCGACGTCGCGGCAGGCGGCGGCAAGGTCACGATCCGATGCAGCGCACCGCTGGCGATGCTCTTCGAATCACTGACGGGTGTGGACGCGGTGAGCATCGAAGGCAGCGCCGTTCCGCCGCACGACGTGCACGCAAGTCTGATGTCGCTGCCAGCGCTGCTGGGTGTGACATCGCCCGACATGATCAGCGGTGCACCGTACCTGCGCCCGTCCGGTACCTGCCCCGAACCGATCCGCGCCGCACTCTCGACGCCGGCGCCAAAGGTCGGCCTGGTCTGGGCCGGCAATCCGCAACATCGCAACGATGCGCGGCGCTCACTGCAGCCTGCGCTCCTCGCACCACTGCTCGAACTCGAGTCCGTGCAATTCGTCGCACTGCAACGGCACGATGGAAGAACGCCGTTGCCGGGGCCGCTGCGTGGCCGCGTCACCGACCTTGGTGCAGCGCTCGGCACACTCGACGATAGCGCGCACGCACTGCTGCAGCTCGACCTCCTCATCACCGTCGACACCGCCGTTGCGCATCTCGCCGGTGCGCTCGGCGTTCGGACACTGTTGCTGGTACCGTTCGTCCCCGACTGGCGCTGGATGGTGAACCGGGCCGACACACCCTGGTATCGTTCGGTGCAACTCCTTCGCCAGGCGACGCTGTTCGAGTGGGCGCCGGTCGTCGGCGCCGCGCGCGACCAGGTCGCGACCCTCACCAGAGCATCCACATGACCGCCTTGCTGTCCGACGATACCACAGCAATCACGCTCTGCGCCGAAGGCGCGCTGCTGGCCGAGGCGGGCGATCTGGCGGGCGCGATCGCCTGCTATCAGCGTGCCGTCGAATGTGCTCCGTCACTGCTGCCACTGCACATCATTCTGGCCAACGCGCAGCAGCTGTATGGTGATGTGCTCGAGGCCCGCGCCACGCTGCGGCGCGCCATTCGCATCGCTGACCGGCCCGATGCCGAGGCCGAGTACACGCTCGGCAAGGCGCTCGTCGAGGCCGGGGCGGGGGCGGACGCCGTGCCCTCCTTTCGCCGTGTACGAGCGGCGCACCCCGCCGATCCCGCGGCGTCCGCCGGCCTCGCCGCTGTCCTCCGTGACGCGCAACAGCCAGACGACGCGTGGATCGAGGTGCAGCATGCGCTGCGCTTGTCGCCGGCCGATCCAGTGACGCTCTTGACGGCGGCATTGATTCGCCATGACCTGGGCGATTTCGCTGATGCGCTCGCGTTCTGCGATAAGAGTCTGGCCGTGCGCCCGGCGTCCACCTCAGCGCGTGTCACGCGTGGTTATCTGCGACACCTGCTGGGAGATGCGAGCGGAGGATGGAGCGACTTCGAGTCGCGCGCGCTTCCCCGACCCGAGACCGATGCGCAGCTGTGGGCTGGCGAGTCACTCGCCGGCCGGACGTTGCTCCTCCTCGGTGAGCAGGGCGTTGGCGACCAGTTCCAGTTCCTTCGCTACGCGCAGCATCCGCGAATTCTGGCCGCCGATCGGGTGGTGATCGCGTGTCAGGCCGAGGCAGTCCCGCTGCTGCGCGCGGCGGGGTTCGACGCCGTGTCACGGGATACCATCGTCGAGTCGGAGGTCTACGCTCCGCTGCTCTCGCTGCCGATGCTGCTCGGCGTGGATGTGTCGTGGCGTTCGGCCAGCGAGCCATACCTGCTTCTGCCCGGTACCGACCGACTCGAACCGCGGCGCATCCGCCGTGTAGGCGTGGTCTGGGCCGGCAATCCGGCTCATCGTAACGACGCGGTGCGCTCCATCGCGCCCTCGCTCATCCATGCGCTGCTGCACACACATCCTGCGGTGCAGTTTGTCTGCATGCAGCGCGGCGTAGCTGATGACTCCATGCCATCCGCGACCTGGGAGCGACCGGTACATGGCGACTGGCTTGCGACCGCCCGTGAACTGAACGCGCTGGATCTTCTGATCACCGTGGATACCGGCATTGCGCACCTCGCGGGCGCGCTTGGAATGCCCGTCTGGATTCTGCTTCCGCGCGTGCCGGACTGGCGCTGGGGAAGCAGCGGCAACAGCACCGCGTGGTATCCGACCGCACGGCTGTTCCGGCAGCCGGTACGCGGTGACTGGGCTCGGGTGCTGACGAACGTCAGCGCCGCCTTGAGCGGCGCAGCGTTGTAGCGTTCTATCGTTGTTGCGTTCTATCGTTGTAGCGTTCTAGCGCCGCTCAGGGCAGTGCTGACCGGCGCTCCGCTGCCTGCCGTGAACGTGTACTCAGTCGATCGTGACCGGGTAGTGCATACCGTATCGCGAGTCGGGTAACACCACCTGACGCCCGTGGCGATGGTCGCGCGTTATGATGACCGGGCTCTGGAGGTTGGCGGCAACCGGAATGCCAGCCTCGAGCTCCACCACGACCAGCACCAGCAGCGCGTCGTGCACCGCCGCCGCGCCAAGCGCCGCGAGATCTGAGACGGGGATGTCGACCTCGAAGTCAGGAACAATGACGAATGGATCTGCCAGCAGGAAAGTCAGGTCAGGATCATCGACGCTCTGCAGCCAGACGAGTTCCTCGCGCTGGGTCTCCACCAGCGCAAATCGGTGCAACGACCGGAACCCCGGCAGCCCTGCAGGAAAGGTCACGATTGTGTCCGGACGAATCTCGAGCGGTCCGAGCAGGATCGACGACAATTGCAGCAGATCAGCCGACGCCATGGGTGCGCTCATCGCAGGTAGTCCAGCACATTGAGGTTGAGCACCTTGTTCGCGGCGCTGAGCGCGGCCTGATAGGCGGTCTGCGCCTGCGCAAAGTTCGCCGAAGCGTCGGCGAGATCGATGTCATGGAGCGAAGATCGACGTACTCGCGTGTCGAGCGTCGATTGCAGTCCCTGTGCCCGGATGGTCTCATACTGATTGACCTTGGCACCGATCTCGCCCAGCAGCCGGCCGATCCTGTCGCTGGCCGTCTCGAGCGCCGGCAGCGCCAAGGAGATCCCTGGGACGTTGTTTGACCCCAGCGCATTGGAGAGATCCCGCAGCGCGACCATCACGCCGGTGTCGATGAACACCTCGTGTGCATTGTGGTTCGGCGACGAGATCACACTCGCCTGCACTTCATACTTCGGGTTGGTGAGTGGCGTGGCGTTGACGGCGTATGGCGGTATCGAGTTCGGCGTATTGGCCAGCGGCTCTTCCGTCACGCGTGACGCACCGAAGAGGTAGCCGGTGTTGAAGCGCGTGTTGCCAAGACCAATGGCCGCTTCGATCAGCTGGTCCACCTCCGCCTTCACGATCAGCCGTGTCTCGGCAGACGCGGTCGACCCGATCTGTTGCGACGCCAGTTCACGTGCCCGCTCCGTAATGAGCTGCACGCTGTTCAGGACGCGATCCTCCTCACTGGCCCGGGCAATCGCGAGATTTCCGTTTCGCTCGTACTGCGCGTAGGCGGCGAGCGCTGCGTCGGCGCGGAGCACGTCCGCGGTGGCCGCCGGATCCTCCGAGCCCCGCTCGAAGCGCCGACCGGTCGCGGCCTGATCCTGCGCCTTGACCAGGCGCTGGAGATTCCCCTGGATGTAGTCCAGCTGTGCGCGATGAGCCTGCGATGTGGTGACCCGCATCGGATCCATCCCAGATGAATGAGAACTTTCCAACCAAGCCGCTGGCAACATCCTGCCTGACGCGCCTTGCACCCGCGAATTGCGGTTCTACTGTTGTGAGGTATCGGACGGGAGCTTTTGCCGCTTGAGCCTGTGTGCCCATGCGGCAGCCGTTCGTCCGCGAGACGTCAGCGCAGGCGTCGTCGCCTTTCCACCTCGCCGCACCCCTGCATGGCCACAATCCTGTACGTCGATGATGAGCCCAGTATCGGCCTGATTCTCGAGGATACGCTCGAGCAGGCCGGACACACGCCGATTGGCGCGCGCAACGTGCCGGAGGCGCTGCAGGTGCTGGCCCGGGGCGACATCGATCTCGTCATCTCCGACTACCGCATGCCAGGGCTCTCGGGGCTCGAGTTTCTCTCGCTGCTTCGTCGCGAGGGCTACGACGTGCCGCTGATCATGCTGACGGGGTACGCCTCGATCGAGCATGCCGTGGCCAGCATCAAGGCTGGCGCGGTGGACTACATCACCAAGCCGGTGCGTCCGCAGCAGCTCGAGCTGGCGGTGGAGCAGGCGCTGGAGCTGGTACGCCTCCGACGCGAGAACGACGCACTCCGCCGCGAGGTGATGGAGTTCCGGAACGAACGGCAGATCATCGGCGATTCACAGGTGATGCGTCGCCTGATGCAGACGGTGGCAATGGCGGCACCAACCCGTGCCACCGTGCTGTTGCAGGGAGAATCGGGAACCGGCAAGGAGCTGCTGGCACGCGCACTGCACGATCAGAGTGAGCGGCGCGACAAGCCGTTCATTCAGCTCAACTGCGCGGCGCTGCCGGAAGGACTGATCGAGAGTGCCCTGTTCGGGCACGAAAAAGGGGCATTCACCGGGGCGCTCAAGCGCGTCGAGGGAGCCTTCGAGCGCGCGCACCGCGGAACGCTGCTGCTCGACGAAGTGAGCGAAATGCGGCTCGATCTGCAAGCCAAGCTGTTACGTGTGCTGCAGGAACAGGAGTTTGAACGTGTTGGCGGAACGAGCCCGATCCGGGTCGATGTGCGCATCATTGCGACGACCAACCGCAAGCTGCAGGCGGACGCCGCCAATGGCACCTTCCGGCAGGACCTGTATTATCGCCTGAGCACCATTCCGATCCTGATCGCACCGCTGCGCGAGCGACCGGAAGACATTCCACTGCTCGCCTATCGCTTTGTGATGCGCACCGCGGCCGACGTCAAGAAGGATGTGAAGGGCATCACACCGGAAGCGATCGCGATGTTGCAGCGATATCCCTGGCCAGGCAACGTGCGCGAGCTGCAGCACGCGGTGGAGCGTGCCGTGATTCTCTCCAACGAGACCATGCTGTCGCCGGATGCATTCGACGCGGTGCGGTACGGGCTCGATGTCGCGAGCAGCGTGATGTCACCGACACCGCGCGGCGGTGGACCAGTGGTCCGACCCACCCCATTCGGCTCGGCACCGGTTGCCGCCGGTGCCGACGGAGTCTGGCTGGGGACGCTGAACGTGAATGAGGCGGAGACGGCGCTGATTCAGCGCGCGCTGGAGGCGGCGGGCAACAATCGGACGCGCGCGGCCGAGCTGCTCGGCATCAGCGTGCGCACGCTGCGCAACAAGCTGAATGGACCGGGGCGTTCGGGTGAGCATGAGGCAGTGGACGAGGAACGGGACGCGCCGTAATTGCCCGGTCACGTCTTTCGATCATCGCTGTGCCTGGGGTTTTGCCTTCACAGGTCCTCGACGCGTCCGTGCCACCGGTCGCCGATTCCGACCCGCAGCGATGGTCGAATCCAGGACCACGCAGTTCAAGGGCACAGGCCCGGCAGTGCCTTTCTTCACCGCCACCGCCGGCCCGCGGCAGACCACATCCTCAGCGCGTACCTCACGGGTCGGAATCGCGCCTTTGCGCGGTGCAGGCTTCACGCCGACGGACGCATACAGCGAGTCAGGGAGATACAGCACCCCGCCTTTCATCACCAGCTCCGCGCGACGGAGGTCGCGCATACGCCGCGATGGATCGCCGTCGACGAGCACCAGATCCGCCAGCTTGCCAACCTCGATGCTGCCCCACTGTGCATCATGCTTCATCACGCGGGCGGCGCCCAGCGTCGCGATGTAGAGAATGTCGGTATTGGGGATGCCGGCTTCGGAGTAGAGCTCGAGCTCGCGGTGCAGCGAGAACCCGGCCGTCGCATCGGTACCGGCGACCAGACGCACACCGGCCAGATGGAGTTTCCTGACCAGGCGTTCCATCGCGATGAAGCTCGTGCGGTAGACCGGCTCGAGTGCCGGCGTGGTGGGCAATCCACCCGTCAGAAGTGCACGACGCGCAATCGGCGGCAAGCGCGTTGCGACGGGGAGTGACGCCTGGTCGAGTGAGCCGGCACGCGCGGTGAACAGCTGCTCGAAGACATTCAGGGTCGGCTCGACGACGACATCGCGCTCCTTGAGCAGTGCGATGAAGCGGTCCACGCGGTCGCTCCGCAGATCGACCGACGCGGCGCCCCGTGCCACTGCCGTGAACCGCGCTGGCGTCCGGGTGTCGATGATGGAATCGGTGAGGAAATTCAGAAAGAGAAAGTCCGCGTGCTGCAACTCGTCCGCGCCGGCACGCACCATCTGCTCGGCTGTCATGCCATACGGCACCTGCCCGCCGACGCGAAGCCCCTTGTCGTGCGCGGTGCGCACGATGGTCGGGAAGAGCTGCGGATCGAGCGACGAGTAGACCTTGATCTGTTCGTAGCCCTGCGCCGCGTACGCTTCGACGGCAGCGCGGGCTGCGTCACGCGTCGAGACGAGCACCTTTGACGGACCGGCAAACGGGCCGGGCCCGTCGATGAATCCGGCCGCCAGCACGCGGGGACCGAGGAGGACGCCGTCGTCAAAACGTTTCCTTCGCGCGAGCAGCTCGTCGCTGTCGTTCGCCAGATCGCGCACCGTCGTGACACCCGCCGCCAGGTGGAGCAACCCGTCGTCGTCCTGCACATGGACGTGCATGTCCCACAAGCCAGGCAGCAGCGCCTTGTTGCCGGCGTCGATGATCTCCACGTCGGACGGCAACGGCACCGCGCCGTCGTCACCCACCGCGATGATCCTGTCGCCGCGGACGATCACCGTCTGCGACGGCTTCATCTGCCGTGTGGCGGCATCGAACAGGTGTGCGTGGATGATCGCGACCGCGCCGCGTGGCGTCCGTGCGAGGGTTCGCGCGGCCACCGAATCGCGGCCACGGGATGCCGCGGTCTGGGCGGCGATCAGTTCCGCCTGCACCGATTCGAAGCCGCGCCGGATCACCATCTGCCAGGAACTGCCACGCGCGAAGAGACGACCCTCGGCGTCGAGCCAGAGGACTTCCGGCGTCAACCCCAGGCCGCTGATCTCGTGCGGCGTGATGCGACGTGATCGTTCGCCGGCCGTGACGGTCCGCGACGCACCGCTGGTGAGCGAGGCGCGCCCTTCAGGCAACAGTGCCGTCGCCCTGGCTTTCGTCAGCAGCATCGCCCTGGCAAGGGAGGCGATATCCGTCGGCAGCGTTTCGATCGGGAGATAAAAGCCCGACCCGGGAGTCGTGCGGCCCGCCGCCGATTCATTCCGCCAGGTGAGCAGCGGGCCTGCGATCTGCACCATCTCGCGGACAGGCACCTTGAGGTAGTTCACGCCACCCAGCTGCATGCCGACTGGCAGCCCCGCCTTGTCGAGCTTGAGCGTCTGCGTCAGCGACGGGCCGCGTCCGCGATCGTTGTAGCTGAAATTCGTAGTGACGGTGCCACCACTGTCGGGCCACTGCCGCAGTCTGCCAACGGTGCGACCGGCCATCAGAACCGTGTATTCCAGCGTATCGCCGGTGCTGGGCGCCTCCAGCGGCGGGCTGGCAACTGCGGCTGAGGGGAGCTCGGCCGGGATGGAGCCGATCCGGGCGGCTTCGGTGGTCCGCACTGTCCCCGCGCCCTGCGAGCGGCAGGCAGTGAGGGCAACGCCCAACAGGGCAATCGAACGACGCACCGGCAGCGACATGGGACGGACGAATGGGCTGGACGAGACCGATCGAGGACACACCGGACGCCCGGCACCGATTCAGGTGGGCGTCCAATCTCATGATCAATCTGTAGCAGCTTCCAGGCCGTCGGGACCGCCGGAGCACAACCGGGGGCCAGGACCCACGCCGAACGCGACTCGCCGGGTCATCGGGGCGGTCATCGACGAGCGGTCATCGCCACCTGCCGACGCCGGCAGGTCGAGCGCCCGCCGGCGCCGCCTGGCGCACAGCCGGCACGATGCTGCCCTTACACGAATGCCCCGTGCCCAGTCAGCGCACGCCCGACAATCAGCGTATTGATCTCGTTCGACCCTTCGTATGAATAGATCGCCTCGGCATCCGCGAAAAACCGCGCGACCGAGTGATCGAGGAGAATGCCATTGCCGCCCATGGACTCCCGGGCCAGCGCCACCACCTCGCGACACTGCGCCGCACAGAACTGCTTGGCCAACGCGGAGTGGTGTTCCTCGCAGCGGCCGGCGTTCTGAAGCCGGCTCACCTGCAGCGCCATCGCCTGCATCGACGACAGCTTGCCAACCATCTTCGCCAGCATCGACTGGATCAGCTGGAAACTGCCCAGCGGACGGCCGAACTGTGTGCGACGCTGCGTGTAGGCCAGCGCCCGCTCGTACGCACCCGCTGCGCAACCGACGGCGATCCATGCCACACCCACACGGGTCATGCCGAGCACGCGCGCAACATCCTTGAAGCCATTGGCACGCTGCAGGCGATTCCTCTCGCTGACGTGCACATGGTCGAGAGTGATATGCCCGTTCTGCAGCGTCCGCTGCGCGATCTTGCCTTCCATCTTCCTGACCGAGTAACCAGGCAGGCTCGTTTCGACGATGAATCCCTTGACCTGTTGATCAGCAACATCGCGGGCCCAGACGACCACGAAATCGCCGAAGGTGGAATTTCCGATCCAGCGCTTTTCGCCATCGATGATCCAGGCGTCACCATCGCGCCGGCATGTTGTCGTAATACCGCCAGCAACCCCTGACCCGACGTCAGGTTCAGTCAACCCGAATGCGCCGAGCGATTCCCATCGCCGCATCTTCGGAAGCCACTCATCCTGCTGCTCTTTCGAGCCACAGAGCAAAATTGACCCGAAGGCCAGGCCTCCGCGGACACCGAGAAAGGTCGCGAACGAGCAGTCGACGCGCGCCAGTTCCATCGTGAGCACGCCTTCCGCGACCGAATCGTGACGGACGGATCCGTCGTCGGAGATCGGAAAGATCGATGCCAGCAGATCGAGCGACGCGAACGCCGGGATCAGATGGTACGGAAACTCCGCCCGCTCCCAGTAATCGTTCGCGATCGGATCGACTTCACGCTCCATGAACTCCCTGGCGCGCAGGCGAGCGGATTCCAGATTCGCCGGCAGGTCGCGTAGCAGGTGGAGAAAATCCACATCGATCTCGGGGGCAGCGGGCGCGGCAACCTTCGCCTTCACGAGCGAGCGTTTGGCCCTGGCCAGCGCCGGGCCGTCGAGCGCCAGAAGCTGCTCGAGCACCGGGGCCAGCTCAGGCCGGTCGGACAACCTGGCCACGATCGCCGCGATGCGAGGATCGATCTGCGTCAGGAGTTCGGTCTGTGACAGAATCTCGGTAGCCATGTTCTGCAATCCTGCGGCGGCGCAGGCGGGAAACGTGTGAACGGGAACAGCGGAAACGGATGCGAGCCACAGTGCACGGCAAAGGACTTCCGCGCCTGCGCCTCGTCACGCACCGCCGAAGCTATCGGATACGCGTATCAGACGTACAACCGCCACACCGCCGGGTGGTTCCATTCGGGCCTCGCGTCGAGTTCGGTGATCCGAGCGGCAAGACACGCCACATCCCGCACGGCACAACTTGCCGGAACAGCCAGCTCTGCCATGCGACGACCCGCGCCACCGACGACCAGGCGCACCGCCGGACAGGCGCGCAACATGTTCTGAAACAACAGGTTCCAAAGCTCAGCCCGGCACTGGGCGCGCCCGGGACTCAACTGGCACCGGCCGTGCTTTCTCCTGATCCCGACGCGTGTCCTCTCACCTCGGTTCCGGATCATGGCGCTCTTCAACTTCATCAATCGGGTCTCCTCGGCCGGCTCCATCAAGGAAGCCATGGATCAGAGTGTGCTCCGGCATCGACAGATCGCCGATCGCGTCGCGAACGCGACACTCGTGAACAAGGATGGCTTCGCCCTGCCGGCTGGAAGTACGGCCGCGGCGGCGGTCTCTGGTGAGCGCGGACCGGTGGATACCGAACAGGAGATGGCCGCGCTGGCGAATGAACAGCTCTATTTCGAAACCGCGGCAACTCGGCTCAAGGGGACGTACGACTCGATTCGCCGCGCGCTGCGGGATCGCTGAAGCCGATGACAAAGCTTCCAGGTTTGCTGCCGTTCGTTGGCGGCCCCGCGATCAAGCCGATGTTCCGCGCACTTGGCATCGCCGCCAGCGGCATGTCAGCACAGCGCACCCGCATCGAAGTTGCCGCCAGCAATCTCGCCAACGCCGACGTCACGCGTGGTGCGGACGGCAAGGCATACAATCGGCGCGTGGTGCAGCTCCGTACCGCCACCAGTGACGACCGTGAGGCGAGTTTCCGCTTCCCGAATCAGTTGCCCTTCACCACCGCACCGTTCGGCACGTCGCAATTCGGCGTCCCTGCCGGCACCGCACCGTCGTCGCCGCGTTCGGTCGACGATCCGAACTACGGCGTCGTGGTCGACAGCATTCAGGAGGACACCACGCCGGGTGCCCGGGTACACATGCCCGGCCATCCGGATGCGGATGCCGAGGGCTACGTCACGCTCTCGAACGTCAGTCGCACGACGGAGCTCGTTGATCTGCTCGACGCTCGCCGCGTGTTCGAGGCCAACGCGACGGTTTTCCAGTCGGTGAAGCAGTTGCTGCGCAAGTCGATGGACCTCTGATCATGTCGATCTCTTCGCTCACAGCCCACTTGCCGGCGACGGCGGGTGCCCTGCCGGATCTGTTCCGGCGCAACGATGGTCTGGCCGCGCGCGGCGACGAGGCGACAGCCTCACCCGGTGCCGGTGACCCGACCTTCACGCACGACGAGCAGCGTGCGCTCTCGACGCGCGCCTCAGACGATACGACCCGATTGCTCGCGCGTCGCGCGGCACTCGGCCCACTGACATACGGAACTCGCATGGCGTCGTCTGACGACCGCACAGCTGCGCCGATTGGCATGCGCGGCGCCCATCTCGACGTTCGGGGCTGAACATGACGATCGATCGCTTCGGTGCCTTCGCACAGCGTGTAGCAGAATTCGGCCTGCCCGGTGAGGGCGGCCGGTCCGTGCCGGTCCTCCCCGAACCCAGCGGCGGTGGCGCGTTCGGCGACGTCCTGACGCGCGCCGTCAACGAAGTCAGCGCGGCCCAGGACATCAGTGGTGAGACGACGCGACGGTTCCTCAACGGCGAGCAGGTGGAATTGCATCAGGTGATGGCCGCCTCCAGTGAAGCCGGCATCGCGCTCGATACCCTGATCGAGCTTCGCAACAAGGTCATTGAGGCCTATCGGACCGTCATCACCATGCAGAACTGACCGTGATGCCTCCCGCACTCGAGCAGCTGTTCGACCGCATCGGCGGTATCCGTCGCGTTGCGATGCTGGGCATCGGCGTGATCGCACTGGTGGCGATCCTCGGCGTCTCGCGCTGGGCCACCAGACCAGACCTCGTTCCGGCATTCAGCGGAATCCCGCTGGAGAGTGTCGGCAAGATGACCGATGCGCTCGACGCCGCCGGCGTGACGTACCAGCTGGAGCGTGGCGGAACCGACATCATGGTCGCGGCCACCGACCTGGCCCGTGCGCGCGTCGTGCTCGCATCCTCGGGGCTGCCGGCACAGGGTCGCCCCGGCATGGAGCTGTTCGATCAGCCCAGCTGGGGCATGACCGACTTCGCACAGAAGATCAACTATCGCCGCGCGCTGGAAGGAGAACTGGAGCGCACGATCAGTACGATGAAGGGAATCGAGCGGGCACAGGTCCACCTCGCGATCAAGGAAACACAGGCGTTCCGCCGTGCGGGTGATGCACCGGCCGAAGCCAGCGTCGTCGTGAAGCTGCGTAACGGGCAGCGCCCGGAAGCCGACGTGGTACGCGGCATCTCGCAGCTCGTGGCCAGCAGCATCGACAACCTCGAGGCACAGCGTGTGGCCGTGCTGGATGATGCCGGGCGCCTGCTGTCGCGCATGCTGGACGCCAACGACCCGGCGTCACTCAGCAGCGCACAACTCGAACAGCAGCGGGCGGTGGAAGATCATCTGGCCGAGAAGGCCAGCGCGATGGTCAACCAGATCGTGGGCAATGGCAACGCGACGGTGACCGTCGCCGCCGACCTGAGTTTCGATCAGGTGGAGCGGATGTCGCAGGTGATCGATCCGGAGAAGCAGGCCCTCAGCACCGAGCAGAAGGCGGAGATCACGCCAGGCACCGATGGCGGCGCCGGATCGACGAATGTCGCCAGCAGCTATGACAATTCACGCACGGTCGAAACCATCAAGTCCGCCACCGGTGTCGTCAAGCGGCTCACCGTGGCCGTCCTGGTCAAGGATCGCATGGACACCAAGGGCGTGAGCACCACGCGTCCGCAGGCCGAGCTGGATCAGATCACCGCGCTGGTGCGGAATGCGGTCGGCTTCGATTCAACCCGCGGCGACCTGGTGAAGGTCGTCAGTACACCATTCGAGGGCATCACGGCGATTCCCCCCGAGACGACTGGCGAGAAGGCGATGCGCACCATCCAGCAGTTGCAGCGTCCGGCGCTTGGCCTGGTTGGGCTGGCGCTGGCGGTTCTGATCGCACTGACCGTGATGAAGAACCTGAAGGCACAATCGGCTGACGCGCGCGCGATGGCGATTGCCACGGCGCGAGCGCCACAGCTGAACAGCGTCGGTCAACCGATGGGGCAACTCGGTGAGCGTTCTGACGACGGTGAGGAAAGCACGCCGGTATATCAGCCGGTGCGCATGCCCGTGAACCCGCTCAAGGAACGCGTCGTGGCAACGGCAGAAGCCTATCCCGACGTCTCGGCCAAGATTCTCCGGAACTGGATCCGGAATGGCTAACGCCGTCGCCCGGATGCCCCGGGAGCTCACCTTCGAATCGCTCAATGGGCGGCAGAAGGCAGCGCTGCTCTGCCTGGCGCTTGGCACCGATACCGCGGCCAAGGTCACGCAGAAGTTGTCCACCGACGAAGTGGACATGCTGTCGTATGAGATCGCGCGCATGGACGAAGTCGCCGGTCCGGTGATCGATCAGGTACTCGAGGAGTGGATCGAGTCCGCGATCGGCATCGGGTCACTGTCGAACGGCGGAGTGGAATTCGCGAAGGAAGTACTCGAAAAGGCGTTCGGCGCCACCAAGGCCGCCGGCATCCTGCGACGCGTCCAGGGGCAGCTGGCCGACACCGCCGGCCTCACGCGGCTCCGTCGTGCCGACCCGCAGCAGTTGGGCAACACGCTGCGCAATGAGCACCCGCAAACCATCGCACTGGTGCTGGCGCATCTCGACCCCCAGCAGACGGCCAGCATCCTCAAGGAAATCCCGTCGTCGAAAGGTGGCGAGGTTGTCTTTCGCATGGCCGGCATGGAGAAAGTGCAGCCCGAGATGCTGATGCTGATCGAGAAGCACATCGGCTCCGAAGCGTCGTCGATCATGGCGGAAGGCACCGTCTCGGGCGGTCCGAAGGCGGTCGCCGAGGTGATGAACTTCATCTCTGGTGCCCTGGAGAAGGAATTGCTCGAAGGCGTGGAGGAGCGCGATCCGGAACTCTGCGAAGTGATCAAGAACCTCATGTTCGTGTTCCAGGATCTCAACTCGCTGGACGACAAGGCAATCCAGCGTGTGCTGCGCGAAGTCGAAGCGAAGAGTCTGGCCCTGGCGCTCAAGGCCGCGAGCCCGGAGCTCAAGGCAAAGATCCTCGGCTGCATGTCGCAGCGCGCAGTCGCGGCACTCCAGGAAGAGATGGAGATGATGGGGCCGGCGCGCCTGAAGGATGTCGAGGCAGCCCAGACGGCGTTCGTGGCACAGGTCCGTCGTCTCGAGGAGATGGGCGAGATCGTCATCGGCGGCAAGGGAGGCGATGATGTCCTCATTTGAACCGCTCTTCACATCGGCGCATCGCACGCGGATCACACCGCGCACCGTTGCGGCGCAGTCGGCCACGGAACTCTGGATGCCGATCCAGCTGGGTACCGACGGTCCACGGATCACGTCGGTCTTCGGCGAGGATCTCGACGATGCACACGACGGCCACGCGACCGTCGCGGCGGCGGCCCAGGCTGCGACGGAGCTTGCCGCAGCACAAGCACGTCAGGCGGAACTCGAAGCGCCGTACCTGCGCGGAGTTGCGGACGGACGCGAACAGGGTGAGCTGGCCGAGCAGGCACGTTTGCGCGGGGCCATGATGGCGGCGGAAAGCGCGCTGGACGACATTCGCATCGGCGAGGCGCGATGGCTGGCAAACATCGAGGAGAACATCGCAGCAATCGCGGTCGCCGTGGCGCACCAGATCGTCACTCGTGAGGTGACCGTTGCCTCGGATACCGTGGTCGACCTGGTGACGCGCGGGGTGCAGGAGTTCGGGCTCGATCAGGCGCTTTCCATTCGCGTCAATCCAGGCGATCTGGAAGCGCTGTACTCGGTCGAGCGCGACGGCGAGGCCGCGACAGCAATAACGCGCGGCCGCGAAGTCCGCTGGGTCAGCGACGCGCGCATCGAACAGGGCGGCTGCGTCGTCGAAGGTCGTGAGCGCATCGTGGACGGACGCGTGGATACCGGGCTCGAGCGCCTTTATCGCCGGCTGACGTACACCAATGCCTGACACACTCGTCGCGCGCGAAATGACGCGCCGCATCCTGGACATGCCGCGCATGCACACCTTCGGGCGCGTTGCGCGCGTGGTGGGACTCGCAATCGAAGTCAGTGGCCTCGAGATGGGTCTCGGCGAACTGGCGCGCATCTCGAACACCAACGACGCGCGTTCCGTGCTGGCGGAGGTGGTCGGTTTCCATCAGAACGGCTGCCTGTTGATGCCGTTGGGTGAACTGGATGGCATCGCCCCGGGCGCCAGTGTGGTGGCCCTCGGCCGGTCGTTCGGAGTGGATGTGGGACCGGGGCTGCTGGGTCGGATTCTCAACGGCCTCGGGCATCCCATCGATGACAAGGGCAAGCTGGATGTCGAGGAACGCGCGCCGCTGCTGGCCGAGCCGCCGAATCCGTTGCATCGCGAAGTGATCGCCAGCACGATGGCCACTGGCGTACGCGCCATCGATGGCTTGCTGACCATCGGGCATGGCCAGCGTATCGGAATCTTCTCGGGCAGCGGTGTCGGCAAGAGTACGCTTCTCGGGATGGTCGCGCGGCAGGCGCAAGCCGACGTCAACGTGATTGCGTTGCTGGGCGAGCGCGGTCGCGAAGTGCGCGAGTTCATCGAGAACGCACTCGGCGAAGAGGGGCTGAAGCGGAGTGTGATCATCGTCGCAACCGGTGACCAGGCCGCGCTCATTCGGGCGCGGGGAGCGTTGGTGGCGACCGCGATTGCCGAGTACTTCCGCGACCAGGGGAAGCAGGTGCTGCTGATGGTGGACTCCATCACGCGGGTGGCGATGGCCTGGCGCGAGATCGGACTGGCCGTCGGCGAACCACCCACCACCAAGGGATATCCACCATCGGTCTTCGCGGCCCTGCCTCGTCTGCTGGAGCGCGCCGGCAATGCACGGGTCGGCGGAATCACGGGCGTCTACACCGTGCTGGTCGATGGCGATGACTTCAACGAACCCATTGCCGACGCGGCCCGCTCGATCCTCGACGGTCACATCGTCCTGACGCGGAAGCTGGCGAGCGCCGGTCACTTTCCAGCCATCGACGTGCTCGACTCGAAGAGTCGAGTGCGTGATCTGCTCATCACCGACACACACCGTCACGCCGCCAACCTGCTGCTGCGGCTCGAAGCGTCGTGGCGTGAGAAGGAAGACCTGATTCTCGTCGGCGCCTATCAGAAAGGCACCGATCCGCTGGTGGACGCAGCAATTGGCCTCCGCGACCAGCTGCTCGCCTTCCTGCGCCAGCCACCGAGCGAGAGCACGGGTATGGACGACAGTGTTGCGCGGCTCAAGCAATTGCAGGCGCGGTATGATCACCTCCTGCAGCAGCGGGCCACGCCATGAGTCGCTTCAAGTTCCGGCTGCAGCGGGTGCTCGAACTTCGCGAGGAGGCGGAGCGCGCGCGCGCCGTGGCGCTCAATGCCGCCGAAGGCGAGGCGGCCGCTGCACGCGAGCTGCGTGCTGCGATCGACACGGCGCGCACCGCCGGACACGCGTCACTCACCGAAGCCAGCAACGTCGGCAGCAGCGTCGGTGCCCTGCAGCAGATGCAGTACGTCCTCGGCGCCCTCGATGTCCGGCTGCAGCTGGCCACGACCAGTGTCATCACGGCCGAAAGCATGGTACGTCGCGCGCAGGACGAGTTGCGCCAGGCGTTTCAGGCGCGACATGCCCTTGGCACGTTGCGTGAGAAGCAGTCCGAGGCACATCGGGCCGCCGAACTGACCGCCGACCGCGTGACGATGGACGAAATCGCGCTCACGCGCTTCCACCAGGCCGATACCACTCCAACCGATCCGGAGCGCTCCACCAATGATTAAACTCATCCTGCCATTGATCATCGGCCTGCTGATGGGCGTCAGTGGCGGCGGATTCTTCTCCGTGTATCAGGCGGGGAAGGCGCACGCCAGCGCCGTTGCCGACGCACAGAAGCGCGGACTGAAGCCCGCCGGCGATTCGACGCATGCCGCGATCGACAGCGCTGGCACCAGCGATACGACCGCGCACGGTGAGGGTGATCACACCGCCGCCGACACCCATGCGGCGACGCCGACGACTGCCACCGCACCGGCAGCCGACGCCGCGCATGCGCCGGTGGTGACGAAGCCGAGTGCGGCACCTGGCGTGAGAGCCCCTGCCGTCACCGCCCCTGCCGCACCGGCAACGAAGGGCGCACCGCCCGACGATGATGCTGCGGCCGCCGCGGCCACGCAGGCACATCAGCGCCGACTGGCGAAGATCTTCGCCACCATGGGCCCGAAGGACGCAGCACGCGTGCTCGGTCAGATGAACGATCACGATGTGGGCATCATCCTTGGCCTGCTCAGTGAGCGGCAGACCGCGGCCATTCTCACCAATCTGCCCGCACCGCGCGCTGCCGCGCTGAGTCAGGTGCAACCACGCCGCACCGGAGGTGACAAGTGAGCAACCTGCTTCCAGTCGCGGCGCAGACGCTGCGTCCACGCGCTGATGTGGCACCGGAACGACGTGGCGCCGACACGCCGACCGAAAACTTTGCGGATTCGCTTGCGACCGCACGCGCCGACGACGGACAGAGCGTCGCGGATGGCGCGGCGCTCGCCAAGGCACGGCTGGCCGCGCAGCAGCGCGCCGACCTGCGGGCGCTGATGCTCAGCGGAGCGATGAAGTTCGCGGTCACGCGACACGATGCGCCGCCGGAGGCCGCGGTGCTTCCTGGACTGGTGGCGTCATTGCCCGCGAAGCCCGAGGCAGACGGCCGTACCGATGCCGTCGCGGATGACACGATGGTCGCAATGTCACCGATCGCGATCCCGGATGACGTCGAGGCTGCGATGCCGGTGCTGCGATCCGATCTGGCACCACTGGCCATCCCAGGTGACGCGGTGGCCGAGATGCCGGTGCTGCGATCCGATCTGGCACCGATGGCGCCGCCCGACGAGACCGTCGTGCGGGCGATGCCTGACGACGTCGTCGTCGAGTCGCTGCCCGAATTCGTCACCGATGCACATCCGGTGATCGATCAGGCCGCCGCCACGGCTGCCGCCATGCAATTGGTGGCAACACTGCCACTGATGCCACCGGCGATGTCGATCCCGGACCTGCCGGACGATGCATCGAGCGAGCGCGAGTCAGTTGGTGATGACGTCCCGACGGCGCGACTCGATCGATACATCATGTCGCTTCCCGACAGACCGTCGGCTGACGAGCAGACGACGCTGGTTGAAGATCACTTCGATGCGCCAGGTATTCTGCTGCACGACGCGCCTCGCGCCAGCGGCCTGACGCGCGTGCCTGAGGCGAGCACCGAGGCGCCCGCACCTGCGAAAGCCATCGCTGCGATCAATTCAACGACGACGGCCGGTTCGGCCAGTGCGGCGCGTGCGACGGAGCTCGGTGACCGCGGCACCACCGACGTTGGTGTCGCCGACCTCGACCCCGCGTTCCGCGAGCGGCTCGATCGTGTGATGGAGCGAATGCAGCGGGAGTTTGGCCATGAAGTCACCGTCGTCGAGACGGTGCGATCGCAAGCGCGACAGGATACGCTGTACGCGCAGGGCCGCACTGCGCCGGGCCCGGTCGTCACCTGGACACGGACCTCGAAGCACGCGCAGGGCCGCGCCGCCGACCTGATGGTGGACGGCGCGTGGGAGAACCCGCTCGGCTACGCGCACCTGGCGGAGATCGCAAAGCAGGAGGGGCTGCGGACGCTGGGCGCCCGGGATCCGGGGCACGTCGAACTACCCGGCGAGCAAGGGGTGTCTGGCGAGACACTCGACGCACTCCTGAAGGATCTGCAGGGAAACGAGAGCGACCAAACGCAGCAGTATCGGGCCAACGTCGGTGAACGCGCGCACGATGAGGCACACGCGTCGACCATGGCTCGGGTCGCGAACGTGGCACAGGTGGCCCGGGTGGCCACCGTCGCATCGGTAGCACAGGTCGCGAAAGTGGCGCGTCCCGGTGAATCCGCTCGCGATGCCGGACAGGCGAGCGACGCCACATCGCCACTGGCGGTGAGCGGCGTCGTGCCGATGGCCGGCGCGACCGATCTCGCCGGTTCGGTGCGTGTCACCGCACCGGTGTCGTCAATGAGCATGGCCGATCGCATCAGCCACCTGATGGATCTGCAGGCGACGCAAGCCGCCAGGCCGCTCAGCAGCGTGATGCTGCGCATGGAGAACGCCGGCGGCATGGAGGATCAGATTCGCATCGATACGCGCGGTTCGTCGGTGGATGCGCGCCTGGGGCTGGGGAATGCGCAGCAGGCGGCCGCGCTCACCGAGAGGCTGGGCGAATTGCGCGAGGCACTGGAGCGACGCGGGCTGACAGCCGACGGCGTACGCGTGCAGTCCACCGCCGCCATCCGCACCACCGACAGCGCGACCTTCTCGCGCAGCACGGCACCGATCGTCGAACTCGCCGCCATGCGAGCTGCATCCGACAGTCAGGCGCAGAGCAACCTGCGCGACCAATCCACTCGCGACCAGCAGCAGCGCGAAGCATTCGCGCGCGATTCGTCGCGTCACACTCCGCGGTCGTCGTCCGACGACACGCGTCAACGCTCGCGTCGCGAGCAGCCGGAGGATCGTCGATGAGTACCGTCACGTCACCCATCAGCATCGGGCCCGCCGTTCGAGAACCGGGTACGCCAGGAGCCCCGCCTGCCCGCAAGGCGCAGGGTGCGATGGGGAAGGATGATTTTCTCAGGCTGCTGGTCGCGCAGCTGAAGAACCAGGACCCCCAGAGCCCGGCCAACGCCGATCAGATGGCGGCACAGTTGGCGCAGTTCTCCAGCGTCGAGCAGCTGACCAACATCTCGAAGACTCTCGAGGCGCAGGGCGTCGCGCAGTCGGCGTTGCTCAACGAAGTGGCAGCTGGCACCGCCGTGAACAACATCGGGCGCACGATCACCGCGGCCAGCGACCTGATCGAACTGGATGGAAGTGGAGCCGAGACATTGATGGTGTCGGGCAATGGCGGTCCGTCGCAGCTGAACGTCTTCGATGCCCGTACCGGTGCGCAGATCGCGACCCGGGCGATGGGTTATCTGGGCAGTGGCACGAACGAGATCGTCGTCGGACGCGCGTTGCGGGACCTCACGCCGGGCATCTATCGCGTGACCGTCACCGCCGTCGACGCGAGCAATCCGATCGCATGGACCACGGGGGTTCGAGGCGTCGTGACCGGACTCGAGTCGAGCCGCGCAGGCCTGCAGTACGCGATGGGCCGCCTCCGCATTCCGCTCACTGCCGTCACCGGCATCAACACGCGCTGACCCGCACGCGACGCACGACTGACGAATTTCCGCGGAGCAGACGCTCCGCCTGATGGACCTCTCGCAGACTGCAGTTCACCTCCAATCCCACTTCCCTCATGCTTCGCTCTCTCTTCGCCGGCGTCTCGGGTCTCCGGAACCATCAGTTCCGCATGGACGTCATCGGCAACAACATCGCAAACGTCAACACGGTCGGATTCAAGAGCGGTCGCGTGACGTTCAAGGAAGGTTTCGCGCAGCTCCTGCAGGGTGCCAGCCGTCCGCCCGGTGATCAGGGCGGTGTGAACCCGGTCCAGATCGGGCTTGGATCGCTGATCGGATCGGTGGACCAGATGTTCACGCAGGGCAACGTCGAAACCACCGGCGTGAACACCGATATCGCCATGCAGGGTGACGCCTTCTTCGTCGTCCGAAAGGGCACCGAGACGTACTACACCCGCTCCGGCAACTTCCAGCTCGATGCCGAGGGTCGCATGGTGTCGCCGACCAACGGCTTCATCGTCCAGGGTCGCATGGCGCTGGATGGTGTGCTCAACGACACGATCACCGACATCACGCTGCCATTCGGTCAGAAGGTTGCGGCGCGCGCAACGAGCAAGGTGACCGTGGCGGGCAACCTCAACTCCTCCGCCGGCATCTTCAACACCGCCGACCCCGACGCTGCTGGTCCCCTCCTCGGCGGCTTCGGGCCAGACACC
>Ga0163144_10005857_pt1 | contig 27270 bp, 23 predicted proteins | sample OliLak19BULKMAT1_FD_123175 | JGI IMG/M metagenome (GOLD analysis project Ga0163144, IMG submission 123175) | Freshwater microbial mat bacterial communities from Lake Vanda, McMurdo Dry Valleys, Antarctica - Oligotrophic Lake LV.19.BULKMAT1 | ecosystem: Environmental > Aquatic > Freshwater >... | reverse complement strand
GCCATCACCGCCTGCATGCGCAAACTCCTGATCCTCCTCAACCTCATCGTCAAAAATAACCAACCCTGGAAAGAGCCCGCATGTCTAAAAAACACTTGACCGCTAACACAGCCGCTCTCCCGCGTGGCGGGCGAGGGTGAAGAGCGCGGCGCGAGAGTTTCCGACCTTACTTCGCCGCCGGCTTGGCAATCGATAACCGCCTCGGCGCCGCGTTTTGGCGAAGCAGTGGAAACAAACTCGCGAACTTCGGCAGCCCACTGACCTCGGCTCGCACCAGCAGGCGATTCGGGGCCTCGTCGGTCACCAGCGAGACCTTCAGCTCGCGGACCAACTGCGAAGCCTGCATCAACTGCTCTGCGTCGCGGCCACGGCTCATCGCAGCGGCCATTTGCAGCGCTCGGCCAACGTCGATCAGCACCGCCTTGCTCGTGTCGGGCGTCACCCGGGCGAGCAGTCCGGCAAAGGCCTCGTCCTTGGCAATCGATTCGCCGCTGGCACTGGCGCGCAAGGAGGCGGCCACGGCCCCTTGCGTGCCGATTACCAATCCACGGTCGGGCGAACGGACCACCACGATCGGCGGAACGCCGTCAAACTGGTAGCTGCGGCCCGCCTGCCCTTCGACCGTCACGTCCTCGGGCGGCTTGGCCGTGCGTGCGCCGAACAACGAAGCCAACGTGAGCAACTGGTTCCACAGCGCGGCCGATTTCTCCGGGTCTTTCACGGCGATGACCGCCGCCGCCTCGGGCAAACCGCCCGCCGAGTCCGACGCCGGCGGCAACGCGAACACCGCCAGCTCCTCAATGTTGTGAAAGAACTCTCGGCCAATGTCCATCGCCGTGACTTGCGGCGGATTATTCGGATCAGCCGGGGCCGGCGCCGCCGTTGTCGGCGGGTTGAGACCGACCACGACCACGCCCACTGCTCCCTTGGGCACTTGCGACAGCGAGCGGCGCGTGATCGGCGCGGTGCGCACCAGGGCATAGAGCATGTTCTTGTGGCCGGGCATCAGGTTCATCTCGGCCCGCAGTTGAATCGCGTTGTCCGTGGTCGACAGCGCGACCGCCGCCGATTCAAAATGCTCCAGATCCAACAGGCCGCGAATCATCGCCGCCTCACGTCCTTTGAGCTGCGAGCCAAATCGCTTGACCGCCTGCTGACCGTCGACATAGGCAAACACCAGCGGATTCTTCAGCTCCGCCTGGGCCCGCTGAAACTCGGCCCGGCCAGCCAGGCTCTCGGCCTGCGGATTGCGCAGCCGCGCCAGCGTGGCGGATAGCTGCTCGCGCGAGTCGGAGGCGACCACTAGCCGCGCGATGAGCATCACCCAGCCGTGGTCCGGCACGCGGTAGGTCGCAAAGCCTTCGATCGGGTCCCCCTGCGGCAGCACTTGCACGGCCGTCTCGATCAGCCCGCGCACCAGGTCGCAATCGCCGGGGTGCAACACCGCCACGCCCGACGGCATGCCCTGGTCGTTGATGCTGGTCACGCCGACCGCCGCGCCGCGCAGCTTCTTCAGCTCGGCGACCAGCGCCGGGCTAACGGTGAAGTCGGGCGAAAGCATCAGACCGCCGTCCAATGCCATTGGCGGCTCATTCGACTTGACCGCGGGTGCGCCCGGGGCGTGCACGAGCCCCAACATCTTCAGCAGACGTTCAATGTGCTCGCCCGGGTCAACCAGCTCGACATATCCCAGTATGTCGCTGGGCATCAGGCGGGCAAAACTGGTGACGGCCAGGTCCTCGCGCAGCCCGGCCAGCCGCGCGGTGGCATCATTCTTTAAGGTCTCGCCGACCGAGGACTCGGCCGCGGCCTTTTCATAAGCGGCCACGGCGCCCGGCAGGTCGCGGTCGTGAGTTTGCAGAAAGAACCCGCGCTGGAACCAGGCCTCGGCCGCCGTGGGGCCCTTCTCCTGGGCCTTGGCCGACGCCACGAGCCAGGCGACCAACACCGTGCACACGAGCAATCTCTTCGTCAGCGCGTTCATGGCAGGATTCCTTCTGGCAAGAGACACCGAGGGCGGGACCGACAAGACAATCGTAGCGCAAGCAAATGGGCGCACTGCACCTTCGACCCGCTATTCGCTCGAGCGAGCCGAATCTTGGCGAGCGAACAAGAAACTTGAGAGAGGCCGCCGCGCAGCTAGCGAGGCGTTCCAAATACGAGAGGGCGAAGCTCTTGCTGAGCCATGAATCGCAAAGCGTGATCATGGCTAATTCCGCCGTCGGCTCGGCGGAAGCCTCGCCCTCCCTACGAAGTTGGACACGTCCAAGCGCTTTCAAAAATCCTTGCGATACACGATCACGCAGGACAGCGCCAGCACCGCGACTAGAAAGGCCAGGTTGCTCCAGATCGGTCCCCAAACGTCCAGCTTCTGCAAATTGCCGCTGGGACCGTTGTTGTCAAACCGCAAGCCGCCCGGCTGGGCGTCGCCGCTGGTCAAGGCGTAGGTCACGGTCTGATTGAGCTGGCTCGGCTTGGGAAAAACCGTGTACAGCGGCTCGAGCGCGTAGCGATAGATCTTCTCTGCCAAGGGCCATGCGCCTTGCCAGTCGCGGGCCCGATGAAACGTGCCCAGGTTATACCGCGTCACGCGGGTCAACTGGTCAACGGCGTACATCGTCTTGGCGTCGAACGCGACCGCCGAGACGTCCCCCTGCCCGACGATCGACGGCGTGAGCACCTTGCTCTCAGCCGCGTCGTACAACCACAACCGTCCATCGCGATAGACCACCGCGGCATACTGGCCCTCGGGCGATGTGGCCGCCGATTCAGGTATACTCTGCGGCCAAACCGATATCGTCTCCACCAGCTTGAGCGCCCGATCGTAGCGGCGGACTTCCCCTTCTAGCGCCAGGATCACGCCACCCTTCACCAGCGCCACTTCGCCGGGCAGCTTGCGGTCGAACTCGACGTCGTGCGTCTTGGCATACTTGCCCGCGGCGTCGGGCGCGAACAATGCCAGCCGATGGCCATCGAACAAAGCCAACGCGCCGTCTACCGGGTCAAAGCTGTTGGATAGCAATGGTCGCATCTGCACGGCCGGCCCGACATTGACGAAGCGGCCCCCTTTTTCCGGCAGCGGAATGTGCAGGCCAAAAACGTTGATGTCTTGCTGCTTCGCCGAGAGGTCCCCTTCCAAGCGGTAGATGCCCTGCTGCGAGACGGCCAGCACCGATTTCTGCGGTGTCAGGTACAGCCCAGAGACGCCGTCGGGCACGTTCACTCCTTCCTCGCGGCGGAAGTCGTCGTCGCGATTGCCGACGAGCAATTTGCTGGAGGCCTGCATGGGCGAGAACCCCGGCATCCCGTAGCGCACCGCCAGGATCCGCTGGCCGGCCGGATCATAAACAGGTCCGATCAACCGGCCACCCAAGCCAAACGGCATCTGGGCATCGCGCGAGGCAAAGACCTTTTGCCAATCGGAGCTGGCATCGTCCCAGCGAAAGGTCTCGCCCTGGCTGTTAACCGCCAGGATCGTGTCGCCGGCCGTCGTGACGGTGACAAACCGTCGCGGATTGAGCGAGAGGGTCTCGACCAGGCCGGTGGCCGTGCCCAGCAGCCAGCAGACAAACCAGAACAGCACAGCCATCACGACCGACACAATGGCATTGCGCCAGACGATGCCCGCCAGCGCCGAGACCCCGTAATAAATCGCAAACAAAAACAGGTACAGCGGAATCGCCAGCAGCAGCCGCTCGTTCCACAGACCGAACCTCACGCCCAGGATCAGCCACAACCCGCCGATGAAGTAAGCGGCATTGATGGCGATGAACGCGCAGCCGCCGACGAACTTGGCCAGAAACAGCCCGCCGCGGTCGATTGGTTTGCTCAACAACAGGTCGACGCTACCGGCTTCGAAGGTCTGCGGAATCATCGAGGCGGTGACCATCACGGCGATGAACACGCCGGCCACGCCCAGCAACATGGTCAACGCGGCCACGACCAACTGGTTGATGGCCGGATACAGCTGCTCGGGCGAGACCGGCAGCGGCACGCCCAGCTCCCAGTGAAAGTAAGCGAGCTGCACCTGCTTGGGCGGAATCGGCGCGATCTCGTCGGGAAACGCGGCATCGAGCGCCAGGCGGTTGAAGCGGGCCAGCTCGTCGTCGGCCAGCTTGTCCAGGCCACGGTCCTTGAGCGCTTTGGCCGCAGCCGGCAGCGGAGTCTTGGCCCAATCGGCCTCGCGATAAAAATCACGCTGAGTGATCATCTCGCGCAGCTTGTCAAAAAATGCCGGAAAGCGAAACCGCTGCACGGCTCGATCGCCGCTCGTGTTGGCCATCGACCGCTGCGTGCCCTCGGGCAAGAGCTCCCAAATCCGCTTGCCGGGCGAAGGCTCGCTCGCGCTCCCCTGGGCCACGATCTTGGCCATTAGCTTGTCGCGGTCCAGCACGTCCTCGTTGGTCAGCACGCTGCCGGCTTCCTCGACAAAACCCAGCGGCACCAGCGCCGCCAGCACCAGGGTGATGATCGCCAGCAGGATCCACAGCACGCGCGAGACCAGCGCCTCTCGGAACGAATCGCGGATGATGGCCAGATAAGGTCTCATGAGTTGGTCCGCGCCCGGCTGAGGATTTCCAGAAACGCCTGCTCCAGCGTCTGCCGGCTGGGCGACATCGAGATCAGACTCAAGCCCTGAGCACGCAGCCGATCGACCAGCGTGTCGACGCTCGCCTGATCGGCGGCGGTGAGCACGATCTCAAACTGGTCGATGCCGAGCGGACGTGTTTCGGCCGACAGGGCGCCGTCGAGCGCGGCCCGCAGCGCCACCTCCGACCCGGCCACGGTCAGCCGCACTTCGGCGGCCCGCAGAGTCAACTCGCTGATGGCGCCCTGCGCCAACACCCGGCCGCGATCCAAAATGGCCACCCGGTCGCAGACCAACTCGACCTCTTGCAGCAAGTGGCTGTTGATGAAGATGGTCTTGCCGGCGGCCTTCCACTCTTGCAGGAGCGTGCGCATCTCGCTGCGGCCCACCGGGTCGACGCCGTCGGTCGGCTCGTCGAGCACCAAGAGCCGCGGATCGTGCAGCATGGCCTGCGCCAGCCCGAGTCGCTGGAGCATGCCCTTGGAATACTTCTTTACCGACGTCTGACCCCAGCGGGCCAGGCCGACCGATTCCAACAGCGGTCCGCGGCGGCGGCGAATCTCAGCTGCCGACAGACCGCTGAGGCTGCCCAGGTACTCCAGCGCCGAATTGCCTGTGTGATGCCGGGGTATGCGATGGTTCTCGGGCAGGTAGCCGACCTCTTTGCGCGCCGCCCGACTGCCGGCCTTGCGACCCAGCAGCGCCGCGTTGCCGCGCGTGGCGCGGACCAGGCCCAGCAGCACCTTGATCAGCGTGGTCTTGCCGGCGCCGTTGGGGCCCAAGAGCCCAAAGATCTCCCCCTGCCCCACCGTGACCGACACGCCTTGCAGGGCTTCGATGCGGCGGCGACCCAGCCAGCCATCGCGGTAGGTCTTGTGCAGGTCCAGGACGTTGACCGCGGGCGAACTGGACATGAATTGTTTCTGATCGCGAAGGTAGCTGGGTGAACTGCGACCCATCATAACGCCGCAGTGTGACCCAACCTATCGGATTTCGCACTGGCCCGCGACGCGCCCTTTAGCGCGCTGCGGCCGACGGCTGAAACGTCTGCATGCGAGGTTGGGTATTGAAGAAGTATTCGTCGCCGGCCGTCTCCCATTGGGTCCAACCGGTCAAGATCTCGGTTTGGCGCTCGCCGGTGAACCGGTCGGCCAGGCCCAGCCGGGCCATACGGGCGCGGGAACCGAGGTCGTAGCGGGCGATCACCGCCCGGGCCACGCCCAACTGCGTACGAGCCTGCGGATAGATCGGCGCCGAGAGTGAATCTAGCGCCCAGCGATCGAGCCGCACGACCAGCCAGGCATCGTCCTCGACCGCCGACTCTTCGACAAACCGCGCCAATGATTCCGGCAGCGCGTCGCGCTCGCGGCGATGGACCAACAACAACACCCGTTCGGCGCTGGTCGCATAGAGACCCCAAGAGGGCCACATGTCAAACCAGGCCGTCGGCTCCAACAACGGCAAGACCATGACGGCCGGCATGGCCACTTTCACCCAGCGAGGCGCGAACGCCCGTTGATTCACGGCGCTAACGGTCTCACGGCCCAGCATCTTGACAGTATCCGTCTCGCCAACAACCGTTCGCGGCCAGGGTCCAAACAGGATCAGGTTCTGCACGATGAAAAACGAGTTCCAGGCCAGCACGCCCGGCTTGTGGTCGAGACCCCAAGGCCCCAGGATGGCCAGCAACAATCCGTGCAACAGCACCGCGCCGGCCAGCGCAAGGTAGCGCGTGCGGCGAAAGCACAATCCCAGCGCGACGATCAGCTCTCCCAGCGGAAACACGGCGGCCAGGTTAAGCCGCGTGCGCTCGCTCCAGGCGTCGACCGAGACATGCACCAGCTCGGCCAGCGTGGCGAGGAACTGCTGACCGAGCGTGTGCAGAAATGAATAGTCGAGCTTGGTCAGGGCGGAGTAGACGTAGAAGCTGACGATAAACGCCCGGGCCCAGGCGATGGCGACCGCCGGTCGTGCGGCCGCCAGCAGCACGGCCAGGATGACCAGCTGATAGGCCCAGGGCTGCAGCCGCTGCTGGTCCACCAGGACCAGACCCACAGCTCCCATGACGAAGGTCAGCAGGCTCGCGCGGCAGAGCCGACGACCCGGCGGGGCCACGAGCGCCAGACCCAGGCCCAGCACCATCGCGGCGGCTCCCAACCAGTCGCAGGACGCCGGCACCCCTCGGGCGAAGGCCACCAGCGGCACTTGCGGAAAATCCGCTTGCGGGGTCCACAACCGCCAGGTCAGCGCCACGAGCAACAGGCCGAACCCGGCCATCGCGCGGACCAGCCAGGCCGCGCGCCGCGCGTCACCAGGACTCTCGGGAAAGACACGCTCGACGAGTTGCATGAACCGGGGCGCCGCCAAGAGAGCAGGCGCGCACCCGAGAACAACAGCTCGGTGGATCGCGCGCCGGCAGCGGGCAATGGTAGCACGGCCGGACTGCCGGCGGCAATTCGAGCAGGCCAACCAACGAGGGTGGCCGATGCGCCCGCCGCGGCTGCGTGCATGCTTGTCACCGGGAGGTATCTCAACCGACAACAGCGACAGCAAACGCGCGGCGGGTGCGTTAACGTTGCTTGATCAAACTCTTTCCACGAAGTTAGCGGACCTCGTAATCTCCGCCGACGCCGAGGATATCGACTTCGGCAAAGATCGGCGGCAGCCAGCCGATGCGGCGGAAGCCGCTGCGACGTGCGCGCTCGCGCGGGGTCCAGTTCTTGCGGATGGCCGCAGTACGCTGGCGAATATCGTCCGGCGTCGGATCCATGGCCGAGGGATCCAGTTTCTCTGCTCGTCGTATCATCGCATTGCCTCTCTCAAAAAGATGTGACACGTTCGCCGAGATGGGATTGCCGCTTGCAGCGCAGCACTTGACATGCGAAGGGTCGTCTTCTCCTTACCGGCAAGCACAGGCATTACTACGCAGCGCAGCCGCGTTGGGTCGTGCCGTACCGCCGGATAACCGCCACCGTTCCAGAGTGGCTGTTGCCTACAATCCGAATGGACTCTTGTTTGCGATCAAGACAGGGCTGTTCCGCCAGCCACGAGTCGTAGCCGTTATCAGTCCGGCCGGCACAGGCGATTGAGACGTGACCGGTGCCTGCCAAACCGCCTTTTTTATACTCTCGACACTTGACAGAATCAAGCATTTCGTTCCGCGAATTATGCCCACCGACCGCTCGGTCGGTTGCGCGAAGGATGCTTGTTGCGACGACTGAAATCTGTCGGCAATTTCGCCGCTTCCGCCGCCAGTTGCGACGCGCACGGCGCGGCCAGCGACGCCGCCTGAAATCACTTAGCGGTTATCTTGCCGCCATAGGTAGGCCGCGCCCCACAATGCCAGCACCACCGCGGTGGCAATGGCCACCAGCACCATGTTGGCGACGCTGGTGGGCACGTCGTACTTGTGAATCTGCGGATGACTGGCCAGAAACGTGAACACCCCGTGGCCGGAGATCGACGCCGCCAGGATCAGAATTGCGCCCGCGATTTTATTCATGGCTCGAGAGTCCTACCAAGACCGCCGCGCGAGCACGCCCCAGTCGCCTGGCCCGAGCAGCAACCGAACGGCCCAACGACACCCGACCGCAGAAGGCGCCTGCCGCACGCCGCGCCGGCGCTCCGTCAGGCCGCCGCGTGCCACGCTTCTCACGGTCTCGAGCGACCGCCGGGAAAAGAAAGGGATTAAACCTGCACCAACGGCTCAGACTAGCCGAGGGCGTCTCGCGGTGCAAATTTCCTCACGCGAATGTCAGCTTTCCCCGTCGGGGTGCGGCTGGCGGCACCGACAACGGCCGTTGCAGGGCAGGTCAAAATCCAGCGCCAAACGCCGGCGTTTTGGCCGGGGCCAACAGCCCTCGACAAACCCCCGCGTGACCTATAATTGAGGGTGCTTTCTCCTGCTCCCCAGGCCCTCCGCACTCCCAGCGCAAGACCCCGCCATGCAAGTCGTCATCACCGCCGTCGGTCCCGACAACCGCGGCCTGGCCGATCCGATCATTCATCACGTGACCGGCATCGGCGCCAACATCGCCGAGATCCAGATGTACGACCATGACGAAGAGAGCCTGTTCGCCATGCTCCTTCGCATCAACCTGCCGGCCGAAGCCTGGCCGACCCTGCGCCCCCAGCTCACCGAGATCGGTCGGCTGAAAGGTCTGTCGGTCCGGGTCTGGTCTCCGGACGAGCGCCGCGATTGCCCACGGCTGGCCATTTGCACCACCTTTCGACCCGAGCCCGCGCTGGCGCTGCTGCGCGCAATCCGCGACGGTCGAGTCCGCGCCGAGGCGGCCGTGATGCTGGGCAACCGGCCAAACTGCCGTTCGCTGGCCGAACAGTTTGACGTCCCCTGGCACAACATCGGCAACGAAAATGGCGCGGCCAACGACGACCTGCTGATGGAGCTGGCCGATCAGTACGAGGTCGACTACCTGATTCTGGCCCGTTACATGCGCGTGCTGCCGCCGGCCAGTTGCTGGAAGTATGCCGGCGGTCGAATCATCAACCTGCATCACGGCCTGCTCCCCAGCTTCCCGGGCATCCGCCCCTATCACGAAGCCTTCGCCAGCCGCATGCTCACCTACGGCGCCACCTGTCACTTCATCGTGCCTGAGCTCGATGCCGGCAATCAGATCATCTACCAGTCGACGTTCACGGTCGGCCACGGGATGAAGCTCGAAGACATCATGCGCCGCGGCCAGGAAGATAACGAGCCGCACTGCCTGGTCGAAGGGGTCCGCCGCGTGGTCGACCGCGAAGTGCAATTGCACTTTCACCGCGTGGTGGCACGGTAGACCGGTCTGCCGTGCGTGCACTTCGGCGCGCTCTCGCATCAGGGCTGGTTGACCGCCTGTCTGAGCGGTAGAACACAGGGGCCGTTGGTCCCCTGATTTCCTGCCGAGCTACCTGCCGTGACAGACACCTTTGACGACGCCGTGGTCGGAGCCGGCATTCTTGGCCTGGCGCATGCTTATCATCTGGCCCGTCGCGGGCGCCGGGTCATCGTGCTGGAGCGCAGCCCGCGAGCCTCGGGCGCTTCGATCCGAAATTTCGGAATGGTCTGGCCCATCGGTCAGCCGGCCGGACCGCTGCACGAACTGGCGATGCGCAGCCGCGAGCTGTGGCTAGAGGTCCTCTCGGCCAGTGGTCTCTGGCACGACCGGGTCGGCTCGCTGCACCTGGCCTATCGCGACGACGAGGCCCAAATGCTCACAGAGTTCGCCGCGCTCGCTGCACAATACGGACACCCCTGCGAACTCTTGTCGGCAAACCAGGTCGCCTCGCGCAGCTCTGCCGTGAAGACCGCCGGGCTGCGCGCCGCGCTGTGGAGCCCCACCGAGACCTGCGTCGACCCGCGACAGATCGTCGCCGAGCTGCCCGCGTGGCTCACCAAGAACCTGGGAGTGCGATTCGAGTTTGGCGCGGCGGTCACGGCTTATGACCATCCGCACGTCACGGCCGGCGGCAAGCGTTACACGGCCCAGCGGCTGTTCGTTTGCTCGGGCGATGATTTTCAGTCGCTGTATCCAGAGGCCTTTGTCGGCGCGGGCTTTCTGCGCTGCAAGCTGCAAATGATGCGATCCCAGCGTTATGCCGACTGGCGGCTGGGTCCGATGCTGGCCGGCGGGCTGACTCTCAGGCACTACAAAAACTTTCAGGATTGCCCGACACTGGCCGCGGTCAAAGCCCGCGTGGCGCGAGAGAACCCGGAGTTTGACCAGTACGGCGTGCACGTGATGGCCTCGCAGAATGGCCAGGGCGAGGTGGTGATCGGCGACTCGCACGAGTACGATGCGGCCATCGAGCCATTCGACAAGCCCGAGATCGATCGGATGATCCTGGACTACCTCGCCACGTTTTTGGACGTGCCGGACTTGCAGATCGCGGCCCGCTGGCACGGCATCTATGCCAAGCACCCCCGCGATGCCTGGTTTGTCGCCCGGCCGGCCGCGGGCGTGACCGCCGTCACCGGCGTCGGCGGCGCGGGCATGACCATGTCGTTTGGCCTGGCCGAAAAAGTCGTTCAAGAAACCGAACTGTGAGCAGCACATGGCAATCGAACTTGTGATCTTCGACATGGCCGGTACCACGGTCAACGACGACGACGGGGTGAACCGCTCGGTCCGCGCGGCGCTCGAGCACGTGGGCATCACCGTCACGCCCGAGGCGGTCAACCAGGTGATGGGCATTCCCAAACCGATCGCGTTGACGCGGTTGATCGAGGACTCGGCGAAGCCGGAGCTGATCGACCAGCTCGATGCGATTCACAAGGATTTCGTGCGACGTATGATTCGCTTTTATCAGTCCGACCCGTCGGTGCACGAGATCCCCGGCGCGGGTGAGGCCTTTCGCAAGCTGCACGCCGCGGGCATCAAGATCGCACTGAACACCGGCTTTACCCGGGACATCGTCGACGTGCTGCTGGAGCGGCTGGGTTGGAAAGGGGGCGGCGTGCTGGACGCCACGGTCACCAGCGACGAAGTGCCGCGCGGACGCCCGCATCCCGACATGATCCAAAAACTGATGCGCGACCTGGGGGTGAGCGATGCCAGCCGCGTGGCCAAGGTGGGCGACACGCCCTCGGATCTGGAAGAAGGTCAGGCCGCCGGTTGCGGAATGGTCATCGGCGTCACCCAAGGCTCGCACACGGCCGAGCAACTCCAGCCGCACGCGCACACGCATCTGGTAGGCACGGTGGTCGAGGTGCCGGCGCTTTTGGGGCTGTAGGTCAGGCATTTGCCTGACAATCTTTCGCGGGTCCCGCGCGCGCATACCAACCCGAAGCGCGAGCGAGGGACTCCTGCCAATGGATAGCCCTTACCCGCTCCTCCCCTCGCTCGCGCTTCGGGTTGGTGGGACGGGACACACGCACCGTTTAACCTCAATGCCGCTTGAAGTACTGCACCTCGCGCTCGTGCTTTTCGGCGGCGGCGCGGGTGGCGAATGTGCCCAGGTTGCGGCGCTTGCCGGTGGCAGGATTCTTCTTGCGCGAGTACAAGCGGTACTCGCCCGACGAGAGTTTGCGGATCATGGCGACACCTCGTGGGTTGGTTTTTTGGTAGGTCAGGCATTTGCCTGACACGCGACTCCAAAGAACGTCATGTCAGGCAAATGCCTGACCTACCAAGAACAGCAACCCGCGTGCCGATTCAGTTCGTTTTCAGCACGCGAGCGAGCATCGGCCGGTAGTGATCCAGGGTCGGCACGGGCAGCTCGGGAACCTTGGCCAGGTCGTCCCAATGGCGCAGCGCCACCGCGTCGCGAAAGAATGGGTTCTGCTCGAACTCGGCAACTTCCGCCGGCGTGAACGGTCCGCCTTGCAGGCCCAGGCTCTGCACGCTTGCCGGCGAGAGCTGCGCCAGGTAAGCCGTGTCGGTCGCGCACAGATAGCGCTTGGCGGCCACGTGCAACCGCACCGGCTCGGTGACCTCGGGCCCGGCGTGCTTGGCCAGCCAGGCCTGTCCGAGCTTTTCGTGCCGGGTGTCGATGCCGTGGTCGGCGGCGTCCTCGGCATGTTTGGTAATCAGATGCCCGATGTCGTGCAACAATGCTGCCACGACCAGCGGCTCGGCCGCGCCGCTTTGCTCGGCGTGATAGGCGCTCTGCAGTGCGTGTTCCAGTTGCGAGACCGGCTCGCCCACGTAGGCGTCGTGACCCTGATTGGCAAACAGTTCGAGAATCTCATCGACGACGTTCATGCGGTGCCTCGACGCTGGAGCAACATAAACAGCACGCCCACGGCGCTGGTCAGCAGGGCCACCGCGGCCAGGGCCTGAAACGTGGCGGGCCAGCCGTGGTCAACCCGCAGTCGGGCCACGGTGTCACCGGCCATGATGGCTCCAAGATACCCGACGCCGTCAATGATGCCACAGGCCGTGGCGCCCCCCTGCTTGCCGCCGAGGTCCAAAGAGATCGCGCCAGCCAGGTACGAGTACGGCCCAATCATCAAAAAGCCGACCAGCGCGACCAGGGTCACCGGCAGCAGGTGCCCACCGTGAAAGTTCGCGGTGCCCAACACGGCCAGCACCACCGCCGCCAGCAGGCAACCGGTGAAGATCACCGCCGCGCGGCCGCCGGCGCCCAGCCAATCGCCCAGCCAACCGGCGACCAGCACGCTCGCCCCGCCCAGCAGCGGAAACAGCGCGCTGCGTCCCGCCGCCTCAGAGCTCGACAATCCGAGCGACTCCACAAAGTACAGCACCGACCAGGTGTTGAACGTTTCGCGCAACAGTGTCAGCCCCAGCGACAGTCCGCAGACCGTGATGAACAATGGGCTCGTCACCAACGGCACGATCAGCTCGCGAAAGCTCGGCGGGCGGTCGACCTCGATGGTCCCTTCCGCGCCGAAGACATTGCCAGGGTTGCCCGGCGGCTCGGGCTCGCCGATCTCGGTGGGCGATTCGTGCAGCCACAGCGCGACAGCCGCGACGACGACCGCAAGCACGCTGGCCGCGACCGCAAACACACCCCGCCAACCCAGCCCCGCCCCCAGCAACCAGCCCATGAAGGTCCGCGCCGCGGCGTCGCCAAACAGGTAGCTCAGGCTCACGACGCCCATCGCCGAGCCGTAGCTGGCAAACGAGAACCACTTGCCCGTGATCTTAACCATGCCGGTCCAGACGAACGACTGGACAAAGCGGTTGCCGATCCAGGCCAGGCTCAGCAGCGGCACCGTGCCCGAGACGGCGAACAGCAGCGTGAACAGCACGGATCCGCCCATTCCAAAGAGCATGTTCCGCCGGCCGCCCAAGAAGTCGGCAAGCGTGCCGGTCATGAATTTGCCGATGGCATAGGCCAGCACGCCCAGCGAAGCGATCAGCCCCAACCGCCGCACGGCATCGTCGCTCGAGTACCCCTGGGCAACGAGCGAATCTTTGATCAGGTCCAGCGTGACCGAGAAGTTCGACCGGCAGAGGTAGCAGCCCGTGTAAGCCACGACCAGCAAAGCCAGCGAGAACAATTGCCAGCGGAGCAAACGGCGGTTGGGAGAGGTCATCGTGCGACGAGCAAAAGAAGGACTCGACCGCACCGTTGCGGCTGGGGGAAGGCTAACAGGAGAAGGTTAGCGGAGCGTGAGAAAAAGCGGAAGGGATGCGTTGAGCCGAGATGCGTATGGCCGAGGGCTGAAAGCCCGCAACATATCAGCCCAGGGCAACGCCCTGGTGTGCTCACCGCGACGTGATCCTGAGATAGTATCCGTCCGGGTCGGCGATGCGAAAGTCAGTCGCCCCCCAGGGCCGCTTGCGCAGCGGCGCCAGAATCTTGACGCCCGACTCCTTCACCTTCTGAAAGTACGCCTCGACGTCGTCGACCTCCAGCACCAGCTCCGCGCCGAGGCCGCGCCGCGCGGTTTGCAACTCGGGATTGAAGGGATGGTCCTTGGGCAAACCCTTGGCAGCTCCCAAGCCGATCACGACCGAACCCGACCGCACGGGCACGTAGTTGAGACTGCCCTTCAATCGCTCGAAGCCGAGCACCTTGGTGTAGAAGTCGATCGACTTCTCCACGTCGGTCACAAATAGTTCCAGCCGTAGCGACATGCCCGCAGGCTTGGTGGCTGCCTTGTCGTCGCTGACAGCGGGGGTGGTGACCATCAACAATGCCGCGGCGGTCAGGCAGAGGATCGGTTTCACACGGGTGCTCCTGCAGGGCCTGAATCGTTGCCGTGAAAGCTTGACGTGTGAAAAGGACCAAGTATCGGGATCTGTCAGGCACGGAGTGCCTGACCTACGACTTTCGCTCAATCCATCGAGCGGATGTTCGTGAAACCCATCGTCGCGCCCATCTCGACGTTGCGGGTCACCGTGTCGCTGTTGGCCGTGGGGCTGCCCGAGCCGCCGGGCTGCAGCGCGCTCCACCATTGATGCGCGTCGTCCAGCGACCAGGGGTCCAAGGGCTGCATCGTGCGTAGCGTCTCGGCCATGATCGCGGCGCTCTGCGGGCGATCGGCCGGACTCTTGGCCAGGCAGGACAACAGCAGCTTTTCTAGCTCGGGCGACACCGGACGGCGCACGATCTCAGAGATCGCCTGCGGGGGCGTCTCCACCTGGCGGCGGATGATCTCCAGCACGCTGGCCGCTTCGAACACGGGCCGGCCGGTGAGCAGGAAGTAGCCCACGCCGCCCAGCGAATAGAGGTCGCTGCGGGCGTCGGCCTGATCGGGATCTTGAATGCACTCCGGCGGCAGGTACAAGGGGGTGCCGGTGATCGAGTCGGCGGCGGTCAGTTGCGTCTCGCGGCGCGAGTCGGTCGCCTTGACCAGGCCGAAGTCGAGCAACTTGACGAAATCGCGCACGCCGCCGCGGCAGGTGATCATGATATTCGCCGGCTTGATGTCACGATGCATCAGCCCGGCGGTGTGAGCTTCCAAGAGCGAACCGCAGACCTGCGACAGAATCTGGATCACGCGGCCGTCGGGCTGCGGACCAAAGCGCTCGACCAGCGACTGTAGCGAGAAGCCGTCGAGATACTCCATGGCGTAATAAAACACGCCCTCGTCCGTCCGCCCATAGTCATAGATCGTGATCGTGTTCGGATGATTGAGCTGGCTGGTCAGCTGCACCTCGCGCTCAAACCGGGCCACGGCCAGCTCGGTCGTCTTCCTGGGTTCTAAGAGCTTCACGGCGGTGGGCCGCCGCAAGAGCGCGTGCCGGGCTTTGTAGACCGACCCCATGCCCCCCTCGCCGATCTTCTCTTCCAAGGCGTATTGGCCGAGCTTGCCGGCGGCCAACACGGCCTCGCGCACCCGCCGCTCCAGCCGGCCCGCCAAGAGCGTGAAGGCCAACAGGCCCAGGGTCAACGCGGCGAGCAACGCGAACAGGGCCCAAAAAACCCGGCGCACGATGTACACTGGGCGCAGCAGTTCGTCGCGGTCCATCTCCACCGCCACGCCCATGCCATAGTCGGGCAGCCAGTCCCAGGCGCCCACGGTCGGCACGCCGCGATAGTCGCGATAGCCCACGGCGTTGACCCCTTTTTTCTTCTCCGTGGTGGCGCTTTTGGCCAACGTGGTCAGCGGCTGCTCGGATCGTCGCAGGTTCGGCTTCTCGCCTCGGGTCATATCAACGCCCGGATCGCGCAGCTCCACGCTCAGCACGCTTCGCGATCTGAGTTGATCTGCGAGCAGACCGATTTCCTTCATCTGATCTTCAAAGCGGCTGCGCGAGAGGAACAGACCCTCGCTGTCGAATGCGTAGGCCTCGCCTGTCTCGCCGAACCGGGCCGTGTTCAAGATCTCGGTAAACTCCTGGTCCGGTCGGATGCGGAATCCCAGCACGGCCATGACCTGGCCCGCGTCGTCACGGACCGGCGCGGCGGCAAACATGACCGGCACGCCGGCCGACATCCCGCCCCATTCGTCGGGCTGCACGGACAGCGAGGGAAACGGCCGCGAGACCAGCGACTTGCCTTTGAGGACCTCAGTGACAAACTGCAAGTAATCGGTGCGTGCATGCTGACCGACCATGGATTCGACGGTCGAAGCCACCAGACGATTGCGGATGTCAATGACCGTGTAACCCGAATAGCCCAGCGGTTCGGTCCATTGCTTGAGCTGCGCGGCCAGTTCTTTGGCGGCAGGCGCTTGCAGCAGGGTCGCTACGTCGGCCGTGCCGTCCTTGTCGATCTCAACCAGGGTCAACAGCGCCTTGCGCACTTCTGGATCATCGGCCGCCGCCTGGGCGTTCTCGGCCTCCGACTTCAGCCACAGTTTGAGCGCCTTGACGTCGGCATCCAATAGAGCGGTCAACTGCGCCTGGGCCTGGTCCTCGATTGCCCGCTCGACGTGCCCGCGCATCCAGGTGCCGGCAACCAACAACGTCACCAGACCCAGCAGCGGCGCGACCCAGACATGACGTCGCAACCAGCCGCGCGACATCGTCAGGCCGCCAAAACGCCCGAAGTGCGAGCGGAGCTTGCCCGCGGCCGAAAGTCGAGGATTGTTGGGCAAGCGAGGACTCTTGGCCACGAGAAACCTTCCTTGAAAAAAAGAAAAACGCCGCGGCGGCGCGCTCACGGGTCGGGCGCCGCCGCGGCCTGTGACCTTCGAGTTAACTGGTTTGCGCCGGCAGGCTGCGGATGCCCACCGAGAGCATTACCAGCGACCAGCCGTAAAACAGCAGGTCGATGCCGATGAACATGCCGATCACCCAGTAGCCGGTCTCCGGCCAACCGCGCCAGATCAGGATGCCCAGGGCCAGCGTAACAATGCCGTTGAGCAACAGCCAGACCCAGTGCTGAAACTGGCTGGACAGTGCCAGCACGATCCGCATGGCTCCGGCGAACAGCAGCGCTACGGCCAAAAGCAAGGTCAGGGTCGCGGCGGACTGCAGCGGCTCCACGACGAACATCAACCCGACCACGAAATACAACACGCCGGTGAGCAGGTCCAGAAAGAATCCTTGCCACGCGCGGCGCACGAAGCCGTGTACCACCTCGGCCACGCCGGCGATGATCAGCAGCCAGCCAAAGAGCATGACCGAGGCCACGGTGGTAAACACCGCCGCGCCCAGGGCCACGGTGCCCAGCACGATCAGGGCGATACCCAACGCCAGCACCCAACCCCAATTCTTCCGCAAGTTCTCCAACCCTGCCAGCGCGAAGCTGGGGGCCCGACCGGTAACCATGCCCGAGGCCATGTGTGTCTCCTTCAACATGAAACGTTGTTCGTGACGCTGCGTGTCGCACACGCGGTCGTCGTGTCGAGAGACCAAGCGCTCGCGGCGATCAGTAGTACGAAGCCCAGCCACGCCAGGTGCGGCACGCCCGGGCAGATCGCCGACAGGTCCCCTCAATATATAGCCTAGGTCACCTGATCCAAGGCACCCGCTACCAGGCACACGAGGCGGGACCGTTACGGTCGGCACAATCGGCTCGGCTCGGGCAGACCCAGCGGTCGCGGCCGATCCAGATCACCCGTTCCCTATTCGACCAACCCGGCTACTTGAGTAGCTCGGCCACGACCATCGCGTGAACCTCCAGCTTGGGCACCGTCACCCGAGAGCCCTCGGGGGTCGCGGTCACCTCAAGCTCCTCGCCACCGGGCTCCAAATGAACCCGGCCCAGCCGATAGCTGGGGGCGAATCGTACGCCGACGTCGTGGATCGGCACCGTCTCTTCGCGCAGCGGCACGTCGTCCGCCGCCAGGGCATGATGGGCCGTGGTGTTCAGGTCGTTGAACAAATGCACGACCAGCCGCACGCCCTCCTTCTGCTGCCGCATGACATTAGCGTGCACACACATCGGGGCTTCGACCGCCACCGGCGGCGGCGACCCGGCAGCCCAGCGCACTGCATGTTCCAGCGCCAGCCGCTGGTAGGGGTAAGCATAGAGGTAGTAGCCCGCGTCCAAACCTCCGGCCAAGTACACCACCCGGCCGCGACCATGTTCGTGGGTCATCACGCCCGGAAATGCCGCCGCGCCGGCCACGCCCTTGGCCGTGAGCGTCGCGATCGTCTGAGTGCCCGGTCGCGGGGCGACGCGGACCGCGGGACCTTTGAAGGTCACCGGCTCGGCGCCGACATAGGTCTGCATCCGTCCCTGGTTCAACAGCGACGCCGTGTCCTGCTTAAAGTCAAATACGCTCTTGCGCTTCTCCCAGTAATCGGGGCCGATCGACTGGGCAAAGTTCACGTCCAGCGCCGGCTTCTCGGTCGGCGTCGCCTCGGGCATTCCGCGATAATCGACCCCCAGGGTTTCGGCCAAGGCAAAGTTCTCGCGCGGCGTGCCAAACTCGTCAAATAGCGAGGCATCCAGGCTGGCCACCAGTCCCCCGCCCTGCCGCACGAACTCGTCGACCGCCTTGACCTGCGCCTGGTCGAGACTAGCCGTGTTGGGCAGGATCAGAACCTTGTACCTGGCCAGGTCCGCGGCGTTCAAGTTCCAATCATTGACCACGGCCACCGGCAGGTGGGTCTCTACCATGGCGCGAAAGGTGCCGAACACCGCGGCCATGTAGCGGTCCTCGACCAGTCCGGCCGCGCGGCCATAAAAATTCCGCGTGTTGTCGCTCATCACCAGCGCGGCCCAGGGCTCGGGCGACTTGTCGGTGAGCCAGGGTTTGCGCTGCTGTACCTCGTCCAGGCAGTCGTACAGCTCCTGCTGCAAGTTTGCCGGCTGGGCCACCGCGATGCTCGGCGCGGCGCCATAGGTCAACGCCAGCATCATGCGGCGCTGGATCTCCTGCGGTGGAAAACTGTCTTTGCCATAGGGGTTGCCGTGGCTCAAGATATAGGGCTCGCTAAACGCCACGCGATGATTCGTCGTGGCCCAGATGTACGCATTCGCAAACGCCGGCACGATCGTCGTGCCTCGGTTGGTCTCGTCCAGCCAGAACTCCTGGTCGGGGGCGTCCAACAACAGGTTCATTCGCGCGGGCATGTTCCGCGGAATGCTCAGAAAGTGCCCGAACCGGCCGGCGTTGGTCGTCCAGGTCACGAGGGCCACCTCCGGCTTGATTGCTTTCAGCCGCGACTGCATCCGCTGGACCAGGCTTTCCATCCGGCGGTCGGCCCAATGCTGATAGCGGCGAAAGGCGGGGTCGTTCAGATCGGCATTGGGAATCTCGGCGACGGCGTCGTGTCGATAGCCCGCGCGGCAATGCTGGCAGTAACACACGCCGCCATAGTGCAGACCGTCAAAGCTGAAGGCGTCGACGTCCGGATACCTGGTGACGATCTCGGCCAGCACGTCGATAAAGAAGTCGCCGTAAGGACCCAGCAGGCAGAGCATGCCGCCGTGGGGAAACTGCTTGAGGTCGATCGAGGGGATCTCGGTGGTGTTGGTGGCGATCCGCCGCCACTCGGGATGCGTCTCGTAAACCTCGCCTTGCAGGCAGGGTGGATACACGCCCAGGATTCGCACGCCGAGCTTCTTGTACTCGGCGATATCCTGCTCCAGGCGGCCCAGCGGAACATGGGGGCTGCGGCGCTTGAGCAGCTTGCTGTCGTAGTAGGCATAGAACGGGTCGACAAAACCCATCTCGCTGATCGTCACGCCGTGCGCGGCGGCCTTTGCCCGGGCGGCGGTGTCCATGACCGAGAGCGTGTAACCGCAACCGATCGTGCCTTGAACCCAGGCGGGAATCTTCACCTGGCGAAATGGCCCGGTGTCAAATGGCTGGGCCATGATCGTGCGGTCCCAAACCTCCGGCTCGGCGGCATTCACGCCCGCGGTGCCGAGCGCGGCGCCGACGATCGAGGCCAGGGTCACGACGCTGCAAAGATGGGCCCGCATGCGAAAGGTCCTCCACTCGGAAAATCAGTTCAGCAAGCCGTACCCCGGCAGCGCGCTCGGCGCGCGTTAGGGCGCGCCTGCGGCCGGCATCTGCTGGCCCTCGCCGCCGCCGGGCTGCAAAGCCTCGTCGTCGGACAGCACATACGCGGCCATGGCGGCCAGCATCAGCCCGACCACCAGCCAGGCTCGCCAATCCTTGTGCAGGCCGCGGCGCTTCGGCCCGTGTTGATGGTCGTGGTCGTGTCCGTGATGGTGGTGGTCGTAATCGTGCTGGGCCATGGCTCGCTGGAACGGGGCTCGAGGTTGGTTGGCCTGGGAACGTCAACTAGTGTACCTCACGCGCGGCGGCGGCGGGATACCCCGAGATCGCGCTTGCTCGTTCGCAACGCGAAGCCTACGATCACGCGGGAGCGTGCGGCCTGTAGGACCCGCGCGCCAACCTCAGGCAAGCGTGGAAACTGCTGATGAATCAAGCCAATGGCGGCGAGGCGCCGGTCGAAGTGGTCATCGTGGGCGCAGGTCTGGCGGGACTGTGCGCAGCGCGCGACCTGATGCGGGCCGGCCACTCGTGCGTCGTGCTCGAAGCGCGCGACCGGGTGGGCGGCCGAACACTGAGCCAGTCGCTTAACGGCGAGATGATCGATCTCGGCGGTCAATGGATCGGACCCACGCAAGACCGCCTGGCCGCGCTGGCCGGCGAGCTGGGCGTGGCCACGTTTCCGCAGTTTCACACTGGCCGCAAGCTGATGAGTTGGAACGGCAACCTCACCGGCTACGATGGCGACCTGCCAAAATTCTCCTGGCTGACCCAGCTCGAACTGCTCCGCACCGACCAGCGCTGGAAGCGGATGGTCCGCGAGATCCCACCCGACGCTCCCTGGCGCGCACCGCGGGCCCACGAGTGGGACGGCATGACCCTGGAAAGCTGGAAGCTCCGCCACGTGCACACCGCCGGCGCGCGGCTCTTTATCGACGTGGTCACGCGAGCCGTGCTCACCTCCGAACCGCGCGACGTTTCGTTTCTGTTCTTCTTGAGCTACCTGCGCTGGGGTCATGGGCTGGAGAACCTGATTTCGATCGCCAACGGCGCACAGCAAGACCGCTTTGTCGGCGGCGCGCAGCAACTCAGCGAGCGGTTGGCCGAGCCGCTGGGTCCGCGGCTGGTGCTCGACTGCCCGGTCCGTTCGATCGAGCAAAGCACCGAGGGGGTCGTGGTTCGCGGCGAGCGGGCGACCTATCGGGCCCGGGCGGTGATCGTGGCCGTGCCGCCGCTCTTGGCCGGTCGCATTCATTACACGGCGCCGCTCCCCTCGACCCGCGACCAACTGACGGCCCGCATGCCGATGGGCTCGGTGATCAAGTACGTCGCCGCTTACCAGCGGCCGTTTTGGCGCGAGGCGGGTTTCTCGGGCGAAGTGGTCAGCGACACCGGGATCACGGTCACGACGTTTGACGATTCGTCGCCCGACGGCAGCCACGCCGCGCTGGTCACGTTCAGCGATGCCGCGGCCGGACGGCAATGGACCGACCGCACGCCGGAAGAGCGCCGCGCGGCGGTGCTCACTGAGTTTGTCCGCTTCTTTGGTCCGCAGGCCGCCAAGCCGATCGACTTTGTGGAAAAGAACTGGAACGACGACCCCTGGAGCGGCGGCTGCTACGGCGGCGTGCCAACGCCCGGCACGCTGACCGCATTTGGCGAAGCGCTGCGCGCGCCGTGCGGGCGCATCCACTGGTCGGGCACCGAGACCGCCACTGAGTGGATGGGGTACCTGGAAGGCGCCATCCAGTCAGGCGTGCGCGCCGCCGCCGAAGTCATCGCGCGACTGGCTTAGTAGGCGGCGAGGCATCGAGTGGGGACTGTCCCGATTTTTCGGTGCCCTGGGAGAAAAATGGGACTGTCCCCTTCTGGGGCGGACGTTGCCTGATCCGACACTCCGTTGTTTGCGTGGCAAACGATTTGCAGACGTCTTACGTCCCTTCGAGCGTCCGCCGCATCAGCGCCGCGATTTGTTGCGCTTGTGGATCGGCTTGTTCGGCCAAGTGAGTCGCGGCGTTTGCCCGCGCCTCGGCCGGTTGATTCTGACCCAGCTTCCATTTGCCCTCGATCCGCGTGATGTCGAGCCGGAAGGCAATGATCTGTCGGACCAGCCGCTGAAAGAAGTCGCTGCCGGCGTCAACCGACCAGGGCGCGGGCAGCGACCGCTCGTAGTTCGTGACCATCTGCGTGAGCACCTCGGCCGAGCGGTCCTCATCCAGCAGCGTGCAGCGCCCCACGACATGCACCGCCACATAGTTCCAGGTCGGCACCATATTGCCCCGCTGGTACCAGGTGGGCGAGACGTAGGCGTGTGGACCGGAGAACACGCATAACACGTCCTGCCCGGCGAGCGACTGCCACTGCGGATTTGCCCGGGCAAAATGACCCAGCAGGGCGCCGCGGGGCGGCGCGTCGCGCTCGACGATGAGCGGCAAATGCGTGGCCGTCGGTTCCCCCTGATGCTGGCTCACCAGCAGGCCAAAGCTATGGGCCTCGACGAGGTCGAATAACGCGCCTGTCTCGTGCTCGGCAAAGGCCGGAGGAACATACATGGCTCGGTCCTGGCAAAGTTGGAGATTCGTAAGCTGACACCGCCCCCGCCCCCCAGGTTCACTCACTCGCGACCGCCCGCAGTCGGCCGTCGCCAGCAAAGGGCGAAGCGTGTGACCGCAATCGTCGTCAAACTTTACGCCGTCCACAACCGCCACCCAATCGATGCATGCACTTCATGCATGCCATGCATTCGACGTTCGGCCAAGAACGGCTGTTTTCGCGAGTGCGCACTTTGACTTCTGCCGGGATCAAGGCATACGATAAATACGGCTGGCCGAGCGGCGAGCCTCACACCGCCAATTCAATTCTGGCAACGTAATACTCTGGTAATGCAGTTCTGGCACCGGGAGATTCGACGCATGGCTGCTCATCACGCACCGCGCTGGTGCAAGTTCGCGGCGGTTTTGTCGGTCTTGGGTCTGTTGGTTGCGACATTCGCTTTAACGACCTCGGCGGCGCGCGCGGCGCAGATCGAATTCGACCTGCCGCCTGCCATCGAGTGTCGCGACGTCACGCCCCCCGATTTTCAAGCCGCTCATCCGGACCTGAAGGTCGTCGAAGGCAAGCTCCGCATCTCGGCCCGCATGATCAGCGGCACGGAGAGCGAGATCGTGGACTTTCTCTACACGATCGCCAGTCCCGAGCACACGATGCGCTTTCAGGACTACCTGCCCAACACGATGCTGGAAAGCGCCGTGGCCGAAGACCAGATCGAAATCACCGACGCCAGCGAAAAGACCTCGGCCACGGGCGCCGACGTGCACGTGGTCTACAAGCTGTTCGCCATCGGCGCCAACCACGCGCAAGGGTCGAAGAAGTCAGAAGGAAGCCGCTACAAGCAGATCGCGTCCAAGGAGCTGGTCCTGGCCAGCGGCACGACCGACCGCGAGCACGGTGTGTTCTTTCGGCTTCGGCCCTCGCGCTCGGCGTCGCTGGAAGGGGCCAAGGAGTTCACCTTCCTGGCCACGGTCAGCAAGTCGTGGCGCGGCGACCTGTGCCTGATCTCCTGCGTGGCCCGGACCAAGAAGAGCTCGTACTTTTCCAACACCGTCGCGCCGGCCGGCGAGATCCTGGCCCAGGTCGGCGTGCACCTCTCAGGCGATGGCCAGGCGGCCAAACTCGCCGGCCAGCTCCGCGAGATGGAAGAAGCCCGGGCCGCGGCCTTCGCGGCGGACCAGGCGCACGAAAACGTCTTCGACACGATCAGCAACCAGACTGTCGGCCTGTTCACCGGCAAGAAGTCCAAGACCAGCACCAAGCAACAACTCGACGAAGCCAACCAGGCCCTGGCCGACGTGGAGCAACGGTTGCAGCAACTGGCCAAGTAAACTTCGTTGCCGCGATGCGTACACCTTCGTCGGGAGGGCGAGGCTCCGGCCGAGCCTTGCAGCGAGGAGTAATCAATCGTTCGCTCGGCAGTTCGAATCGCACCTTGAGCTAACGCTCATCCGGCAGCCCCTGGCTCAGCAGGAGCTTCGCCCTCCCGGAAGAAATACCGGCGGGCGTTCTGCAAACACCGTCAGCCCGCGACCGTCGCTCCGCGATAGGTGACCTGCCCGCCGCTCTTGGCCCGCCGGGTGAGTTGCGGCAGCGCTTCACGATGGCCGAGCACGATCAGGCCGTCGCCGGCGGCTAGCCGGGTCTCGGGATCGGTGCCGCGGGTGGTGCTGCCGTCTTTCTTCTTCACGGCCACGATCACGAAGCCGGCGCGACCGCTGGTCTCGACGTCGCCCAGGGTCTGTCCGACCAGCGGCGAGTCGGCCTTCAGCTCGACCTCGCCCATTTCCAGGCCGATCTGGCGCAGGTCCTCGTTCAAGTGCAGCGAGGCGATCTCCTGTTGCAGCATATCCTCGGCCGTGGGTCGCATGATCAGGTGCGCGATCTTGGTAGCGCCGATCAATGCCGGCAGCACCACGCGGTTGCAGCCCGATCGCATCAGCTTCTTCTCGGTCGAAGGGCTCTCGGCCCGGGCGATGATCTGGATCGTGGGGCTGATCTCGCGCGCGGTCAGCGCCACGAACACGTTGGCCGTGTCGTCTGGCAGCACAGCGGCCAGCACGGCCGCGCGATCGATCCCTGCCGAGTGCAGCGTCTTTTCTTCCGACGCGCTGCCGACCAGCGCCAGGTAGCCCGCCGCTTGCGCTTCCTCCACTCGTTCGGCATTGCTGTCGATGACCACGAACGGATGTTTGGCTACGGCCAGGTCCGCAGCGAGCATCTGACCCACGCGGCCAAATCCGCAGAGGATAGCGTGACCTGTCAGACCGTCGATTCCCTTGGACATGCGTCGAGTTCCCAGTACACGGTTGATTTCGCCTTCGGCCAGCATCTGCACGAAGCCGCCGACCACGTAAATGCCAGACGAACAGCCGGCGATGATCACGCCCATGGTGAACAGCTTGAGCGTGGGGTTGTCCAGCGGCTTGGTCTCGCCATAGCCGACGCCGAACACCGTGATCACGACCATGTAGGTCGCGTCCAGCAGGTTCCAGCCGGCGAGCATGTAGCCGCTGACGGCGGCGATGCAGGTGACGCCGAAGAAGACCGCCCCGACGACGATGCGACGCACCGAGCTGTTCATGCGTTGGGGGGCCAGGTTTCCAGTCGTTTGCTTGCGCCCGCGGCAACGCCGCCCACCCAGCGCAAATCAACCTGGACCTATGAGCAAATGACGGGCCGGCGCTGCGGCGCACGGCAACACCCGACGCGCAACCCACAAGCGGCACACGCGTTAGTGCGGGCTTCCGAGGAATTGCGATCTTTAGACCTGCGTCCTCGTGCCCGCTCGGCAGGCAGGCGTCGCGCCTTCGCTCATCAAGGGCCGTTCGCGGTCTTCGCCGCCCTATTTGGCGGCCGAGTCGGCTCCGCGCTTCTGCGCCAGGAGCCAGCTATAAAACTCGGGGCTGTCGTAGGTGGCGGTCCACGAGTCGTGCCCGGCCTCGGGATAGACGGTGAACTTCACGTTGCCGCCGGCCCGCTTCAAGGCCTCGACCATGTCTTCCGATCGCTTCAGCGGCACGACCGGATCCTTGGCGCCGTGAAAGACCCAGGTCGGCAACTTGGTCAGCCGCCGCGTGCCCAGGGTCTCGCCGCCGCCGCAGATCGGCGCGATCGCCGCAAACCGCTCGGGCGTGTGGGCCGCGAGCATCCAGGTGCCGAAGCCCCCCATGCTCAAGCCAGTCAGATAGATCCGGTCCTTGTCCACCTTCTGCTTGGCTACGATCTCGTCGACGAGCGCCGTCAGCTCCAGCGGCATCGCGGTCCACCACTTATCCTGAGGGCATTGGGGGCTGACCACGATGAATGGAAACTTCTTGCCACCCTCGACCAGCTTCGGTGGGCCGTGTTTCTTTACCAGCTCCAGGTCCGCGCCCCGCTCGCCAGCGCCGTGCAGAAAAATTACCAACGGCCAGGCCTCCTGCTTTTCATAGTCCTCGGGCAGGTAGAGCAGATAGTCCAGCTTGACCGGCACCTGGGTGTCGAGCTTCGCTGTTTGCTGTTTGGGTGGATCGGCCGCCTGGGCCACGGTGCTGTAAAGACAAACCATCGCCGCCAGAAGTTGCCAGCCAGTTGCCAGTCGCATGGGTCGCGCGCCTCACGTTGTTGTGCCTGGATTTGTCCGATCAACCTGGTCCGATGATACCGCCGGCCGAAGCGGATTTCGACGGTATTGCCGGTCCATCAGCCATTTTCGCGCATCTTTTCCGGACTGGACGAATACCAGACGCACCGATATGCAAACCGGCAACGGCGCGCGGCATACCGTTTAATTTGGATGAGCGGTATCGGATCGGCAGTGCATGTAGTGCCAAACTGATGGATCAACGTCATCGGTAACCATCAACACAGACCCGTCGAGCTTCAAGAGATTCACGCCGGCGCCGTGCATGCTTCGTGACGTGGCTCCTTCCGAAATGTCGATTTCCTGACTGAGCCCACAGGGCATGCCCAGGGATTCCAGTTGGCCAAAGCCCGCCTTTGCGACCACGAACAGGCAACCCTGAACTAGATCGTCTCCACGATTGGGACCGTTGTTCCCGTATTTTCCATGATCGTAGGTAAGGCTTGACCCCACCGAGCCAAGCGCCCACACGCCCCGCCGGTCGGACGAATTCACGCCAGCACGAATCTCCTCGATCGCGACAGTCTTAGACAAGCCACGAGAGATTTGAGCAATGCGGAAGGACTTGTTGATCCCGCCGATTCCATTTCCCCACGCACTTGAATCCGTGCGCAGCAGATCGGGACCTAATACATTGATTCCGTCGATGCAGTCGGCGTCGATTGGGCGGCCGTTGAGGGTTCCCATCAAGCAACGCTGGCTGGTGCCTGCATTGAATCCATAGTTGCCGCGAGCGTATCCCGCATCTGTCAGCTTCAGCGGGGTCGCTCGTTGAAATCTATTGTCGGGTCCGTTGTATCCATCCGTGGGACACTTCAGAATAGCCATTTCTTGTGAGCGCGCTTGTTCGTTTGTAACGTCGCCGACGGGTCGCTTCACGTCAAACTGATTGCGCTCCGCATGTCCCTCAAGGTGCGGCAGCAACAGAATGCACCAGTTTGCAAAGATCCGATCGGGCTCATCCTGACCGGCTCCGATTTTCTGTGCCAGGGGTTATGAAGGTTAGGGTTGGGGAACAGGTAAGGTCTTTTCTTCGTTAGTTCGCGTGTGCTGCTGGAGCGCAGGCGCAGCCGGAGCGGAAGCAGCACACGCGGCGAACTCGACTGGGGAGAGGTAGCCCAGCGAGCTGTGCGGTCGAACCTGGTTGTAATCCTCCCGCCAGGCCGCCGTCAGTGCCCGGGCTGCCAGCAGGTTCTCGAACACCTCCATCGCCAAGAACTCATCACGCAGCCGGCT
>Ga0163144_10005855_pt1 | contig 27284 bp, 44 predicted proteins | sample OliLak19BULKMAT1_FD_123175 | JGI IMG/M metagenome (GOLD analysis project Ga0163144, IMG submission 123175) | Freshwater microbial mat bacterial communities from Lake Vanda, McMurdo Dry Valleys, Antarctica - Oligotrophic Lake LV.19.BULKMAT1 | ecosystem: Environmental > Aquatic > Freshwater >... | reverse complement strand
TAAAGTACTGAAAGAATTTATTTCTTCTCTTTCTGATGTTTGTTCTGTCGTAGAAAAACCTAAATTTGAATCAAAATCAATAAATTGTATGTTGACCCCAAAAATAGAAAAGGAATTATGAAGATAGAAATAGATTTTCAGGTAACGGAAGCTGCAATAGAAGCATTGAAAAAATCAAAAATGGATGACACAGAATGTTTTTTGAGGATTTTCACTCAAGGAAATTGTTCTGGAATGAGATATAGTTTAAATTTTGTTTCTAAAGAAGATTATGATTATAATAAAGATATATTAGAAGATTTTAATGGATTAAATATAATTACAAATAAGAAATCTGCACTTTTTTTAGACAAAATAAAATTAGATTATATTGGTGATAATTTCAATAAAAAGTTTGAATTTTTAAACTCTGATATTGAACAGGTTTGTGGTTGTTCAAAAAAGAAAGAATCAAAATGTTTATAACTGAGAAGGATTTAGGAAAATATATTATAAAAGCTTATAATGAAGGATTGCAAGGTAACTTTTGTAATATAAATGAAATATTAGAAGAAATTAAGAAGATTAGTGTTGTTGGCACAAATGTGATTGGTGAATCTGTTGTGGAGTTTGCATTTTGTGAAGATGCAAACTATACTAATGAAGTAATTATTCAAAATTGAAAGGAATAGAATGAGCGAATGTAAGATTGTTGGAGTTGATGGAGAATCACTAAGAAAAGTTCCAAGTGTTGTTGGAGTAAAGCCTTGTGGAACACAAGTTCTTATTGAATTGCTTACTGCACAAGAAGCTTTGGGTACAATTCTCACTATTGAAAGTTCAAGTTCCATTAATGGTGCTCCTCAAGGTTATGTTATAGCTTTTGGTCCTAAAGTGCCATTGGAATTGGGTTTTGCTGTAGGAGATCGGGTTACATTGCATGGCAACTTTACCCCGCTTCCAGAAAGTAATAAGTTTAATAAGGAAAATTCGCATCGTCCATGGATTTTAGTAGAACCACAGCAGATTAAGGCTGTTTTTGTTGAAGAAATATGAACGATCCTTATAATATTTTGGGAGTTAGTAAAAATGCTTCTCAAGAAGATATAAGTAAAGCATTTAAGCAATTGGCTACCAAATATCATCCAGATAAAAATCCTAATAATATACATGAAGCTTCTTTAAAATTTAAAGAATTAACAAGTGCGTATGATAAAATTGGAGATTCTAATAAAAGAAAACAATATGACTTTTATGGGAATCCTAGTTTTTCTTTTAGAAATAATAATGATATTGGAGAGATTTTCAATGAATATATTAATGGTTTTTTTAATAAAAAAACAGGTGTGAAATTAAGAACTAAAATATCTTTAAAAGAAGCTTATTATGGTTGTCATAAAAAAGTTAAAAGAGAAATAATGGAAGATTGTGGCGATTGCTATGCTACTGGCTCTACAGAATGGCAAAATTGTAAAAATTGCGACGGAAGGGGTAGTGTTCCAGTTCATCAAGCCGGAATACATTTTGCTATTTCTTGTGCTTATTGTAATGGAAAGGGAAAAACTTCCAAAAAAGCATGTGGTAATTGCAATGGGCGAGGAGAAATAGTTAAAGAAGAAAGAGATATAGAGTTCAAAATACCAGCAGGAATAGAAGATGGAATGAATATGAAGATTGTAGAAGATACTTTAAGAGAAGAATTTTTAGTTATAATTAATATAGAAAAAGAAGAAAATATGCAAAGAAGACAAATGGATTTGTTTTCTTTGTTAGAAGTAGACTATTCTACTTTAGTTTTAGGTGGACAAGTAAAATATAAATTGTTTGATAATGAGATAGATATTAAGGTTCCGCCTAGAACGAAGTCAGGTTCTAGGTTGAAAATAAAAGGTCTTGGAATGCCTCATATTCAGAATTTTAATTTCAAAGGAGATCTTTACTTAGAAATGAATCTTTTTATTCCAAAAGAAATAAATAAAGAACATGAAAAATTACTTAAAAATCTTTCAAAATTTAATTAGGAGAAAAATGGACAAAGTTAAGTCAGTATTGATAATGGTTTTGATTGTTACTGGAGTTTTATTCGTAAATAATTTAATTATAATGAATAAAATAACAAACAATATTATAAATGAGCTTGAACGAGATTATGTTCCAGGTCCATATACACCGGGATTTGATCCAGATAAAGTTCAACCAAAAACTAATTGATATCAATTATTTTTGAAGTATTCGGGGATTCATCATCGAATCTTCGTTGAAAAGTAATTTCAATTTCTTTTCCTACTTCTAATCTAACTTTAGAATTTATTCTATTAAATTCATCTATTGTTAGATATAATTTTGTTCCATCCAATAACATTATTTTTATTGGATTTTTATTTTTGTCTATAGATCTAATTTTTGATTTTTTAATAACTGCTGGAACTTTTACATCTATATTGATGGGAAGTCCATAGGAGGGATAAGCTCCAGGATTTTCGTCTTTTGGCAAATTAGAAGTCAAAAAAGCTGCAGTTGCATAATCATTGTGTTTTCCAACTGTATTTTGACTAAAAGAATTATATATTTTAAAATCTTGTTCTATAAATTTTTTAAATTCTAAACGCATGATTTATTTATGATTTTGAACTATAATATTTTATGAATTTTGTTAGTGCAGCATGTTTTATTTCGGTAGACCTTGGAAATATCAAAGGTATTTTTGTAATGGATGTTCCTTCGGGCAAGTTTTATGAAGTTCCACTGAAAGAAGTAGATGAAGAAACCTCCAAATCTTTAATGAGTGCGATTAAAGGAGAAATGTTAAAAAGTAATCCATCTATTCCGACATATGAAATTGAAGAAGTGATGAATTCTCAAAAAGAAATACGAAATACTCCATTAAAAAGGCAAGAAAATGCATGAAGCACAAGATATTAACTTTAAAGTAGATATCCCAAAACAACAAGATAATATTAGTAGAAAAATTGGCAAATCAAACAGTTTTAAGTTTAACAATCCAAATTTAGAAGATATATTGAGTTTTATTGATAGATTGCAGATAACTGATAATGATAAAAAAGTTTTGATAGAATGTTCGAAAAAAATACCACATGGAGCTTTGGCTAATTTTAGAAAAAATTATATAAATTATCTTAAACGAAACTCTAATAAGTAAGGAAAACTATGAAATTACATGCCGTATTGACAGTTGGAAGACAAGTAGAAGGTGAATATATTTTTATAAAAACAGAAAAAGCCTTTGAAAGTCTACAAAAAGCTGACAGTTTAGTGCAAAAACTAAAGGGTCAATATGTGACTATAGATGGAACATGGAAACCACAGCAAATAACAACCTCTCAAGGAGATGTTGTTTGTATGTGTGAAGTTGGAGTTTTTGAAATAGAAGTTGAAATGGAGCAAAATGATCCCCCCGCACAATCCGCTTGAAGGAAATAGACCAGAATTAACCCTAAATTTAGAAAGCAATAGTGACGAACAAGTATCAATCATCATTGTTCATAAAGATAGACCAGAATATTTAAATATTTGTTTACAATCTATTGCTGTGACAAGTATCAACAATAATTATGAAATTATTGTTGTAGATAACAATTCTGGTGAAGATTCACAGAGTTTTTTGGAAGATATTAAAGATGAGGTCACTGTAGTTCGCAATAAAGAAAATTTATTTTGGAGTGCTGCGGCAAATAAAGGGGCAGAAAAAGCAAGTAAAAAATCAAAATATTTGATTTTTATGCATTGTGATGTAGTTATAACAAACCCAGCTTGGATGGATCTTTTTATTGATGTTTCAGAATCTTCTAAATCTGGACTTATTGGACTAGAAATGCAGTCTTATTTTCTTCAATCTCAAAAGGTAGATTTTGTTCAAGAGTGGTGCATGCTTATAACAAGAGAATGTTGGGAAAAAGCTGGCCCTTTTGATGAAAGACTTCCTCAAATTGGATCTCCGTTTATCTTCACGATAGAAGCTCAAAATAAGGGATTTAAGCCACAGATTATGAAAAACATAGTTGCACACCATTATAGAGTGTTTAGCCTTGATATCAACGAATACGAGCGTTTAATCGAAAAGGCTATGGTAATGATCCCACAAGTTGTTAGAGAAAAACAAGGTGTTACTATTTGAACATTTTGATGAAATTAACTAATTCATTATGATCAAATTTTTCCAATTTATTTTTTGTATACGCTTGAGCGTAAGAATGACAGAAAATTTCTTCTGCATTTTGGTCTAAATCTTTTTTGTTGTTATTTTTTACTTTATTAAATATTTTTTTCCATTCTGCTTTTTGCTCTTCTAAAATAACATATTTCCAAATTACATGAGCTATTTCATGTAGCAAAACGAATTCTCTGCTGTAATTCCAAGGAGCAGATATAGTAATTGTTTTATTTTCTTCGTCTATGAATCCAACATTTTTTTCACCATTTTTTAATAAATTCGATCCTTGAAATATAATTTTGTAATTTTTGATTAGTTTTCTATGAGATTCTGGAATTTTCTCTAGTGTTTTTTCTATATCTTTATTTTCATTTTTTATTAAGAATTTTTTGAAGTTCATAAGATTATTTAGGATCTTAACTATATAATTCATCTTCTCTAATGGAGGATTATGCGAAATAAAAAGAAAAAGCCTGTTAGGCGATCTTCTGAACAGCCTTTAAAAACTCAAAAAGGTCCAGAACATGAATCTTTTCGATCTAAATTAAAACCAAAAACGCAGAATCAAGCAGAATTAATAAGAACAATTGTAGAGAATGTGGTCACAGTAGCTATGGGTCCAGCGGGAACAGGAAAAACAAAAATTGCCGTTGCGTATGGAATAGAAAAATTATTATTTGGAGATTTTAAAAGATTAGTAATAACCAGACCAGTTGTTGAAGCTGGAGAAAAACTTGGTTATCTGCCAGGTTCATTTTCTGATAAAATCGACCCGTATCTTCAGCCTGTATATTACGAACTTTTGCAATATTTATCCAGGGCTCAACTTCAAGAATTTATAAATAATGGAATTTCTTATCGAGGAACTAATGAAATTATAATTGCTCCATTGGCCTACATGAGAGGAATGAACTATCATGATGCTTATATGGTTTTAGACGAGGCTCAAAATTGCACTCAAGAACAAATAAAATTATTCATAACAAGAGTTGGATTTAATAGTAAAGCGGTATTAGTTGGTGATCACAAGCAGTCCGATCTTCCATCTGGCAAATCTGGACTTGTACATTGGTGCGAAAAACTAGAAGGCATTCAAGATGTTGGTACTTTTAGACTAGAAAACATAGATATTATTAGGAATCCTGTAATATCTAGAATTTTGTCTAAAATAGGTGAATAATGTCAAAACGAAAAGGTTTCATAAAGAAACTAGATATGCCATTAACTGAAGCTTCTGTAATAATTAATACAGAAACAATTATAGGTATTTATCCTGCACTTTTAACAGGAGTTCATGGTCCAGAATATGCAGAAGATATATCTTCTGCTTCTGTGACAACATTTTATGAACTTGAAACTTCATGGGTAAATGAAGAAGCAGCGTTGGATATTGATCTTTCAACTTCTTGGAATATAGGAGACACAGCTTATCATTGGTATAGAGTCACAGGTGGCACTCCTGAAAATTTACAATCATTAGAGTCTATTGTTGCAAGTGGTGGTGGCGGAACTTTTATTGAGGGTGGAGGCATTTTTGGTGGAAGTATTGGTGAAGGACATGGTTGTGGCGGCGTTACTTGCGACAATGTTGGAATAGAAGATGGTTGTGCGCATTCATATTATACAAAAATTATTAGTGCCCAAAGTTTAAATGATCTTTGTGATATTTTAAGTAATAGTTCTCCTCCGATAAATAATATTTCTTTAATTGAAAAATATTCTCGCCCAGCAACGAGAACAGATGCGACAAAAGATATTTGCGGCGTATACAGCCCAATAGATTATTGTCAAATTCCAGAATGTTTAAAATACTGTTATGAAGAAGAAGAAGAAGAAGAAGAAGAAGAAGAAGAAGAAGAACCTCTGGAGTTAAGTATACCTATATACTTATATCCAGATATAAGTACTATTTCTTCTTGTGGTTGCAATGCTGTTCCTTTAGCTATTTCCATAAGACATAATACAAATAAGTCTTTATGGATTTCTAAAAGAAATTTTATTTCTTTAGAAGAAACGAATTCAATGACATATCGACCAGAAGGATTTTGGAGTTACAATCAAAAATTTCAAACTAATATTGAGAATTTTTTAGCTAATTTTTACTTAAAATGCGATTCTAATGTTTGGACTTTCAATATTTCTTTTAATTATGTAAGATATGATATTGCGTATGCAACGAAAATAGGAATTAAAATTCCAAATGAACTCATATGTGATGGTTCATTAAAAACTTCAAAAATGAAGTTTTATATAGATCAACCTATTGTTTTATCCAATTCAAACCGACAAATACAAGTCACAAGTCCAGGAAGACAGGAACGGCATAAAAATACACAACCTTTAGAAGCTTATGTTAATGATATTTATATTTCTAATCCTGTATACTATGATACGATAGGTATGTTTTCTTCTGGATTCTGGGAATATAATCCTTTAGAAATACAATTTAAACCGATTAACAAAGGGAACACTTTTAAACAAAGTTTAGTTGGATTTGTATGATTTATTTATTATTAACATCTTGTGCTTTATCTTTTTTCAATTTGCTTTTTGTTTTATTTTTAAGCAACGCCATGTTTAAATTTGTTTCAAGCATAGTAGAGGCTCAAAAAGAACCCCTTCCTATACAAAGAGAGCATAAAGGCTTGGTTGATATAAAAGGTGTTTATAATTACGATCCAAGATTCAAAAGTTGAAGATTATATAAAGAAAAGGGGATATTATAATGAAATATATTTTGTGTTTTTTGCTGCTTTCAACAGTAGTAATTGCAGATGAGGAGTTTAAGAATGATGTTTGGAACAAATGGGACACAGAACATTTTTCTATTTTGAGTTTAGATAAAAGTCAAGGTTATTATTTGAAATCAAATATTGAAGATATAAGATTGAAAACATTATCAAAATGGAGGTTGCCAGATGGAGAAACAAAGTATAAATTAGTTTGTGTTAGAAATGCTAAAGAACTAAATAAGTTATTTAATTTGAATGGTCCTTATTTTGAATTAAGAGATAAAAATATAGAAAATTTTGATTGTGTAATTTGGATAGACAGTGAAAAAATTTCTTCATTGCCTTTTATAATTTTGAAAAATGAGGTAGATCATGGAGCTTTTGATAATTTTGTAAAAGTTGGTATTCCATTTTTAGAAAGATCTGTTGATGAAATTAAAAATGATTTAGTTGAATCAAAAGATGTAGATTTTAAATTTTTATATGATAAATCAAAAGAAGATGTTGCCAATTCTGCTTTGGTTTGTTTGATGATTAGAAAAGAGCTAGGCAAGGCTAATTTTGAAAAAATATTAAATTCTCAAGATGAAATTCATGAATCTTTAGGGTTTAAAGATCAAAACCATTTTCTTTCTACATTAAATAGATATAAAAAAAACTTAATAAGTGATATTAAAGAAGAAAAAATGCCAGATTCTTACTTGGAGATAAAAAATGATTAGATTACTTTCTTGGTTAATTTGTGGAATGATTGTTGGAGTTCTTCTTGCTAAAATTTTATTTATAAATTAAGATATAAAAAAACTTAATAAGTGATATTGAAGAAGAAAAAATGCCTGATTATTACTTGGAGATAAAAAATGATTAGATTACTTTCTTGGTTAATTTACGGACTGATTGTTGGAGTTCTTGCTAAAACATTTTATGGAGCTAAAAACACCCCTTCTGGTTGGATTTCTACTTTGCTTATTGGCGTGTCTGGCAGTTTCGTTGGTGGCTTTATAAATTATCTATTGGGTTATGGTGACAATATGTTTCAAGCCTCTGGTATCGTTATGGGTATTCTTGGTGGCATTTTGGCGTTATATCTACATAAGAAGTTTGTTTTAGACAAGAAAGATGCAATTTGAATTTTTCAATTGTAGAAGAAGAATTAAATAATTTCAAAGTTAAATATCAGTATTTACATCCTCTTATTTTTCATCGAAGTTTGGAAAAAGCCAGATCTGTCTTGGATTTGTTTGAAATATTAGAAACAGTCCCTAAAATTCCACCTTTTTCTTGGAATGAAGAAAAAAGATGTTGGTTTAAAGAAAAAGATAGTTTAAATTTAGAAAAATTAAAGTTAATGATAATAAAAAATGAATAAAAATAGTTTTCAATCATATAATATATAATTATGGAAAAAGACAAAATAATCGTAAGATGGATGAGAATGTCTGATCTCACAAGAGTAAAGGAAATAGTTTCTTCTTGCAGAAAACCTTTGATAGAAAAAGATTTAGAAAAATTACTTGCAAAATCTGGGTTGATTTCCGTTGTCGCCACTTACAATGAAGAAGCTATTGGCTTTTTAATTTACGATTCTGTGAAAATTTCTAAAATAAAGATTGTACATTTAGTCGTAGATGACTTTCACAAAAGATTTGGAATAGGAAGAAAACTCATCATTTTTATGATTTCCAAATTAAATGATGAAAAAAACAAGATAGAAATAAATGTATCAGAATATAATGTTGCTGCACAATTATTTTTAAAAGCAATGGGATTTAAAGTCGTATCCACCATATCAATAACAGAAAATATTTCAGAATATAAATTTTTATATAAAAACAAATAAATTTTATCTATTTTATTTTGTGAAAAATATATGGTTTACTGCAGATACTCATTTTGGACATCGAAAAATAGCGCTTTATACAAAAAGATATTTTTGCTTAAATGATAAAGAAAAAGAACTCCTAGAATCAAGCTCAATAAAAGCAGGATTAAATTGGAAAACAAGTTTAGAATCTACTTTTTTAATGGACGATTGTTTAATAAACAAAATAAATGAACTCGTAAAAGAAAATGATATATTGTGGCATTTGGGAGATTTTTGTGTTAATTTAAAAAATAAAAATGTTGCTGAAATATATAGAAATAGAATTAATTGCAAAAATGTATTTTTAATTTCTGGCAATCATGATAAAGAAAAAACAAAAAGTATTTTCAATGAAGTTTTTGATTATAAAGAAATTAAAGTTTTTTCAAAATACATAATGTTGAGTCATTATGCTCAGGTTTTTTGGCACAAGTCTCATAATGGAGCATGGATGCTATATGGACATGCTCACGGAGCGGCAGAAAGATGGCTAGAAGAGACGATGCCAGAAAGATTAAGTATGGATGTTGGAGTTGATAATGTTTTTAAAATATTTGGAGAATATAGACCAATATCTTTTGATGAAATTTCTAAGTTATTTTCTTCTAGAAGGGGCTTTTTTGCCGACCGTGCTTAATTTGGTTGCCAATTCTATTTTCTTGTCTACAATAGGATGTGACGCCTTGTATTGCAGAGGCCAGTTATGAAAAAGTTCTTTGTTTTATTTTTGTTCTTTTCTTCCTATTCTTTTGCACAAGAAAGACTATCAGTAATAGACAATAATGATGAAATTGAAATCAAAGATATATTAGAACTTACAGCTAAGGCTTTTTCTTCTGAAGATTTATCTTTATATTCTTCTTGTTTTCAAGAATCTAAAAGAAAGAAAGTTCGAAAAGAAACTGCACTAATATTTGCAAGACATCAGTGTTTGATGAGCATTTCAGATGTTCATGTAGTTGAAATAGAAGACAATAAGGCAGAGGTAGTTGCAAATTATCAAATTTCAAAATCTTCTGAAAGAATAGATGTCATTTCTAAAGTTTTATTAATTAAAGAAAAAGATAAGTGGTTTATCAAAAGCGAAGCGATACAATCAACAGAATTTTCTAAAGTTTCTATTGCTCAAAATGATAATAAAAAAGACTGGGATCCATATAATCCAGATCCAAATAAAATTCCAGAAAGCCTTCATTCTCTTATTGGCGATGTCGGTATACAAGAAGGGTTTGGTTGTGCGGATGGAAGATGCAGAAGGTGAACATTTAAAAAGACGAATAATGTTGGCATTTTAGTGAAACACGATAATTTATAGTTTTCTCATATATAAAGTAATGAGAAAACAAACATACATTTTCGCTTTAATAATGATAATTATGAGTCTAGCGACAGTCTATAAATATAGTTATATTAAGCATTTTGTAAATAATAGTAGAGAATATGTAATTATAATGAATTCAAAAGATGTATATGGTCTCAAATATGATTTAAAAAGAATTACATTTCAAAATGTAGAAGAAATTACAAATAAAGAAAAATCTAAATTTATAATCAAATGTCCACCAGAAAAATTGGGAGTAATTGCACATTTATTAAAAGGAAGGAAATATGAGTTATGGGAACCTACAGATAATTGATGGAATATACAACAAAAATAAAGATCCAAATAACCCTATTTTATCTGCTAAGCCAGGGAATTTGACATTTAATGTAGATCTTTATTACTCAAAAAACGCACATATTTTTAATAATAATTCAAATATACAAAATATAAATAACTATATATCTTATCAAAAAAGCTTCAAAAGATTGGCGTCAGGAGCAAATCCAATAAGAGACGCGAAAAATTTTGTAGCACAGTTTGCAGGATGTGACGAAGCAAGTAAATTAAGAAAAAGGATAATTGCATTGGCTAAAATGAAAGTGTCAATATCAAACGATGTCTTTCGTTTCCCAATTGAGGAATCATGAACTTTAAAAGATTTTTAGAAGAAGAAGAAAAAAAAGAAGAAGAACCAAATTTTAAACCTTGGGTCGCTAAAAGAAAAGATATTGTTGATCTTTGGAAAAAAGTACGACCAGACATTCCTCTAAGTCCAACTCCGGTTTCAATTCATCATAGAGGAAGAAGATATGACCAAGATGGAATAAGAATAAATGGGAAATCAAAATGGATAAATTCAGTCCTTGGTAAATTAAAACATCTTCTAACTTATGAAAATAACCCTACGCTAAAACTCGATGTGCAGTATAGACAAGTGAAAAGAAAAGACAGAACAGATGAACCGGCATTCGCTTGTTATTTAAATATTATTCAAAAGAAAATAGAGTAAACTTGGAAAAAAAATTGAATCTTGGAAATAAACATTCTTGTTTTAGTTCGCATGCCTTGTATATAATTATGCAAGGATGCGGATTTGAGGCAAGGATGCCAGTTTTTTTTTTGGAGGAGTATGGCAGCATCATCTGTAACTGGAACAGGTCCAGGCGAATCATTTGGGCTTAGAAAGCCAAACAATCAATGCACTTGTGGCTGCTGTGCCGATCCATCTACCTCTAAAACTCCACCAAAAAAAATTGGTTGCAAGTCTATATATGTTGATAAAATTTCAGTTGTAAATTATTCTCAAAATTCAAATATTGATAAAACTAATAATTGTTTCTAGATTAACTTTTGATAAAAAATGGCTACAATCTCTATATGAAAACTCTGCTTTTTGTATTGTTATTTTCTTCATTAATTTCGTCATCAAATGAAAAGGATATATCTATTTTGAGCAAAATTAAAATCAACAAAAAAATATTAAATATCAAAAAAAGTGAAAAATTAAATTCCAAATCACAGGTTGGTAGTATGTATAAAGTGAGTAGAATAGGTTGTTGGGAAATTTGTTCGCTTGATATAATTTGATGAATTTTTAAAATACTACAAAGACATTTTACATTTTCCTATAAAAAATAGGAATTACAATATTCTCATCGAATGTCGGTGAGTTTTTCAGAGGTTTTAAATTTATAAATGAGGAGTATCGATGTCAAGTTTTCATGTTGATAGTAGAATTGATCTTAAAATCGAGTTTGATCTTGCCGTAAGGCTGGGAGAATTTATCTTAAATTCTGGTATGGCAGATAAACAACTGCTTGCTTTAGGACATAGACTCGCAAATATGGATGAAGTAGAAGAACCCAGAAATTACATAAAAGAAAAGTATGTAAAAATTGGTAGTGCAAGATTAAATGTTCCAATAAATTTAAATGAGGAATTTGATGAGAATATATAAACAAAGAATAAATTATTGGTCCTGTTCAAAATTTGCCAATTGGTTGAGAGGAAAAAAAAAGCCTCATGCTTTAACTGAAGAAGACTGGCAAGATTGGAATAAAAAAGTTAAACAGGAACATCCTATAAGATTTTTTTTGGCAGAAAAATGTCTTAATAAGATTCAAAATTTTATAATGTTTCCATGTGATTTATATAAGACTATAAAAATAAATTTGTTGAATAGATTTGTATATCAATATCATATGTTAAAAACAGGACTAAATCCCTATGGATATTATGATTTTGATCATAGAATAATTAATGCTTTATTTAATGAGTTAAAAGATTATGTGGAAATAGAATTAGGTCATTCTTGGATTTATTGGCATAAAGAATTCAAATTGAAGAAAGGAAGATCAAAAGAAGCTGGAATGGCACATCTCAATTGGCAAATTGGATTAACTTACGAATTTGACGAAGAAAAAAAGGATTTGTCAACTCCACAAGCAGAAGCCGCAAAAATTGTTTTAGAACTTTATCAATGGTGGGAAAATAGAAAATATAGACCTGATCCTATGGATGAAAGTGGATGGTTAAATTCATATGACAAGAAAGATAAGATAGAAAAAAATATTGCTTCTAAAAAATTACAGGAAATAGAAGATAATTATGAAAAAGAAGATGATGAAATGTTGATGAAATTAATTAAAATTAGAACTTCTGTCTGGACTTGATTTTTTCAAACCATTCTGCTAAAATACTTTTCTAATGAAAAAGTTCAGAGAAGTTCTTAAAAAAGAAGTGGAAGATGTAATTTGCGACATTTGCCAGAATAGTTGTTCTGACGAATGTTCTTATCTAGACTCCAATCTGACTGAATATGCAACTTTGGAGGCATCGTGGGGTTATTGTTCCAGCAGGGATATGCAAAATTATCAGTGCGAGATGTGCGAAACTTGTTTCGAGAAAGTTTCGAACTTCATAAATTCAATAAAAAATTAGCTATAAATCTTTTAAAAGCAGTAGAAGTAAGTTTTTATTTAGCTGAAGATCGTGGCATTTGGCAAAGATGTCGTCATTTTAGCTTTATATTTGACCGATCTAAACTTCTTTCTATTGGTCTCAATAGCAAGAAGACCCACCCTAAGAATCTAAAATTTTCTTATTTAAATAAGAAAAAAGATGTTATTTCTGATCAAATAGGTACACATAGTGAATTGAGTGCTATTTTAAGACTTGAAAATGAAAATTATAAAAAGCTTACTTTAATTAATACTAGAATTAATCAAAAAAATCAATTTGATTTTAGCAAGCCTTGTGAGGGCTGTTGTCAAATGATTTTAAATTTTGGAATTAAAGATATCTACTACACAAATAAAGAAGGAAAATTTATTAAAATGTAACTAATTTAGTTCATGATATATTTGGAAAATAAAAAGTGGTTAAAGAAGGCTTCTATGCCTTTTTATCAAGTTTCATTTCCTTTGCTGCCATCTGTTCCACAACCCCCACCGGAAACATTAGATGATCATCCCAATGGTCCAGGAACAATTCTTTCTAAAATGCTAGAAAAATTAGGAATTAAAAGTTCCGCTAATTGTTCATGCAAAAGAAAAGCAATGGAAATGAATAAAAAAGGCGTAGAATGGTGTTCTAATAATGTTCCAACTATTGTAGAGTGGTTAAGAGAAGAAGCAACAAAAAGAAAATTGCCTTTTATAGACTTTGCTGGAAAAATGTTAATTCAAAGAGCCATAAAAGTAGCTAAGAAAAATAGTTAATATTTCGTGTCATTTCAATTAACTAATCCAATTCTTCCAACTGTCTAGAATTTTATTTGGCGTTTTGAAAAGACTGTATTTTGGTTCTTCTGGAGTTTTTAAGAGTCTCATGGGGCTTGGACCTAGCCACTTTCTAGCTTGAATTTTATTTTTAGGTTTAACTGCGTTTTCTGGCAATCGGTCAGCTTTTTGACTGTTGCATTTTTTACAGGCAAGAATCACATTTTGCCATATCGTTTTGCCTCCTTTAGATATAGGCAAGAGGTGATCAATTGAAAATTCATTTGTCTGAGGTTTTGTTCCGCAAAATTGACAGGTATAGAAGTCCCTTTTCCATAATTCTCTTCTGCAAAATTTTACTTTTTTAACTGGTATTTTTTCATATTTACTAAGAAGTAAAACTTCTGGAATTATATAAGATTTTTGTGTTCCAACTAAAATATCATCATTTTCCTCTGGAATCAATGTCGCCCAGTCTTTCCATTCATAAATCTCATAATTTCCTTTTGGAGGAGGAGTAATGATTTTTGCTTTTGGTTCTCCATCTTCATAAGTGGAAAACAATAAATTCATCGCATCAGGTAAGCCAACGATGTCAATTGCATACCAATTTCTATTCAATACAAGAATATTTTTTTTCGTGACATCCATAATTATATTTAACCTAATCATTTTCTTTTTTAAAAGTTTTTAAAGATAATGCTATTACATCGTCCATATCTAAATATTTGTAACTTCCAAGCCTTCCTGAAATTATAATATTTTTCTCTTTTCTTAATAATTCTTTATATTTATTATAAATTTTATTATTTTTATCATCATTAATGGGATAATAAGGATCTCCATTTTTTAATGGATATTCTTTACTAATAATTGTATGATCTATTTTTAATTTTTCAAAATGTTTATGTTCTATAATTCTTGTAAATGGAACTTCTTTATCTGTATAATTAACGCAAGAATGACCTTGAAAATCTCCAGAATGTTCTTCATTTTCCCATTTTAAGCTACGATATTCTAATTTTCCAAAAACATTCTCAAAATATTGATCAATTCCTCCACAAAACACCAATCTATCTGCGTATCTCTGCCAGTTTCTAACCTTTTCAAAATCCGTACCTAATTCAACTTTTATTCCATCTAACATATTCTCAACCATAACTGTATATCCATCAACTGGTATTCCTTGATAATCAGAATCATGAAAATAATCATCATCATAAGCAAAACGAACTGGCAATCTTTTCACAATGCTGGCTGATAATTCTTTAGGATGTTTTCCCCATTGTTTAGAACTATATCCTTCAATAAATGTTGAATATAATGTTTTTCCTATAAAATTTAAACAATACTCTTCCATATTTTGAGGATTTTCATGAATTATTCTATCTTGTTTTATTTTTTCCTTAGCTTCTTCTGGTGTATTAACTCCCCAAAGTTGATTCATAGTCATTAAATTTATAGGGAAACTAAATATTTGATTTTTATAATTGACTAATCCTTTGTGTCTATAATTATTAAATTTTGAAAATTGATTGACATAATCCCATATTTCTTTTTTATTTGTATGAAAACAATGTGGTCCATACATGTGAATGTTGATGTCTTTTATTTTTTTTGTATAAACATTTCCTGCAATATGATCTCTTTTATCGATGACCAATGCTGTCTTGTTGTGTTCTTTTGCTTTTTGCGCAAATGTTGCTCCAAATAATCCAGATCCAACAATCAAATAATCATATTTCATCTTGTAATAGAGAAATAATTAATTTATTCCAAGAATTTTTCTATCGGCGGAGAAAAATCCCTACTTTTGTAGAAAGTTTGTTCGTTTAGTTTAAAAAAATTTAATACTATATTATTTTGGATAAAACACGAAAACCAAGCGTGTTGTAGGTTGAACTCGTGGACAGTTTATAAAAAAGAAAAGAATTTCAATGAGTATTTTTGTTCAAATAGTTTCTTACAAGAATTTTGATTTAGTAAATACGGTTTTAGATTGTATTTCTAAATCAAAAACAGATTTAATTTTTGGGATTTGTGTGCAAGACGATAATGTACCTGTAGAATTAAATAAAAGTAATATAAATTGTGTTAAAATTGATAAAAAATTAGGACATTCTTATGCTAGAAATGTCGCTCAATCTTTATATAATAATGAAGATTATGTTTTGCAGATAGAAGACGGATGTAGATTTGCGGAAAATTGGGATGTTGAATTATTATCTTTAATTAAAGATAAAACAATAATAACAAATCCAGCAAATAAGTTCAATCCGAGAACACAAGAAATGGAATATTCAAAAGTAGCGTATAAAGCTCAAGTCAATTCTTTTCTTTCAAATACTCCTAATTTTTGGAGCATAGCATTAAAAAATGTAAACTCTACACAAAAAGCAAGAAATATATCAGATCATTTTTTCTTTGCTCCAGGAGTTCATTGTAAAGAATGCAAACACGATCCAGAATTATATTATAGCGAAATAGAAGCTTCAATGACACTAAAAAGTTTTACTTTAGGTTATGAAATACTTCATCACTATAAGTCTTTAGTTTTTAGAAATTATGAAAGAAGAATAATGAATTGGAATGAAGATCCAAATTGGAGTCTTAAAGATGTAATATCTAAATCTAAATTTAAAGAATCTTTAAAGGAAATGAAAACTAAAGAATTTGAACTTTATTCTGGAATTGATTATGAAAATCAAAGGTTGCAAAAGAGTGCTCTAAATGGCATTGAGCCACCATGTTCTTTTGACAATGAAAAAAAATGGGAAATAGAATTTTTAAAAGATTATTCTACTCTTATTTCTTGGGATGCTTCAAAAATAGAAGATTGCAACGATTGTTCTCATTGGACATGTTTAGTATATGACCAAAAAGAAAATGTTGTAGCTCGTACAGATTTTAGACAAACCCAAGATAAATTAATCATGGAGAAGAAAATATCTTATAAGAAACTAAATTTTAAATCTAAATCTGGCATCTATTGTTCAAAAATAAGTATACAACCTTTTAGTCGAACTAAAGGCGCATTAAATAAAGTTGAATTTTTTCTTTAGAAATCTCTGGCATTTAAGATTAATTCAAACAAACTTTTGTCAATCTTAGATGCTTTATAGATTTCTGAAGAATCCATTCTTTTACAAAGCCTAATTAGTTTTTTGATTTTTTTCTTAGCAATGAACGCCTCGTCTGGAGTCATTTCAATGCCAGATTCTGCCAAAATAGTTCTGAAATCACTCATGGTTTTCCTCCTTGTTGAAGGAGTAAAAACTACCATGAACTTTTTCAATAATTTTATTTGAATTAAGTTCTTCAGCATATTCGTTTTCTCGCCAATAAGGTACTTCTAAAGCCCAACGATTTACGAGTGTCGAAACCCTTACCCCATAAATGTTTAATTTATTCAAAGTGGTATTGATTTTTTTATCTGAAATATAGTCGTAGAATTTGACTAAAATTGTGTTATTCTTATCTTTCATTCTTTTTGGCATTTTGTCCTTCCTGTAGATTTACCAAACAACATATCTTATAGAAATTTCTAAAAAGGTCAATAGAAGAGATTGCGAGCATCATAATAGTTTTCTTGCTTTCAATTTGCAAATGCCCTATAATCGCATTTTTGAAGCCCACAGAGGACATTCAGACTGGTTTGTGAGTAAAAATTCCAGATTTTTATCAATTGGCGGCGGGGGAGAGCACATGAAATTAACAAAAGAACAAAAAAATGTGATTGCAGAAGTACTTAAATTTCACAAAAATGAAATCACCGTGGGTGGACATGCTGGGTGTGGCAAAACAACTATTATTCAACATTTAATTACTCTTTTACCTGGATTCGCAGTCTGTGCATACACAGGTAAAGCCACAAATGTACTAAGAACAAAAGGAGTTGAAAAAGCTTCGACTATTCATAGTTTAATTTACAAGCCATATGTCGATGTAAATAAAAAGGTTTATTTCTCATTAGCTTCAAACATTGAATATGAAGGCATTGTTGTAGATGAAGCTTCTATGGTGAGTAGCACGATTTATAAAGATTTAATGTCGTTCAAAAAACCAGTAATTTTCGTTGGGGATCATGGACAACTTGAGCCAATAGGAGATAGCTTTAATCTCATGCAAAATCCAGACTACAAATTAGAGACTATTCATAGAAACGCCGGGGAAATTGCTCATTTTGCAGAATATATTCGCAATGGATACAGACCAGCAAGTTGGGAAGTTCGTCATGGATCTAGCGATAAAATTCAATTTTTAAATAAACAAAATTATGTTAATGTTTTTGAAGATGTAGATCAAATAATCTGCGCATTTAATAAAACTCGTGCAGAAGTAAATAAAAAAGTAAGAGATGCTCAAAATAGAGGAGCTAAACCAGAAATTGGAGATAGAGTAATATGTCTTCGAAATGATGCTAAATTGGGTTTATTTAATGGAATGCAAGGTGAAATAGTGGATTTAAATAAGTTTATGATGACATTTCAATCAGAAGATAATACATTTGATAATAGTATAGAAATTGCTTACGAACCTTCCGTATTTGGTCAGGTAAAATATGAATTTGATAGGGATCGTGATAGTCCTCATCCTTTTGATTATGCCTATGCAGTTACTGCACACAAATTTCAGGGGTCTGAGCAAAATAAAATTCTTGTTTTAGAGCAAAAATGTGACTTGTGGGATTCTAAGAGATGGAGTTATACTGCTGCTTCAAGAGCTAGAGAAAAAATATATTGGTGTCAACTATCCTGACCTTGTAGTACCCGACCAAACAATGTAGAATGCACGCAAATTAGGTGAATTTTGATTGAATTTATAGTAGCTTCTACAGGAAGATCCGGAACTGTTTTTCTTGCTAGGTTTCTGACTAGCATTGAGGTTCCTTGTTGTCATGAAGGAATATTTAATTACGAAGATGACGCTATTATCTTAGAAAGATTGAAAAATCCGAGAATTAGGGAGTTAAGTCAATGTTCTCAATTTTCCTTTAAAGGAAAGAAATATGCTAATTGGGTAGAACCAACAAAAACAGTAGCAGATTCTAGTTATTTATCAGTTCCTTATTTAAATCATCCTTTGGTAGCAAATATTCCAGTTATTCATTTAATTAGAAATCCTATAGATGTAATTTCTTCTTTTGTTTTAGATTTTAATTATTTTGAAAAAAATAAACCTAACACAAACAATATCTATAATGAACTTGGATTTGAGCAAAAAATATGGGAAAATCTGCCTGAGTTAAGTTTTATTGAAAATCAGCTTGATCGGGCAATTTGGTTTTATTATAGCTGGAATCGACTTATAGAAAATGCGTGCAAATATAGAAAACACAAAATTGTCAAAATTGAAAATTTAAACAAAGAAGAATTGTGCGAGTTTGTTAAAGGAAATTTTAATCTTTTAAATTACTCTTTCAACGACAAAACAATTAATTCTAATAAAAAAGATAATAAATTAGATTTGGAAAAAGCTAGTGAATTTTACAAAAATTTGATATTAAGCAAAATGAAAGATTACAACTATAGATATATTAAATTATGAATATAGAAAAAATTAAAAAGATGTTGGATCAAATAGAGTCAAGTAATAAAGAAAAAATATCTAGTTTGGTAAAAGACATAAGAGATGAATTAAATCAAGACTTGATTTATTTAAAAAATTTATTACGCTCAAATGAGTGGCCAGAAGCTGTGCCAGTTTTCCAAATTTGTGACAATGATTCTTATCAAGATAAAGCAGATCGTGCTGAAGGAATAATGGAAATACTAGTTGATGAAGATTTAAATGGCAAAAAGTTTTTAGATTTTGGTTGTGGAGAAGGATATTGTGCAAAATATATTGCCACTAGAGAAGCGGTGATTTCTGTAGGTTACGACATAGTTCAATCTGGGACTTTAGTTTGGGAAGAGAAACCAAGTAATTTATTACTTTCTACTAATTTAGAAGAAGTAAAAAATGAAGGTCCATATGATTTTATTTTGATGTATGATGTTATAGATCACGCACAAAATCCTTATCAAGTCTTAAAAGATGTAAAAAATTTATTAGCAAAAAATGGAAAGGTGCATTTGCGGTGTCATCCTTGGTGCGGAAGACACGGAGGAGATTTATACAGGCAAATAAACAAAGCATTTGTGCATCTGGTTTTTACAGAAGAAGAGTTAAAAGATATGGGTTATGTGATTCCTTATGTAAATAAAACACTATATCCTTTTAATGTCTATAGTAAATATATAAAATATGCGGGATTTAATGATGCAAAACCAGAGATTGATATTCAAGAAGTTGAAGGATTTTTCAAAAGTAATAAAATTATAAAAAATAGAATATTAAATAAATATAAAAGTTTAGAATGGAAAGTAAATCCTCCTAATTGGCAACTTTCACAATGTTTTTTGGATTATATTTTAACTTAAATGTCAGAATTAGTAAACGCATATAAAGAATATTACAAAAATCAGGATATAAATAGTGCAGAGTATCTTTTTAATGCTATTTTAAATTATGATTTTAAAAATCATGAATATGACATGAGAAAAATTTTCAATATGAAAATTTATACAAAAACTACAGATTCTGGAGTTTTGTTGTCAACAAATGGAAGCGCTGGAACAAAAAAACAATTTTTATTTGCTCCTCATTTTAGTTTTTGGCATTCAAAGATTGAGCCTTTTTTAAGGTCTAAAGACAAGTATCAGACTATAATGTTAGTTGATCAGCATCGCGACTCTGCATATGAGACGGGCATATTGACTGAATATTTGAAATCTAATCAAAAAGATTATAATTATAATTGCAATTGGTTGAAAGTTGAAAATATTGATGTATTTTTTAATTTATTAAATGATTTATATAAATCAAAAGGATTGATTAATTTATATTGTTTATCACATATTTGGATGCGATTAATCACTAATTCTTATTTTAAAGAAAAATTATTAGAGAATTCTAGTAAAATTCATTGTATTGTTAATAGTGATTGCAATCCTTTTTTTAAAAAAATTAGTATTTATTTTAGAGATCAAATGATTGATTGGGGAACGGGATTGAATTTCTATACTTGCAAAAATGAAAATAGACATTTCTTGCCTACATTTTGTATTTATCAAGATAAAATTTACAATTTATTAAATTTGCAAAATAGCAAAGTTTCTTCTGATGATTTTGTGGAATTAAAAGAAGTGTTTTTTTGTAATTGTGGAAGTTTATTTATTAAAAATAATATGGTTTTTCATTTCAACAACATGATAATAGATTTTGAAAAAAATACAATAAAAATAGAAGATTTATATGATAATTTAAAAAGTAATTCTATTAGCGTTCAATTTCACCAAGATTTTTCAGAAAAGATTACTGTTTATTATAAAGATGTTGATTTTTTAAAATCTGATATTTCATTGATTGAAAAATACTTTAATGAAAAAGGGTTGAAAATAAAATTTGAGAAAGATAGATATTTTCTTGTAGGGAACAAAAGATATTTGACATGGCGATCAAATTTGATTACAATAAGAATAGGAGATTATAATGCATATTAAAAGTGAATTTTTTTTAAGTGAGGCACAAGCTATTGCCATTATGGACGAAAATATGGAGATAATTTTAAGCAAAGTAGGAGCGGAGAGTTCGGAGAATATCGTGCCAAGCGGCGCCTCAACGAGTTCTTTTGGCGAACCAAATCCCCCTTACGGAGAGGGGGAATGTGTGAAGCCCCCTGGTTGTGCATGTTGCGTAGATTATGTTTTTGTATGATATGAAGTTGAAATAGAACAAAAACAATATGAAAACACAATAATTGGTGTTGATTTGGGAATCAAATCATTAGCAGTTTGTAGTGATGGAGAAATATTTAAATCGCCAAAAAAACTAAAAAACAAAGAAGATCAACTTAAACTATTACAAAGAAAATTATCACGACAACAGAAAGGAAGCAATTCAAGAAATATAACAAAAAAAGGTTAGCTAAGGTTCATTTTAACATTTCCAATCATAGGAAAGACATCCTTCATAAAGCGATATCTTGTTTGGTGAAAACCAAATCAAATAAGACGATTGTAATTGAAGATTTAAATGTAAAGGAAATAATCTTGCCAAAGCAATAAGTAACATTGGATTTCATGAGTTTAGAAGACAATTGGAATATAAATGCGCTTGGTATGGCAACAATTTGATTGTTGCAAATAGGTTTTTTCCAAGTTCAAAATTGTGTTCTTGTTGTGGAAATAAGAAAAATGACTTGAAACTGAAGGATAGAACTTATATTTGTGATAACTGTGGTTTGGAAATTGATCGAGATTTAAATGCATCGATCAATTTAGAGCAATATACCGTGGGTACACGGGAATTAACGCTGGTGGAGATGAAAAAAGTTCATGTTGAGAAATCAACAGGTGATCGTCTAAGAACCAGAATCAAACAGAAAATCTACTTGTAGATTTTTGTAAGTTTTGAGTATCGGCAATGTGTGGTTCCCCATGCTTGTGCATCTTGCACAAGTTGAAATTTAACAACAAATGAAAGAAAACAACAAATGAAATTTAACAAATTTATACTTGAAAACAATGATGAATTGATAAATTTAACAACAAAAGTTTGTTTAAAAAAAACATCTTCTGTTGACGAATTTCGTGAAAATTATTTTTTAGATGGACAAGAAAAACACGCTATAGAACATTATTTGTTCAACAAAAAAGCAAGCGGATTTGCTATTACTTTGATACCATCTTGGGAGTGCAATTTAAGATGTCATCATTGCTTTGTTTTACATGAATTGAAAAACAAGGATGATAAAATACTTGATAAAAATCTTTTAATTGAATTTATAAAAAAATTAGTTGAAAAATATCCAACTATGAAAACTGGTAATATAAATTTTATTGGTGGAGAACCTACTTTAAGATCAAAAGAAAATTTAGAAATAATTACTGCATTAAGGATGGTATTTAAAAATACCAATTTTAGGATGACATTTACGGCATCTACAAATGCATATGAATGTGATGAAACAGCTATAGAATTTTTATCTAATCTTGAGTGTATTCAAATTAGTATTGATGCAACAAAAGAGTATCATGATAAACAAAGAAAGCAATTGGAAAAAAATGACTCTATTAGCCCATTTGAGTCTTCTATTTTGACAATTAAAAAATTAGTGGCAAATGGACAAAGAGATAAGATAATTGTTCAGGGGGCATTATCAGAAGAAGGAATGAATAAAGAAAATTTATTAGAAATGTATAAAATTTTACTTATGAGTGGCGTTAAATTTAAAAAAATAAAAGCTGGAATAACAACTCCTACTAAATCTAATCCAAAATTAGATGAACTTTTTATTAATGTAATGAACAAACAAGTTAGAATTAGACCTTGTTGTAAGTATAGATTTATGTCTAATTTTGTTATAGATAATTCAAATCGTATTTTTTCTGATTATTTCGATGCTGATAAGGATAATTTTATTGGATTTTTATCTGATTCTATTGATGAAGTTGCTAAAAATTTTGAAGAAAATGTAAGACGGACGATGCCAGTATTAAATGATTCAAAATGCATGAGTTGTCCTGTAATTGGTGCTTGTTGGGGATGGTGTGCTAATACAAAAACATTGGTCCCAAGTGATCACTGTGATCCTCATGGAATTTCAAAAAGAGTTCAAGAATCTGCAAAAAAAGGAAATTTGAAGGAATATTTAAGAATTTGCTAATTGTGTCAACTTAACCATTCAATTCCAACTTGTGCAGCATTGACAGCAGCACCAGATGCCCATGTCGTAGCGGTTGATGGGTCAACTTCTTGAACCCATTGTTTATTTTCATAGATTGTAGATGTAATATTTTTAGTAGTGCCCGGATAATCAGTGGCACCAATTCTCATATTATCCCTAACCGCATGAGGAGTAGAATCTGAATTTTTTACTGAGACATTAGTGACAACTGCTCTAATGTTTGTATTTAATTTGACTAATGATTCTTTAGTAAATTGACTAATATCATTTGTGGTAGAACTTCCGATAAAAGCTATGCTTTCTTCCCTAACAGAAATATAATCATCAACGCCAGGAGTAGAATCCCAAGCCGTAGCATTTCCTGCCCCATTAATTCTTAAAGTTTCAATTTTCACATCGCCTAAAAAAGTGTTATTTATTGTTCCACTGGTGTCCAATATGACAATGTCATCAAGCGATTGGCGACCATTACCAGCGGTAAATCTAACTGTATTTATTTCTGCTGTCACTGAAACTAATGTGTCTTGGTTTGTTAATAAAATGTCACTTGTCTCATTAACTCTGACATCGACCGTACCTGTTACTGCATTTACAAAAACCATGAATTCTAAATAATACCAAGTGTTATCTGATAAAATGACGGAACCAGTGCCCAAAGTAATATTATTCGAAACAACAGACAATAACCCTGTTGTGGTATTTAGTCTTAATTCTACTTGAACGGTACTACCTTGTTTTAACTCACATATTACAAATTCTCCAGCTCTATGAAAATTTTTATAACCAAATCCTGCGATTATAGTGGAAGATGTTCCAAGAAAATTAGTTTCTAAATCTCCCACTTGCCGATAAGATTGTCCGCCAACGGCTGTCACTCTAGCTCCTGAAAAAGACCCGCCATCAAGACCCAACAATACTTTACTTAAAGGGCTCCATTTTTTTACTATTTCAAAAATTGTTTTATAGATATCAAAGCCTTCAGTGAATAAAATGGCCATTATGTATAATCTCCTACTACCTCGACATAGACAAAATCTACAATTGTATCTATGCCAGTAGATGTATTTCCCACTACCTCGACATAGACAAAATCTACAATTGTATCTAAGCCAGTAGATGTATTTCCCACTACCTCAACATAAACTAAATCTACAATTGTTTGAGACATGCAATATATATAATTTCAATGATAAATAATAGAAGAATAGTTGATTTTTTAAAAAAATGGGAAAATGAACTGCCCAGTGCGGAAATTCTGTACGATTATGCACCAATATGCAGAAATTTACTTTATGAAAAAGAAGATTTAGTTCTAGAAGTTACAGAATTACTCAAAAATAATATAAAATTGTGGGCAAAATATTACTCTAAGATTTACAAAAAAAATTTCGATAAAATATTAACAAAAGAAAAACTTTTAAATAAAAACCCTTGGTATGTAAATTATATAAGAGACCAAGCTACACAAATGACAACAAGTGGAAGCACAACAGGAACATCTTTTCACTATCTAAGATGGGACGCCTTTTTTAATTTTATCGAAGGATATAATCATTACGATCTAGTACTAGACGAATTCAAAATGCCAAAAGAAATTAACCTATTGTTTTTATTGTCCAACAATTATGAAAAAAATAAAATTATATTTCAAGAAAGAGCATTAAATAATTTAATAGAAAGACACGGACTTGAAAGAAAAGTTAATGTTCATATTGTAAATGATAAATTATTGAAAAATAAACCAAAAAAAGTTTTTGAATATTTGTTTAAAAACTATTTAAATAAATATAAATTTGATGTAATTTTATCAAGTGGTCCAAATATAAATTTAATGTGTAACTATTTAAAAAAAACAAACTATAAAGATAAAATTTGTGATTTATTAAGCAGCACAAATGAAACTCTTCTTACAGAAGATGTTAACTTTTTATTTTCAAATAAATACGCAGATGATATTTGTGATCATATGAGATGCTGGGATGGGGGAGCTAGTTTTTTCACTTGCAAATATAAAACTTATCATTTAATGGATAATCTTAGTTGGTGTGAAGAAATTGATAAAAAACTAATATCTACGGATTATTTTTCTTTACCCAGCCCATTTATTAATTATTGGAACGGAGATTATTGCGAAATAGAAAATAAATATCAAAGATGCGAATGTGGAAGATTATATAGAAATTTTAAATTCTTAGAAAATAGACCTTTTTCTATGAAAGGATCAAAAATAAGAGAAATACAAGAGCAAATTAAGCTTTTAAATATACCTGGAATTAAACATGTAGTTTGTAATATTAATAAATTAAAAATTATATCTAATATAAAGATATCAGAAGAAAATAAAATCAAAATAAAAAACCTGTCAGATAAATTTAAATTTAAATTTGAGGATTTATGAAATTAGGAGAAAACCAAAATGATAATATAGTTTTTAGTTTAGAAAAAATAGGAGATTGTTGTGCGTTATGGGGGTACGCTGGTCCTTATCCTTATCCTGGTGGATGTACTCTAGGTGATTATTATACTAATTGTTGTCAATATTTAACGGTTACATATCGCTATAAAGATTTTAATGATGAGTGGAAAGATGGAGCCGGAAATGTTCCTGTGGAATATGCAGGAGAACAATCAGATTCTGGAGGGGGAGACTACATAGTTGCTGATTTCTACTGTAAAGATTGTAATCCTTTTATATTTGAAATTGTTTTAACTATTTTTGGAATCTATCTTGGCCCGCTCTTTAATGTGACTTTACAAGGTCTGAGTTTTGGAGAAGATTGCTGTCTTTCAGGAAGTACAGATTATACCAGTGAGTCTATAAACGCCGCAGAATTTGAAGTTATTTCTATAGTTTTAAATTCTGGTTATGCTTATATTCGGCCGGATATTTTTCTTTGTCGGTCTGCGTGCGATGAAGGATCTTGTACCGGAACTGGTTCTGGAACATGCCCAGAGCACTGCTATTGTTGTATGGGAAGTTGTCAATGTAATCCATGTGCAACTGGCGCTTGTTGTGATGTTGTACCACCCACTCAAGGAGGCGAGGGTTATATTTTGGACGGTGATACTTATATTACTTCACAGTGTTGTGTAGAGACAACACAAGAAAATTGTGGCTCTTATTATGAAGGAAATTGGCAGGGAGAGGATACTACTTGTCAGTATTATTGCAATTGTAACGCTTACTGTAATGGTCTTAGCGGTCAAAACACATGTTCAGAGGATCCCCCATGTCCCGAGAATTACTGCCACTGTTGTTCAGATGATGGTCCCGATGGACTTTGTCAAAGCTTCGATCAAGATTGTTCTGTAGCATCAGCTTGTTGTATATACAATACAGAATTGGAAACATGGTCTTGTATAGAATATTATGCTGAATCAACATGTACCGGAGCAGGTGGAATTTGGCAAGGACAAGGAATTTTGTGTGCGGACGGCAATTGTGAAGATACCTGTTGTATTCAGAAAGACCCAGAATTGCCAGGGAGTTGTCAAGTTCTTCAGTGCGAAGAAGGATATTTTAATTGCCCTTACCCTTATTACATACAGAATTGTAATGCGTCAGATCCCCAAATGAGAACTAGTGGAACCGTACAGTGTCAAGATGGAACTGCACTAGAAACCACTTTAACCTTTTCAGGATTTACTTATACTGGTTCTGGCGATGCCGCTTTAGACTTACTTATAAGCAATGCTATGAATAATTCTTTTACCATAACTAGAGATCGATGCGACGGCCAGTCGGCGGCGACGGCGCCCAACTTT
>Ga0163144_10005854_pt1 | contig 27287 bp, 20 predicted proteins | sample OliLak19BULKMAT1_FD_123175 | JGI IMG/M metagenome (GOLD analysis project Ga0163144, IMG submission 123175) | Freshwater microbial mat bacterial communities from Lake Vanda, McMurdo Dry Valleys, Antarctica - Oligotrophic Lake LV.19.BULKMAT1 | ecosystem: Environmental > Aquatic > Freshwater >... | reverse complement strand
GGTCGTCGATGTTGATCTGCGCACCGGTCTGCTCGACGATGGCGCGGATCATCTTTCCGCCGGGGCCGATGATGTCGCGGATGCGATCGACCTTCACCTGCACGGTGACGATGCGCGGCGCGTAGCGGCTGATATCGGTGCGCGGCGCCGGGAGCTTCTCGAGCATCTGCCCGAGGATGTCGAGCCGAGCGACGCGGGCCTGATCGAGCGCGCCCTCGAGGATCTCACGCGTCAGGCCCTCGACCTTGATGTCCATCTGTAGCGCCGTGATGCCGGTCGCGGTGCCGGTCACCTTGAAGTCCATGTCGCCGAGGTGATCCTCGTCGCCGAGGATGTCGGTGAGCACGGCGATCTTGCCACCCTCTTGCATGAGACCCATCGCAATGCCAGCCACCGGCGCCTTGATCGGCACGCCGGCGTCCATCATCGCGAGGCAGCCGCCGCACACCGACGCCATCGACGACGAACCATTGCTCTCCATCGTGTCGCTGACGATGCGGATGACGTAGGGAAAGTCCTTCGCGTCGGGCAACACCCACTTGAGCGCGCGCTCGGCGAGTGCGCCGTGGCCGATCTCGCGACGCGAGGTGCCGCGCAGCGGCTTGACCTCCCCGGTGCAGTACGGCGGGAAGTTGTAGTGCAGCATGAACGTGCGCTTGACGTCGCCGCGCAGGGTGTCGAGGCGCTGCGCGTCCCACTCGGTGCCCAGGGTGCACGTCGCATAGGCCTGGGTCTCGCCGCGCTGGAACAGCGTCGAGCCGTGGGGGCGTTCGTAGGGATGGACCTCGATGTGCAGCGGCCGGATGTCGTGGGTACCCCGACCATCGATGCGCACGCCGGTCTCGATCACGTTCTTGCGGACGATTTTCTTCTCGAGCTTGCCCAGTGCGCTGTCGATCTCCGCAAGGCGCGTGGGATGGTCGGCGAGGAACTTGTTGCGCGTGTCTTGCTGGATCGCTGCGATCGTGTCGCGACGCTCGTGCTTGCCCTTGATCGCGAAGGCTGCGCGCAGCTTCGCGTCGGCCGACGCCATCACCTCGGCCACGAAGGCCTCGTCGACCGCCGGAGGCACGAACGCGCGCTTGGGCTTGCCGGCGCGCTCACGCAGGCGATCTTGGAGATCGATCAGCGGCTGCGCAGACTCCTGCGCGAACATCAGCACGTCGAGCATGTCGGCCTCGGCCACCTGGTTGCCGCCGCCCTCGACCATGCAGATGCCGTCGCGGCTCACACCGACGATCACCAGGATGTCGGCCGCGTGCATCTGCTCCCACGTCGGAAACGGGACCAGCTTGCCGCCGACGCGAGCGACGCGGACACCGGCGATCGGACCGCCCCATGGCGCCTCCGAGATGGTCAGCGCTGCAGATGCGCCGGTGATGGCAAGGACGTCCGGCTCGTGGACCTTGTCGTGCGACAGGACGTGGCCGATGATCTGCGTGTCGAAGCGGTAGGCCTTGTGAAACAGCGGCCGCACCGGGCGATCGATGAGTCGGCACGTCAGGATCTCGGCCTCGCTGGGCCGACCCTCGCGCTTGAAGTAGCCGCCGGGAATCTTGCCACCGGCGAACGGGCCCTCGCGGTACTCGACCGTCATCGGCAAAAACGGCAGCGTCTTGGGCTCAGCGGAGGTGCCGGCCGTGACGAGCACCGCGGTGTCGCCGAGCGACACGACGACGGCGTTGGTTTGCTTGGCCATGCGGCCGGTTTCGATCGAGATGCGGGCTTCGCCGATCTGACAGGTCTCGGTGATCTTGTTCATGACGTACTCCTCGAAAACGTGTGGGGTGGACGTCCGCGCGAATGCTCGCGCGAACGGACTCGTCCGCCACTCGATGGGGGTCGCACTCGATCGCGATCGATCGTGCGACGCTCGGAGCACGGACGTGCGCAAATGTCGACAGGCGCGGGCGCCCGCGACAAGTTCGACTACTTGCGGATGTTCAGCGACGCGATCACGGCGCGGTAGCGCTCGAGATCCTGATCGCGGAGGTAGTCGAGCAGCCGTCGGCGCTGGCCGACGAGCTTGAGGAGGCCGCGACGCGAGTGGAAATCCTTCCGGTGCGTGCGGAAGTGTTCGGTGAGGTACGTGATGCGCTGGCTCAGCAGCGCAACTTGGACCTCGGGCGAGCCCGTATCGGTCGGGCTGCGCCGGAACTTGCCGATGGTTTCGGCTTTACGGTCGTTGGAGAGCATGTTCTGGGGCGTCCTGGGTCGACCACGGCGGCCGACGCAATCGAGTGTTTTCTTGGTGTTGGCGCGGAGAATCAGCGCGGGGGGTGGGTTTGTCAAGCGGGCGCGGCGGGGGCCTGCTCGTGTGCTGGCAGCGCCTGGGGGTGCAGCACGCGGAGGGTCTCGACCCGCGCGTCGGGGCCGGGCGTGAGGCGGGCGACGACCCACGAGGCGGCGGGCGACGGGCCGCCGACGAGCGCAATCGCGGCGAACGGGGCGTCGCCTCCCGCGGCCGGCAACGCCCGCGCGCGGTCGAGCTGGACGCCGTTGCACAGGCGCGCGAACGCGTCGGCATCCGGCACGTGCAGCCGCGGCCACGACGGCGGTGCGGCGTCTTGCACCGGCAGCAGCGCCGCGAGGACGCGCTCGCGCAGCGGCTCGCCCTGGGTTCCGTCGGCGGCAGCGAGGCGGTGACGCGGCTTGCCGTCGGGCCGCACGCCGGCGCCGACGACGACGAGCGGCCCGACCGACTCGGTGGCGTCGAGCGCGAAGCGGCCGGCGCGAGTGCGTCGCAGCGTGACGAGGTGCGCGGGCACCCCTACCCGCTCGCCGAGCTCGGTCGCGAGCGCGCGGATGTACGTGCCCTTGCCGACGTCGAACGTCGTCGTGATGTTGCGCAGCTCGGGGTCGGTCGCGTCGACGCGTGCGGTGTGGACGAGCATCGTGCGGCGCGGCAGCTCGAACGGCGTACCTGCGCGCACGAGTGCGTGCGCGCGCACGCCGTCGACGCGTACCGCACTCACCTTCGGCGGCGCGAGCTCGAGTGCTCCGCACAGCGCAGGTATCTCCGCGATGGCGCGCGCGAACGCGTCGTCGCTCACGTCGGCCGTCGCGATCGTCTCGCCTTCGGCATCCGCCGTCGTCGTCGCGCGACCGAGCCCGATCGTCGCTGCGTACTGCTTGTCGTCGTCGACGATCCACGCGACGAGCTTCGTCGCCTCGCCGACGCACACGACGAGAACACCGGTCGCGGCGGGATCGAGCGTGCCGCAGTGACCGACGCGCCGCTCGCCGAGCACGCGCCGCACCCACGCGACGACATCGTGCGAGCTCGGCCCGGCCGGCTTGTCGATCACGAGCACGCCGTGGCACGCGCCTGCGGACCGCGCCATGTCAGGTCTCCGGCGCGTCGTCGCCGTCGTCGTCGAGCACGGTGGCCACCGCATCGGTCGCCGCGATCTCGCCGAGCACGCGTTCGATGTCGCGGCCCCGCTCGACGCTGTCGTCACGCTCGAACCGCAGCTTCGGCGTGCGACGCATTCGCAGCTTCGGCCCGACCGCCGCCCGCATCGCGCTCGCGCCCGCGTTGAGCCCCTCGAGCAAGCGCTTGAAGTCGACCTTCTCGCCGAGCGCGTCGACGAACACGCGCGCGCTGCCGAGATCCGGCGCGCAGCGAACACCGGTGATCGAGATCGCCGCGATCGGCTGCACCCGCGGATCCCGGAGGTCACCACGCAGCAGTGCTTCGGCGATCTCTCGCCGAAGCACCTGTTCGACCTTCTGCAGCCGCGTGCTCACAGACTAGGTGCGATGGCTTCCACCTCGAACGACTGGATCGTGTCGCCCTCTTGGACGCCGGGGAAACCGTCGACCACGATGCCGCACTCGAAGCCGTCCTTGACCTCTTTCACGTCGTCTTTGAAGACGCGAAGCGAGTGGATCTTGCCGGTGAACAGGACCTTGCCCTGCCGCACGACGCGGACGTGACTGGTGCGCTGGATGAGACCCCGCGTGACGCGGCAACCCGCGACCACACCGAGCCTCGGGATCGGGAACAGCGCGCGGACCTCCGCCTCGCCCTGCTCCTTCTCGCGGTACTCCGGCTCGAGCATCGCGATCATCAGCTCTTCGCACTTCTCGGTCGCCGCGTAGATGACCTCGAACGTGAAGATCGACACGCCCTCGGCGTCGGCGACCGGCGCCGCCTTGCCAGTGGTCTTGACGTTGAAGCCGAAGATCACGGCATCGCCGGCGCGCGCGTACTTGACGTCGGTCTCGTTGATCTGACCGACCTCGGCCTTGATGACCTCGACCTTGACCTTGTCGGTCGACAGATTTTCGAGCGCCTGCTTGACCGCCTGCGCGGAGCCTTGCACGTCGGCGCGCAGGACGATCTTCACGACCGCCGTCTTGCGCCGCTTGAGCATCTCCTGGATCGACGGACCAGTGCGGACGCTCTCCTTGCGCCGCCGCAGCTCGCGACGATGCGTGATGAGCGTCTTGCTGTCGCGGTCGTTCTCGACGACGTTGACCGGATCGCCGGCCGCGGGGACCGTGTCGAGGCCGAGCACCTCGACCGGCGTGGAAGGGCCGGCCTCGGTGAGCTTGCGCCCGCGATCGTCGAAGATGCCGCGGACCTTGCCCGACGACTCGTCGACGACGAGCATGTCGCCGATCTTGAGCATGCCCGACTGCAGCAGCACGGTTGCGACCGGGCCGCGGCCCTTGTCGATGCGCGCCTCGAGCACGACGCCGGTCGCCCGACCATCGAGCGGTGCGACGAGCTCGAGCACCTCGGCCTGGAGGATGAGCTGCTCGAGCAGCTTGTCGATGCCGGTGCCGACCTTCGCCGAGACTTCGACGATTGGGACCTCGCCGCCGAACTCCTCGCCGACGATGCCGTGCTCCATCAGCGCTTGCTTGACGCGTCCGGGGTTCGCCTCGCCTTTATCGATCTTGTTGATCGCAACGACGATCGGCACCTCGGCATCGTGCGCGTGCTTGATGGCCTCGATGGTGGTCGGCATGATGCCGTCGTCCGCGGCGACCACGAGCACGACGATGTCGGTCACCTGAGCGCCGCGCGATCGCATCGCGGTGAACGCCTCGTGGCCGGGTGTATCGAGGAACACCACTGCGCCGCGCGCCGTGTCGACGCGATAGGCACCGATGTGCTGGGTGATGCCGCCCGCTTCGCCCGCAGCGACCCGCGCCTCGCGGATCTTGTCGAGCAGCGACGTCTTGCCGTGATCGACGTGACCCATGATGGTCACGATCGGCGCACGGTGTTCCATCGGCACCCCGTCGGTGCTGGCGAACATCGAGCCCTCTTGGAACGCGACGTTCTCGACGGTGTAGCCGAACTCCGCCGCGACGACCTCTGCCGTGTCGGTGTCGATCGCGTGGTTGATCGTCAACCCGCGCAGGCCCATGCCCCACAGCGTACGCAGCACGACCGAGGCTTTTTGGCCCATCTGGTGCGCCAGATCCGAGACCTGGATCGCCTCGTCGATGCGGATGCGCTTTTTCTCGTCACTCATCTCCGCGGTCGAGCCGCGGCCGCCAGGCATGCCTTTGCCACCCAGTGGCTTGCGCGGCATCTTGCGACGACGCGCCTGGGCCTGGACTCGCTCCTCACGCACCTTGCGTTGCGTGGCGCGGCCTTGCTTGCCCTCCTCGGAGACGTCCGTGATGATGACTTGCTGCTTCTTGCGGCTCGCGGCGAGCGGGATGAAGCCGAGGATCTTCGGCTCCGATCGCTGCGAAGCCGCGCCGACGATCACACCGTCTTGATTGCGGACGACGCGACGACCGGCCTCGAGATCGGCCGCACGCGCGGCGCCGACCATCGCGTCTCGGGCGTCCGTCGCGGCGGTGGCTGCAATCGCGGCGGCCTCGGCTGCCGTCGGCACCACGACGGGTGCGGACGGAGTCGCGGGCGCGACGGTGCTCGGTGCGGGCACCGATCGCTGACCCGCATTGTCGACCCGGGGCTCGGGCTCGCGCGACAGCGGACGCGAGGACGACGACGGCCGCTCCTCGACGGCGGGTCGCTCGAGTCGCTGCGCCATGCCGGACGCGAAGCGACGCGTGCCGCGAGGCAGCTCGATGCGCGTGCCTACGGCGGGACCACGCGGCTCGCCACTGCGATCGTCGGCGACCAACTCGGCGTCCGCAGACGCCGGTGGTGGTACCGCGGCCGGTGCCGGATGGGAGGGACGCTCGAACGACGGGCGTGCAACGGGGGCGGCGGATGATGGACTGGACACGGGGGGCGACGCGGGACGAGACGGCGCCTGCGGGCGCACCGCAGGACTGGTCGACGGAAACGGACGCGGCGGCGCGTGCCGTGCAGCCTCGGCTGCGGCAGCCGCAGCGGTGGCGGCCATCTCGGCGGCCTCTTGCGCCTCGCGCTCGTCGCGACGCGTCTTCACCACGTCCGCTCGCCGACGGATCGGCTGGGGGGTCGGTGCTGCCGTCGGTACAGGGGCAGGTGCCGCTGGGCTAGGCGCAGGGGCAGCGGCTGGCCGAGGCATCGGACGTTGCGCGGCCCGTGGAGCCGGACCGCCACCGAATGCCGCACGCACGCGAGCTACGTCATCCTCGGACAACGTGCTCATGTAGTTCTTGATGTGGATTCCAAGCCCTCGGATCGCCTCCTCGAGGGTCTTGTTGTCCTTGTCGAGCTCACGCGCGAGCTCGTAGACGCGGACCTTGCTCATGGTTCACGACACCTCCCCCACGGCGAGCTGCTGCTGCAACGCGGTGGATGTGGAGAGCTTGGCGCTGCCCGCCGGGGTGGCGGTACGGCGCAGGACATCGACGCGCGCTCGGGTGGCTTCACCGAGCGAATCCCAGAGCACGCGGGCCTCGGGCACCCGCACTGCGAGTCCCCGCGTTCCCGCGAGCGCGCGCACGAAGCCGCGGCGCTTGACCGCGGCTTCGACACACGAACGCCTCGCACAGATCCATGCCGAGCGACCCGGTCGACGGCCTTCGAGGTCGACGACGATGGCACCATCGCTGCGGCGGCGAATTCGCAGAAGCGACGTCGCGGCGGCGCGGCCACGACATCCCACGCACGTGCGAGTCGGTACCGAGCTCGATGTGGGGCGATTCACTCTTCACCTCCCATGGACGGCTGCGCGCTCGCTTCGGCGCGCGGCTGCGGGTACTCGACCTCGAGCTTGATGTTGCCGCTCGCTGCGTCGTTGGCGATCTCGATGATCGCCTCGGCGCGCTCGAGCGTGTCGACGCCGGGCACCGACGCGAGCTCGTCGGCATCGGCGACCGCGAGGTCTCGCAGGCCGCGCCAGCCGTTTTGGAACAGCAGCATCGCCAGATCCTCACCGACTCCGGGAATCGCCGCGATCTCGGCGAGGCTGCGCCGCTCCATCTCGCGGATCTTGCTCTCGGAGTGGATGTCGATGCGCCAGCCGGTCAGGCGCGAGGCGAGCCGCACGTTCTGTCCCTTCTTGCCGATGGCGAGAGACAGCTTGTCGTCGGGAACGATGAGCTCCATCGTGTGGCGCTCGGCGTCGATGAGGACGCGCGAGACTTGGGCGGGCTGGATGGCATTACACACGAATCGGGCTGGATCCTCGTTGAAAGGGACGATGTCGATCTTCTCGCCGCGCAGCTCCTGCACGACCGCCTGCACTCGGCTGCCGCGCATACCGACGCACGCGCCGACCGGGTCGACGTCGCGATCGCGGCTGGACACCGCGATCTTCGAGCGTGCTCCGGGCTCGCGCGCACACGCTTCGATGCGCACGATGCCTTCGTAGATCTCCGGCACCTCGTGCTCGAACAGCTTCTCGACGAGGCCGCGATGCGTGCGCGACAGGACGATCTGCGGGCCGCGGGCGGACTTGTCGACGTCCTTGACGTACGCGACGATGCGATCGCCGGGTCGCAGCGACTCGCGCGGCACCTGCTCGCGCACCGGCAGCACCGCCTCGGCGCGACCGTTGTCGACCTCGACGATGATCGAGCCGCGCTCGAACCGGCGGACGGTGCCGGTCATGAGCTCGCCCTTCTTTTCCTTATAGGCGTCGAACAGATTCTCGCGCTCGGCCTCGCGGACACGCTGGATGATCACCTGCTTCGCCGTCTGCGCGGCGATGCGGCCGAAGCCGTGACCGCTGATGCGCAGCGCCTCGAGCTCTGGATAGTCCTTGAGCTGCTGCTCGGCGCGCTTGCGGTCGGCCTCGAGATAGAAGATCTGGAACAGCAGCTCGTCGCCGGGCTCGGCCTCGAGGCCGGCGCGCTGCGCCTGTTCGAGCGTGATCTCGCGACTCTCGTGGTCGATCTCCTCGACGACGTACAGCACCTGGAACAGGTTGACGTTGCCGGTCTCGAGATCGAACTGGGCTTCGATCTCGCGCTCTTCGAACACCTTCTTCGCGGCGGCGAGCACGGCTTGCTCGACGGTCTCCTGCAGGATCTGACGAGAGATGTTCTTCTCTCGACAGACCTGATCGATGACGCCGCTGAGGTTGATAGGCTCTTCCATGGTCACCCTCGATTCACTGCTTTTGCCTCTTGGCGCGCACCGGGTCGGCCCCCTCGGGCTCGTAGACCAGGTTGGCGCGCCGGATGAGCGACAGAGAAATCTCGTGAACGACGCCCTCGTCGTCCTGTAGCGACACGCTGCCGTCGCGATCGTCGGCGCTGCCCGGAGCGGGTGCGCTCGCGACGAGGCGGCCGTGGAACGTCTTCTGCGAGCTACCGGCGACGGCCGGCGCGTGGGTGCGGATCGTCGCGCGTGCGCCGATGTGGCGATCGACCTGGCTGCGTCGCGACAGCGGACGCTCGATGCCGGGCGACGACACCTCGAGCACGTACGCCGCCTCGAGTACCGCACGCAGCGCGGCGTTGCTCTCGTCGTGCTCCGCTGCATCGAGCGCGTTGCCGAGAATCGGCGACAGCTTCGCGCAGTCGTCGAGCGTCACGCCGCTGCTGAAGCCGACCGGGCGATCGAGGTAGAGCCGGAGCACCCGCGGCCTCGCGGTGATCGCCCACTCGAGATGCACGAGCTCGTAGCCCATCGTCGTGACGACCGGACCAACCACCGCTTCCAGCACGCGCGCTGCGACTCGCACGCGCTCGAGGACATCGGTCGCGGGCGACGCGGCGTCGTCGGGACCATCGGGGTGCTCCCCCGAGTCCTCGTGCGATACGCGGCTGCTGTCGTGCGGCTCCGTCATGGTGTCGATGAGGACAAAAAAAAGCGGGGACCCGAGGGCGCCCGCTCCCTAGCTCTTGCGCCTGATTCGACGCGTGGATAGCACAGCGAAAATCGGTCCGCAAGCCATCCGCGCGGCGTGGGGGCGCGCGTCGTCACCCCAGCGGAACGGCATTCCCCGGGGCTGGTACCGTGGCGACCCGATGGATCCCATCCGAGTGGCGGTGGTGCAGGCCCGTGCGACGGACGACCACGGGGCGAGCATGGCTGCGATCGCCGAGGCATGTGCGGTCGCGGCGACGCACGGGGCGAGGCTCGTCGTGCTGCCCGAGAACTACGCAGGGATCGCTTCCGCACGCGCCCGTCGGGCGTGGGCACTGCAACCCGGTGCACCGCATGCGGCGTCGGCCGTGGCGCCGCTGTGTGAGGCGAGCGCGGCGACCGGGATCTGGATCGTCGCCGGCGGTACGCCCGAGCTCGCGGACGACGGACGCATGTTCAATACGGCCCTGGTGATCGGCAACGGTCACGTGTGCGCCCGGTATCGCAAGCTCCACCTGTTCGACGCCGACGTGCCGGGACAGCCGCCGCTGCGCGAGAGTGCCGAGACGGCGGCGGGCGACGGCGCCGTCATCGTGCGCATGCCGGGTGCGATGCTCGGGCTGTCGATCTGCTACGATCTGCGCTTCGGCGAGCTGTATCGCGGGCTCGCTGCGGCGGGGGCGGAGCTGCTCGCGGTTCCCGCCGCGTTCACCCATCCGACCGGTGAGGCGCACTGGGAGGTGCTGCTGCGCGCGCGCGCGATCGAGACCCAGTGCTTCGTGCTCGCCGCGGCGCAGCACGGCGAGCACGGCGGCGGACGGCGGAGCTGGGGACACTCGATGATCGTCGATCCGTGGGGCCGCATCCTCGCCGAGGCCGGCGCGAGCGACACTTGCGTCGTCGCCGACCTCGATCCGGAGGTGCTCGTCACTGCGCGCCGCCGCGTGCCGTGCGGCGAGCACCACGTCGCGACGGACCGGCTGCAGGTCCGCATCGTCGATCCCGATCACGTCGAGGGCTGAGGCCGGCGCTTGGCGATGCGCTTCGCGAGCGCGCGGTAGAGGCCACCCGCACCGGGCCAGTCGATCGGACACACCTCGCGCGTCGTGCCGTCCGCGAGCTCGACGACGAGCACCTCGAACAGCGGCGGCGGGCGCACCTGGAGATCGACGCGGGCGATCTCGACGATGCGCACGCGCTGCCGGCGGCCGCGCCCCGGGAGCGTCAGCGTGCCGAGCAGCAACGACGGGGCGCGGGGCAGTCGAGCGACGACGAACGGCCGCACCCACGCGACCACGACGAGCACGACGAGCGCGAGCACCACCCGCACGAGCTCGGGGCTGCCGAATGCGACGCGGACCCAGGCGGCCGGCAAACGCACCAGCACGACGGTCAGCGCGGCCAGCAGCACCACGACCCACGACGCTGCGACCGTCAGCGTGCCGGTCCAGTCGAGCGGGCGTGCGGCGTGGATCGGCGGACCGAGCAAGGCGCCCATGATAGCGCCGCCAGGCCTGCTACGCTCCCGCAGGTGTCGTCACGCCTGCTGCTCTTGATCGTCTTCTCCGTGCTCCCGGCTGGATGCGCCAGCGACGAGTGCACCGAGATCGGTTGCTTCGACCAGAGCGTCGTGAGCCTGCCGCCCGGCCTGATCGAAGGCCCGTACGACATCGAGATCACCGGCACGCCGACGCCGTTGCAGGCTCGCTGTCTGCAGCCGGCTGCGCCCGAGGCCGAGGACAACTCGCCCGAGATCGAGTGCAGCGGCACGACGTTCGAGCTCAACGTCAGCCCCGGCACGAGCGTGCGCGAGATCCGGGTGACGATCACCGACGTCGACACCGAGGAGGTGCTCGCGGCGGGCGTCGTCGTCGCGCTCGATGCGGTCGACGAGCAGACGCCGAACGGGCCGGACTGTCCGCCGATCTGCTTCGTCCGCAACGGCGCGCTCGTCGTCCCTGGCGGCGATTGAGACGCGCGCCGTTTCTCGGGTCAGTCGAAGTAGACGTTGAGCGAGTACGTGCCGCCCTCGATGCCGACCTGATCGACGACGAGGTAGTACTCCGTGCCGGGGTTCTCGAAGTACCAGGAGAGCGACGTGCCGCCGTTCACTTCGCTCACGGCACACGTGAGCTCCGACAGGCCCGCGCAGCTCGTACGCAGGCTCAGCACCGGCTGGAAGCCGTTGCTGCCGTAGACCTCGGCGTACATGCCACCGACGTACGACGTCGAGATCGGGAACATGTTGTCGCGACCGGGCCCGCCGCAGCTGCCGTCGACGGTGCCCTGCCCGCGGCCGAAGTCGTTCTCCCACAGGAAAGCGCCGCCGGACTGCTGCAGGATCACCTCGTCGTGGACCTCGCACTGATCGAGCGTCGGCCAGCCGAACACCACGTCGAACGAGAACGCGCCCGACGCGGACGAATCGCCGTCGACGATCACGCTGTACGTCTGGCCGGCGACCGCGAAAAAGTGCTTCGACGACTCGCGGAAATCGTTCGCGCACATCACCGTGCGCCCCTCGCCGTCGGAGCAGCCGTTCTCGATCACGCGCAGCGTCAGCGCCGAGTCGGCCTCGCGCACGACGAACGTGACGTCGGTGCTGTAGAGCGCAGTGAGCTGGTAGACCTGCTCCGGTCCCGAGTCCTGACCGCACCAGCCGCGCTCGTGATCGCCGCCGCTGAAGCTGCCGTTGATCGTGACGTTCTGCATGGGCATCTCGATCGGCATCTCGCACGCCGATGGACCCGGGTCGGGACCGGACTCGTCACTATCGTCGTCGTCGTCGTCGCCGGTCTCGCCGCCGTCCGCGATGAGATCGCCTTCGAACAGCGGATCCGATCGTAGACCGCAGCCGGACAGCCCCATCACCCCGCACACCGCCATGCACCAACGCATGTGATCTTCTTAGCACCGCCGGTTTTCGTGCGTCAAACCTGCGGGGTCAGATCGCGCGTCGCGCCGCAGTCCGCCCACAGTCGCTCGACCTGGAGACGCACGCGTGTCTGGCCGCGATAGACATCGAGAACCGGCACGCAGACCACCTCGACGGCGTCGCCGACCACTGGCACCCAGCAGCCGGGACCGGCCTGACCGAACGCGATCGCGTCGAGCGACGCGCCGCCCTCGCCGAGTCGCAGCGACAGGTGTCGCTCCTTGAGCACGCGGGTGCCCTCGACACGCGCGCGGGCGGCGAACCGCGGCGCGGCGAACCCCACACCGAACGGGGCGAGCGCGGCGAGCCGGCGACCGAACGCGACGTCGATCGCTGTCAGTGGCAAGAGGCCATCGACCTCGTCGCGCACGGTCGGCGCGTCGCCGGCCGGACGCGCACAGGCGTTCGCGAAGGCTTCGGCGACGGCGTCGAGTCGATCCGCGCGCACGGTGAGCCCCGCCGCCTCGCGATGCCCACCGAAGCGTTCGAGCAGCGGTGCACACGCTTGCAGTGCCGCGCGCACGTCGATGCCGCCCCAGCTGCGGACCGAGCCGCGCGCGACCGCGATTCCGTCGGCGCCGATCTCGACGGCGAGCACCATCGCGGGTCTGCGCAGCCGCTCGGCGAGCGCGCCGGCGACGAGCCCGACGACACCGGGTGCCCACGTCGGATCCGCGACGCACACCGCCGCGCGATCCTGCTGCACGGCGTCGGTGAGTACGCGCTCCATTGCCTGCTCGACCGCGCGCTGCGACAGCGTCCTGCGCTGCGCGTTGAGGCCCTCGACCTGCTCGCCGACCGGTCCGGCCTCGGCGGCCGTGCGCGCACGCAACAGCTTCAGCGATGGCTCCGCCGCACCGAGTCGACCAGGCGCATTGAGTCGGGGGCCGATCTTGAATGCGATCGTCTGCTCGTCGATCGGCGTCTCGTTCCATGCGCCCGCGCGTTCGAGCAGCGCGCGCACGCCCGGCCGTGGTGCCGTACGGAGCAGCGCGAGCCCGCGATGGACGAGCACGCGGTTCTCGTCGACCAGCGGCATCATGTCGCAGATCGTCGCGATCGCGACCAGATCGAGCCACGCGCGGGGATCCGGCGCGCGACTGGTCGCCTGCGTGAGTATCTGTGTGCGCAGCGACGCGCACAGATAGAACGCGACGCCCGCGGAGCACAGGCCCTTGAACGGGAAGCCACACCCGCTTTGGTGAGGATTGATGAGCGCGTCGCACGGCGGCATTTCCGACGGCACCTGGTGGTGGTCGATCACGACGCTGCGCATGCCTCGGGCGCGCACGCGCTCGAGCGCCGGGATGTCGCTCGTGCCGGTGTCGCCGATGAGCACGAGCTGCACGCCCGCCGCCGCGAACGCATCGGCGTCGGCCTCCGCGAGTCCGTAGCCCGCGTCGCGGTGGGCGACACGCGTCACGACCTGCAGCCCGATCGCCTCGAGGTAGCTCGCGAGGATCGCCGCCGTGCACACGCCGTCGACGTCGTAGTCGCCGAACACGCCGACGCGCACGCGCCGACGCCCTGCCCATGCGAGTAGATCGAGCGCCGCCGGGAAACCGGCCATCTGCTCCGGTGGCCGCAGGTCGCGGAGCTTCGGTGCGAGCGCGCGGCCGACCGCGTCGTCGCTCGCGATCCCGCGACTGCGAAGCATGCCGAGCTCGAAGGCGTCGACACCGAGGCGCGACGCCTGATCGACGAGCGACGCCGCGCCGGGTACCGCGACCGCCTCACGCTGCGCGAGCGTCGGCGGGCTCGAGGCCGCGTCGTCCGTCACTGCGGTCGCCGACGACGACGGCGCGACGCCTTCGGCACGGGACCATCGTCCCCGCCGTCGCCGTCGCGACCGGCGTTCGTGTCGAGCTCGACCGCCACACGGCTCGGCTCGGCGTCGGGTGCAGCACCGTCGTGGTCGTGGTCGCGGTCGTGGTCGTCGGCCGCGTCGCGATCCGCCTGGCGGACCTCGTGCGCGGTGCGACCGCTCTCGTCGATCTCCCCGTCCTCGGCGGCGAGCACCGGACGCGCGGGCTCACCATCAGCGCCCGCCTCCGCACGCCACTGCAGGTGGCCCTTGCCGCCGTAGAACCGCTTGTTGACCCACAAGAACACCGGCGTCGCGATGAACAGCGACGAGTACGTGCCGACCGTGATGCCGACGATGAGCGCGAACGAGAAGTCGGCGATCGAGCCACTACCCATCACGTACGTCGCGCTGACCGAGAGCAGCGTCGTGCCCGAGGTCAGGATCGTGCGGCTCAGCGTCTCGTTGAGCGCGCGGTTCGTCGTCTCGTGGATGTCCTCGTCGCGGAACAGCGAGACGCGCTCGCGAACCCGGTCGAACACGACGATGGTGTCGTTGATGCTGTAGCCGACGATGGTGAGGATCGCGGCGATCGTGGTGAGGTTGAACTCCTTCCACGTCAACGCGAACGCGCCGACGGTGATGAATGCATCGTGGGCGAGCGCGACGATGCCGCCCGGTGCGAACCGGAGATCGAACCGGATCATCACGTACAAGAAGATGAAGCCCATCGCGTACAGCATGGACTTCACGCCGTCGACCTTGAGTTGGTCGCCGACCTTCGCGCCGACGGTCTCCGCCTGGACGATCTTCTGCACGGTACCGGCACCGAACTCGCCGTTGATCTGCTCCGCGAGTCGATTGCCGACGCCGATGAGGGAGAGCTCGACGGGCACCTCGCCTTCGCGGACCTCGAAGCCCTTGTCGACGGTGCCCAGGCAGCCGGCCGCGTTGATCCGCCGCTCGAGCTCCGTCCACGGCGGCTCCGCGTCGTACTTGAGGAAGATCTTGCTGCCGCCGTCGGGCTGGTGGAAACCGAGCAGCTTCGCGCCACCGACCTCGGTCACCGCCTCCTTGCACTGGCCGAGCGTCGCCTCGTCGATGCTGACGACCTCCTTGACGCGGATCAGCACCTCGCGCTCGGCCCCCGGCACCGTCACCGCGGAGCTGCCCTCGTAGCCGGACGCCTCGAGCATCCTGCGGACGTCCTCGACGGGGACGTCCTTGGTGAGCTGCAGCCGTACGGACGAGCCGCCGGCGAAGTCGATGCCCCAGTTGAGCGGGGCGCCACGCGTCACCTGGTTGTAGATCAGCGTGCCGAGCGACAGCAGCAGCAAGATGATCGAGCCCATCACGAAGCGGCGGCCGTTCTTGACGAACTGATAGCTCGTGCCCGGGCGGATGACCTCGAAGAACTTCTGCTTCGCGCCGGTGCCGGCTCGCGCGTCTTGGTCCTGCATCAGATCGACACCTTGTCGAACCCGCGGCGGTTCGCTTGGAAGTCAAAGAAGAGGCGGGTGCAGAACACGCCCGTGAAGATCGACGTCGCGATGCCGATGAGCAGCGTGACGGCGAACCCGCGAATCGGGCCCGAGCCGTACTGCCACAGCACCAGGCCCGCGATCGCAGTCGTGAGCTGCGAGTCGAGAATGCTGGTGAACGCACGCTCGTAACCCGCGTCGATCGCCGCGCGGGCGGTATACCCGTCGCGAATCAGCTCGCGGATGCGTTCGTAGACGATGACGTTCGCGTCGACCGCCATGCCGAGCGTCAGCACGATCCCGGCGATGCCGGGCAGCGTCAGCGTGGCGCGGAAGAACGCCATCAGCGCGAGCATGATGATCACATTCATCACCAGCGCCGCGTTCGCGACCCAGCCGGCCCGGCGGTAGTAGACGCCCATGAAGGCGACGACCGCGATGAGACCGATCGCGAACGCCTTCGCGCCCTGGTCGACCGCATCGACGCCGAGGTCGGCGCCGACGCGCATCTCGGACTCCTTTTGCAGACGAGCCGGCAGCGAGCCGCTCTTGAGTACCTTGGTCAGATCGTTCGCGGCCTCGCGCGCCGACTGGCCGGGCGCCGAGCCGAGCGAGATGCGCACGTTGCCGCCGGGGATGCGCTCGTTGAATACCGGGTCGGAGCGAACCAGCTCGTCGAGGATGATGGCCATCTTGCGACCGACGTTCGCACCCGACATCTCCTCGAAGAGATCGGCGCCGACACGGTCGAGCGTGACGTTGACCTCCGGCTGACCGCTCTGCTGATCGAAGCCGACCGACGCCTTGACGATGCTCTCGCCCGTGACCTCGGCGCGGGCCTTGATCACGTAGGTGCGGTACAGGTCCTCGGGCGGCTGGCCGCGACGCGTGACGACCGGCGACGGCCCGTACGCGATCTTCATGTCCGGCGGCAGGCGCCACTCGGGCGGCAGCCCGGCGAAGTAACTCTCGAGCGTCTGCAGATCCTGGGCGAAGAACGCGAACGGCTCGCGGACCATCACGCCACCCTCGCGGCCGTAGTCGGCCTCGACGTTGGCGGAGATGCCCATGCCCTGCGTGACCTTGCCGGCCTCGAACAGCGCCCGCAGGTAAGGCTTGCCGGTGTCGCGGAACGGCGTCTCGTCATCGACGAGGTGCATGCGCAGCACGGCCTGGCGCTCGATGATCTTGAGCAGGCGGTGGAACTCGCTCGCGCCGGCGAGGATCTGGTCGCGGGCACGATCCGTCAGCCCGAGCACGACCGTCGCCGGATCGGGCGCGGTGGGATCGGGCGGCAAGATGCGCAGCTCGGCCGGCAGGCGATCGTCGACGATGATCCCGTCCTCGGTGATCTTCCCGGCGAACGCCTGCTGCAGGAGCGCGTTGATGTCGCCGCCGGGCACGGTGACCTTGAATTGACCGGCCTGGTCGCGGATCTCCGAGGTCGACACCTGCGCCGCACCGGCGGCGGAGATGATCTGGCTGACCCGTCCCGACGCGTCGGTCGCCGCGGCACGCAGCTCGGTGTTCTCGTCGGCGAGGCCCGGCAGCTCGATCACGATCTGCCGGTTCTTCGGATAGATGTTCGGCTCGGCGACGCCCATCGCGTCGACGCGCTTGCTGACCGTCTCGAGCGCGTTCGCGACGGCCGCCTTGCGGTTGTCGGCGATCGCGGCCTCGGGCATCCGCAGGCGGATGACGTTCGCCGGCTGGCCGTCCTCGGGATCGACCTGCTCGAGCACCCCGAAGGTGACGCCCAGGACGTCGTCGGTCGCGAGCGCGAGGTCGGCGGCGGTCGGCATCGCGATGAGCAGCGTGTCGATGCCGTCGCGGGTGACCTCGACCTCGACGTCCTTCTTCTCGCGGAACCCGATCTCGAGCTCGGCGGCGATCTGGTCGAGCTTGTTCTCGATCGCTTCGTCGACCGCAACCGAGTACTCGAGGTGGAGGCCACCTTGGAGGTCGAGGCCGAGCTGGAACTTGCGCGTGAACGTCTCGGAGATGAACGCGGGCAGCCGCTCGGGCGGCAGGAACGAAGGCAGCACGGCCATGACCGCCGTGACGATCAGGGCGAAGAGCGCCAGGGCTTTGATTCGGAGGAAACGGCGCATCTTCGTGCCTTCTCGTGGAGCTGCAAGGGCCTAGCGGGCGTCGGCGCCGGAGGCCTCGGGCGCGTCTTTGTCCGTGCTGTCCTTGCTGTCCTTGCTGTCGGCCTTCTTCGTCGGCGCGGCCTTCTCGTCCTTGAGCGCCGCTTCGGCGGCGTCGACGATGTCTTTGCGCAGCACCCGGATCTTCACGCGATCCGCGATCTCGACGACCGCGACCTTCGGGTCGTCGAGGTTCGAGATCCGCCCCAGGATGCCGCCGCCGATGACGACCTGGTCACCCTTCGCGAGCGTCTCGACCCGCTTTTTGCGGTCCTTCTCCTGCTTGCTCATGGGCCGCAGCACGATGAAGTACACGACGCCGAACATCAGGACGATCGGGAGAATCCCGCCGAACGCGGATCCTTCGGCGACGAGCCCCACGAGCGCGGCGATTGGGGTGGCGAAGATCGTGGCGAGCGTCATTGGGTACCGACCGGGCGAGAGTAGAGGACGCGGCCACACCATCTGACGGGCGCGTTTGCCCGTCCGAGCCGGTTCTCGGGGCGGCAGACGTAGCAAGGGCGCCGCGGGGGGTCAAGGCGGCCACCCGTCACCATCCTTGGTGGGGGCTTCGTCGGGGCCGCGTGGACTCACACGGGCGGCGCGGCCGGCATACGACCGGGCACGAGCGTCGCGACGAGGCGTGCCCGCTCGTCGGGATAGTCCCCGCGGCGCAGGGCGGCACGCAGGCGGCCGACGAGTGCGTGGAAAAACCATAGGTTGTGCACGCTCGCGGCGCGCCCGAACAGGGGATCGTTCTGGCCGTGCAGGTGCCGGAGGTAACCGCGCGAGAACCGGCGGCACGTCGGACAGCCGCACTCGGCTTCGATCGGCTGGCGGTCGTCCCGCCACTGCGCACCGCGAATGTTCATGCGCCCGGCCATCGTGAACAGCTGACCGTTGCGCGCGTTCCTCGTCGGCAACACGCAGTCGAACATGTCGACGCCGGCGTCGATCGCTGCGAGCAGATCCTCGGGCATGCCGATGCCCATCACGTAGCGCGGACGATCGGCCGGCATCGTCGGTGCGATCCTTGCCATCGTCGCGTGCATCTGCGCCGTCGTCTCGCCGACCGACAGGCCACCGAGCGCGAGGCCGTCGAACGGCAGCGGCGCGAGGCGTGCGAGGTGATCGCGGCGCGCCGCGAGATCGACACCGCCTTGCACGATGCCGAAACAGAGTTGGCCTTCGCGCAAAATCGACGGGCGCAGCGTCGCGGCGAGCTCGGCCCATCGCGTCGTGCGATCGACGGCGCGCTGCAGTGCATCCGCATCGGCGTCGGCGGGCGGGCAGTGATCGAGCACCATGCAGATGTCGGAGCCGAGGTTCGCCTGCACCTCGAGCACGCTCTTCGGCGTCATGCGGTGCTTGCTACCGTCGAAGTGCGTGCGGTAATCGACGCCCTCGTCGTCGATGCGTTGCAGACCGCGCAGGCTGAAGACCTGGAAGCCGCCGCTGTCGGTGAGGATCGCCCGCGACCAGCCCGACATGCCGTGCAGACCGCCGAGCCTCGCGACCCGCTCGTGGCCCGGGCGATGCGCGAGGTGATACGAGTTGCCGAGCACGACCTGCGAGCCGACCTTCGCGAGCTCGTCGGGATCGAGCCCCTTCACGGCGCCGTAGGTGCCGACCGGCATGAAGCACGGCGTGTCGACGGGACCGTGCCCGGTCCACAGTCGCGCACTGCGAGCATCGCCGCAGCGGGCGAGCACGTCGAACACGCCCGGCGGGCGCACTTCGAGCGAGGGATCGTCGCACGACAGACCCTGCGCGGGATCGAAGGTCACGGCGCGCCGCCGGTGAGCATGCAATCGCCGTAGCTGTAGAAGCGATAGCCTTGGGCGACGGCTTCGCGATACGCCGCGAGCACACGCTCGGTGCCCGCGAACGCGCACACGAGCATGAGCAGGCTGCTCTTCGGCAGGTGGAAGTTGGTGAGCAAGTGGGTGACGACGGCGAAGCGGTGGCCGGGCACGATGACGAGCTCGGTCGACGTCACGGCTTCGTGCAGCGATGCGCCGTCCTTGCCGAGGGTCTCGAGCGCGCGCACGACCGTGGTGCCGACCGCGACGATCGGACGACCACTCGCGCGTGCGGACTCGATGCGTGCGGCGGCGGCGGCCTCGATCTCGATGCGCTCCGCGCCGACGCGATGCTCGCGGATGTCGGTGACGTCCATCGGCGAGAACGTGCCCGGACCGACGTGCAGATGCAGGCGCACGACGTCGAGGCGTGCGAGCGCGGCCTCGTCGAAGTGCAGGCCAGCGGTCGGTGCGGCGACGCTGCCGTCGCGATCCGCATAGACCGTCTGGTAGCGCGCGCTGTCGTCGGGGACCGGACCATCCTTGCGGGTGATGTACGGGGGCAGCGGCACGCGACCGTCGCGCTTGCACGCGTCGAGCACGTCGCCCGCGACGACGACGAAGCTACGCTCCCGCTCGCCACCGTCGTCGTCGCAGCGCAGCTCGAGCGCGCCGGTCGCCACGATGTCGCCGCGACGCAGTCGCTTGCCGCCGCGCACCCACGCGCGCACGGTCGCGCCGGGCCCCTGCCCGACGGCGGGTGCACACCACAAGAGCTCGAACGCGCGGCCGTCGGCGCGCTGAACATCCATGCGCGCGGGCACGACGGACGACGCGTTCACGACGACGAGCGCACCGGGCGGCAGGTGCTCGTCGATCGTACGCGCGTGCGTGTGCACGACGCCTTGCGCTTGCAGCACCATCATGCGCGCGTCACCCCGCACCGGCGTGGGATGCTGCGCGATGCGATCGTGCGGCAGCTCGTAGTCGAACGCGTCGGGGCCCACGGGGCGAGCACTGTGGCGCACATCGATGCGGTCCGCCACAATCGCCGTCAGTGTCACGCACGCTGCTCTTCATTGCGGTCATCGCCGCGCCGGCCGACGCGCACGCCGTCTCGTACTGGGGACCGCCGCCCGCTTCCGAGGTGGCCCCGGGGGACGGCTACGACGCGGCCGCCGCCGAGCGCGACGTCGCGGCAATCCTCGGAGATCCGAACAAGGCCTACCTGCAGGCGCGCGCGCGCCTGGTCGCACATCCCGAGGTCGGCGTCGCCGCGCTGACGGCTCGCATCGACGCCGTGCCGCCGCCGGACGCGAGCGAGCGCAAGCGGTTGTTCGATGTGCTCGCCGAGATCGGTGGCACGCAGGTCGCGACGCGACTTCGCGACGAGGTGCGTCACGCGTGCGCGGCCGAGAAATCCGACAGCGGCAAATTCGCGTCGATCGATCCGTGGCGGCCGCTGTTGCGCGACCTCGGTGCCGACAGTCGCGGCGCGCTCGCGGACCTCGTCGCCGACAAGGATCTTCCCGTCGCGGTGCGTGCGGTGCTGCTCGACGATCTCGTGACGATCACCGGCGACGACGCCGTGACCGAGCTGCTCGTGCTCGCCGGTCGCGGGCACGTCGAGCTGCGGCGCCAGTTCGCGCGTTCGCTGCGACGTCGGCTCCGTGGCGAGCGCGACTTACAGGCGAAGGTTCTGGCTGCGCTCGACGCCGAGCTCGAGTCGGCCGACGCGGCCCGGTTGACCGCGGTGATCCAGCTGCGTGCGGCGATCGAAGGCGGCATCGACGACGGGTTCATCGGTCGGCTCGCCTTGCTCGCGATCGACGGCGAGCGGCCGTTCGCGGTGCGCGTCGCCGCAGTGCGGGCCCTCGCGACGCCGCCGCACTCGGAGGCGGCGATCGCTGCGCTCGGCAAGGTTGCGAGCGCAGCGCTGCCCGCGGATACCCAGGCCGAGGAGATCCTCGCCTCGCTCGCGCTGCCCGCATTGCCTCCCGCGCAAGCGAGCGCGCTCGTGAGATCGCATGCGCTCGACAAGTCACCGGCACCGCGACTCGCGAGCGTCGCGTGGGCGCACATCGAGGTGCGCGGCGAAGCCTGGCTGACGCCTGCGCTCGGCGATCCGTGGCCGCAGGTGCGCGTGGCGGCGCTCGGGCGCGTCGGCAAACCGTGCTCGCGCAAGCTTGTCGCACAGGTCGGCGGTCTGGTCGGCAAGACCGCGACGGGCGATGCCGATGCGACGGTGCAGCGCGCCGCGATCGATGCGCTCGGTCGCTGCGCCGACGATGCTGCGTTCGCGTCGCTGCGGGGCATGCTCGACGACGACGCGATCGCGCTCGAGCTCAGCGGCGAGGCCGCGCGCGAGCTCGTACGGCACTTCGGTGAGCGCGGTGCGGATGCCGTCGCGAAGCACCTCGCGTCGCGGCCCGATCGCGCGTACGCGCGGAGACTGGCACAGGCGCTTCGACATGCGGAGGCACCGACGCCGCGCGTGCGCGAGGTGCTGTGCGCGTGGATGCAGGAGGGCGGCGAGGTCGGCAGCGCGGCGGCCGCGAGCTTGCAGGCGCTGTACGGTGACGACGCGTCGTGCGACGAGTGACTCGCGTCGCTAGATCCGCGTGAGCAGCGGCTTGTAGGCGAGGAGCACGCCCTCACCGGAGACACCGATGCCGACCGCCGACGGCACGTCGCCGCCGCCGGGGCAGTTCGCGACGACCTCGGTCCCGCGTCGAACGATGATCGACTCCGGCAGCACGTCGATGCGCATCGGCACACGACTGCCCTCGAAGTCGATCGGCTCGGCCGCGCACGTGAACTCGATGACGCGGCCTGCGGCATCGCGCCGAAAGCCGGTGACACCGGTGTCGAAGCGAATGCTCGTCCCCGCGAACGCTCCCTGCGACAGCACCAGATGCGGGCGCGGCGGTTCGCCGTCGATCTCCGTCCGCACGACCTCGATCTGCACGTCGAAGCGGAAGCTCGCGCTGCGGAACGAGCGAACGTGGGCCCAGACATCGGGGAACTCGAGCTCCTCGCCCTCGCTCGACATCACTACGCGCTCCGTGTCGAAGCCGATGCGATCCGCATCGTGCAGCACGAAGCTCGCGGGCGCGAAGCCGCTGACATCGGGGATCCGCTCGTCGGCGCCGTCGAGCTGCGGACGCAGCCGAGCGATCAGCGGCTTCGCGGGCTCGAGCGAGTCGATCTCGCGACCGCCGGCGACGAACACTGTGCCGTCGGCGAGCGCGACCATCGCGGACTCCGTACGACGTCCGGGCGGCACCGTCATCTGCAGCGGCTTCGGCTCGGACAGATCGACCGCGTCAGCAGCGTTCGACGCGAGCATCGGGAACGGCAACAGCCACGCGTCCGCGAGCACGCGCTCGCCCGGCAGCGCAACGAGTCGGCGCCGCTGGGGCGGGAGCACCTCGCCGGACTCGTCATGGAAGCAGCCCGCCGTCTGCGGATCGCCGTCGCACCACGTCGGCCACCGCGCCGCGCTCGCGTCGGTCACCCATGCCATCGCACCGTCGTCGATCGCGACGACGATCAACCCACCTTCGAGGAGCGCCGCACCGACGATCGTTCGCTCGCCCGCGAGATCGAGCAGCTCGGTGCGTCCGTACGGCATCCAGGCGCCGACGTCCGGCGTCCAGCGCTCGATCGTGACGACGCCGCGACCGAGGTGATTGCGACCACCGACCGCGAACACGGCGCCGTCGCGCGCGACGAGCAGCTCGTGGCCGAACCGCGCGACGAGCATCGACGGCGCGCGCTCGAACGTCGGCGAATCGACGCGCGCATCGAGGATGAACGCGCTATCGAGCACGTGCCCCACCGACGGTAGACATCGCGACGAGATGTCGAGCTCGTTGCAGCCGCCCGTGACGAGCACTCGACCGTCGGGCAAAACCGCCGCGGCGTGATAGCTGCGCTTGCCCTCGACCCCCGGGGCGTCGATGCGAATCGCGGGACCGACCGGCAACGCGGCGCCGAGATCGATCGGCACGAGCTGGTCGAGCACGCGCCCATCCGCCGTCGCGCCGCCGATCACCACGAAACGGCGCTCGCCGATCGGCACCACCGCGAGACCCGTCGTCGGCGTCGGTATCGGCCGCCCGAGCAGCGTCACGGCGTCGTCCACGTCACGCGTGTGCACGATGTCGTCGATGAGCCGACCCTGATCATCGCGCCCGCCGACCATGACGATGTCGCCTCGCTCACCGACGGCCATCGCACCGACGTCGCGGAAATCGATTTCCACGCCGCGTTCGACCGCGCACAGCTCGTCCTCGGGCGCGAAGTAGACCGGGATCCGGCCGCTCTCGCCGTCGAGCCGCGAGGTTCGACCGACGGCGAGCGTCGCGTCCGCGAACTTGCCCTCGACTGTAATCGCGACCGCGTCGTCGGGAATCCCGTCGATCCCCGAGCGACCGCCATCGACGACCGTCCCGTTCGCGGCGGCAGCCGGGAAGTCGCCGCGGGGCACGAGCTCCAGGACGCTCAGATCGATCTCGTCGAGACCACAGCCGGCCAGCGCGACCAACACGGGCCGCTGATCGTCACCGCAGCCGCTCGCCGCGCCGAGCGCGACCAGCACGCACGCCGCGAATGCGCCAGGTTTCGCGAAAGGCGCCATCGCCGGGTCGCATGCTACCATCGTCGTCGGATTTGTCCGTGATCTCGGATAGCGACTCGCGCACGGACTTGATGACCAGCAGCGAGAGCTCGCTGTCGTTCGGCAAGTACCGCCTCACCCGCCTCATCGCCCGCGGCGGCATGGGCGAGGTCTATCTCGCGCGGCTGGTCGGCGAGCTCGGGTTCGAGAAGCGCCTCGTCATCAAGACGATCCTGCCACATCTCGCCGCGAATCCGCGGTTCGTCGAGCTGTTCGCGGCCGAGGCGAAGACGGCCGTCGCCCTGTCGCACGGCAACATCGTCCCGATCTACGAGCTCGGGCGCGCCGGCGACACGCTTTACATCGTCATGGGCCACGTCGACGGCCCGAGCCTGTCCGCGGTGCTCGACGAGTGCCGACGCCGCGAGCTCGCGCCGGAGACCGGTGCAGCGCTGCACATCATCCGTGCAGTGCTCAACGGGCTCGCGTACGCGCACACGAGTGAGCCGGGGCGTCACGCTGTCGTGCACCGCGACGTGACGCCGCGCAACGTCCTCCTCGATCGATCGGGTCAGGTGCGCATCGTCGACTTCGGCATCGCCGCGCCCGCACAAGCCGAGGTCGAGATGCGTGGCGGCTCGACCGGCTACGCGTCGCCGGAGCAGATCCGCGGCGACACGGTCGATCCGCGTGCCGACGTGTTCAGCGCGGCGTGCCTGCTGTACGAGATGCTCACGCTCGAGCGCGCGTTCCCGAAAGAGGGCGTGTGGATCATTCCCGACACGAGCACGCTGCCCGTCGAGCTGCGCGGGCCGCTGACCGACGCACTCGCGCTCGATCCCGCCGCGCGGCCTGCCGATGCCGGTGCGCTCTTGCAGCTGCTCGGGCCCGCGTTCGCGAAGCACGGTGCGACGTGGAGCGATCCGCAGCTCGCAGCGCTCTTGCGCTCGCTGTTCCCCGACGGTTGGGAGACGCGTACGGAGCCGGCGGTCGCGGGCCACGCCGTGCACAAATCCGATCAGCGGCCCGTGACGCAGACGTTCGCGACGCGGCTCACGGTGGTGACCAAGGCGTTTCCTGTCGCGGCACCGAGCGCGACGACGCCGACGCGGAATCGGTGGTTGCCGGCGATCGCGATCGGCGGTGCGCTCGGCGTCGCCGCATGGGCGATCTCGCGGCTCGATCGCGAGCCGAATCGTGCGCCCGAGCCGGTGCGCACCCCCGCGACGCTCGCCAGTACCGATCCACCGCAAGCAGATCGGTCACCGCGAGAACCGGTCGCCAAGCCGATCCCCGCTGAGGCGCCGAGCAAGCCGCTGCTCGATCCGGTGCCGACACCGACCGTCGCGACTGTGGCGCTTGCGGTGTCGCCCGACGACGCGGTCGTCACCGTCGACGGCGACAAGGTCGTCGATCTGTCGAAGATTACGATCCCGATCGCGGGCGCCACCGTCGCCGTGCGTCGCACCGGCTTCACGACGCGCACGATCGTCGTCGACGCGGAGCATCCCCTGCCCGTCCGCATCGACCTCGTCGCGGTGAAGCCGGCCGGCGACGGGTTCTTGCAGGTGTTCGCGAGCGACGTCGAGTGGGCGGAGGTCACGGTCGACGGCCGCCGCGCCGGCCAGACGCCGACGCGCAAGCTGTCCATCCCCGAGGGCAGTCATCGCGTCGTCGTCACCTGCACGGATGCATGTCCAGACAAGCAAGTGCTGCTCACGCGCACCGTGAAGATCAAGGCCGGCGAGACGACAACCCTCACCGCCGACTAGCGGCCGAGGAACGAGTCGCCGTCGACGACGTAGCCGTCCTGCGCCGGTCGCGTGCCGAGCACCGCACCGGTGACGACGCCACCGACGACGGCGGTCGCGACGAGTCCCCACACCCAGCCTCGCTTCCACCACGGGCGCGACGGATCGTCGACGGGTGCGGCGTTGCTCGGATCGATGCGTGGCGGCGGCGTTGGCCACAATGCGTCGCGCGACACCGTCTGCGTGCCACCGTGCGGCCCGAGCTTCGCGGTGTCCGCCGTGGCCACGCCGTCGTCCAGCGCCTGCGGCTCGCCGTACCACGCCGCGGCGAAGCCATCACCGCATCGATACTCCTGCACGCCCGCTCGTCCCTGACGCGTGCGCACGAGCAGCACCTGCCGCAGCGCGAGCGCGTCGCAGATCCGCTGGGCGTCGTCGGCATCCGCCGGCAGCCCCTCGGCGAGCAGCACGACGGGCGCCGGGGGTGCCCACGTTGCGCCCACGAACGCACCGACCGGCGCCGCCCCCGGACGGCGGATCACCACGATGTGCTCGCCCGGCGGCACCGGACGCGATCCCGCCTGGCCGTCGAGCTCGATCGCCGCATCCGGGCCGAGCACGACGTTCGGCGCGAGCCAGGCATCTTGCCCCGCGAGCGTCGCGGTGCGCAGACCCTCGTGCCGCGCGACGAGATCGGGCGCCATGCGTCGCGTGCTCGCGCGCGCCTCGGGATCGAATGAGATCGCCGTGCCGAGCTCGATGTCCGCGCCCGCAGTATCGGCCTCGGTCCACAGGATCTGTGCCCGCAACAGGTGCCCGCGCACGAGCAACGCCGCTAGGCCCGGCGCCGTCGGGTCCTCGCGTGCGGCGACGAGCACCGCATCGATGCCAGCCCGCGCGGCCGCGGCGTCACCGCTGCGATGGGCGATCTCCGCCACCTCGAGCGCCTCGAGCCGCGCTCGATGGCGTTCGACCAGCGCGCGATCGACCTCGTACGCGATCACCAGCCGCGCCGCCGTGTCCGCGCGATCGACCACGCGCGTGCCCGAGCCGGTCGCATCCGCGACCGCCTTCAGCACACGTTGCTGGAGCTGCGGATCGACCGTAGCCTCGGACCAGACCACGCCGACGCCGTCGGCGGGAGCCGGCGCCATCGCGGCGACGAGAGCAACGACGAGCGACACGCACGGAGGATTGTCGTGGACAGACCGAAGCTGCGCAACGTCGAACGGATCGGGCTGGTGCGCGACGGTGTCGACCACCTCGTGCTGCGCGATCCGATGAGCATCGCGCAGACCATCGCGATCGATGCCGAGTTCGGACCCGTGCTCGATGCGCTCGACGGCACGCGGACGCTGGCGCAGATCCGTCAGTCGCTGTTGATGAACCGCGGTCTCGACGTCGCACTCGACGACCTGCGCGCGTTCGCGGCCGACCTCGAGGCGGCCGGCCTGCTCGACGGCGACGTCTTCCGCTCGCGGTGGCTCGCGTGTCACGACGCATTCTTCGCGGCGCCAACGCGCGCACCGATGCTCGCCGGCACACTGTACTCCGAGCATGTGCAG